>OCRP01000675.1_pt1 | contig 27109 bp, 17 predicted proteins | sample 1538871 | NCBI WGS metagenome assembly OCRP01 (sample SAMN04571731, study PRJEB22368) | human gut metagenome | biome: human gut; material: stool | host: Homo sapiens | place: Luxembourg | collected 2012-09-20 | reverse complement strand
GTATGCAGATAGATGATGGACGAAGATAGGTGTATATTGTGCGCCTATCTTTTTTTGTGTTTGGTAAAGGAGAAAAGGAATATGAAAAAGATTTTAAAAGCAAGCCTTAGTGCAGTATTGGTGTTGAGCCTAGTGGGTTGTGGTTCGACAAAAGAGGAAGCAGTTTATCAAGATTCGATTGATGCCTATGTGAATGAAATTGATATGGACTATGCGTATGACTTCACAAAAACATTGTCTACAGATACTTCATTACATGATAATTCACTTGGATTTAGAACGAGTGGTTCCGATGCAGAGCATAGAACCGCAAATTATTTGGCTAAGGAAATGAAGGCCATTGGTTTAAAGAATGTAGAAAAGATACCTGTGAATGTGGATAAGTGGCAGTATAATGATGCTTCACTTACAATTGAAGGAACAGATATTGATTTGATGCCCGTATCGTATATGGTGAATGGTACGGATGAAAATGGGGTTACAGCACAAATCGTAGATTGTGGTACTGGTTTTGCGAAAGACTATGAAGACAAGGACGTTGAAGGTAAGGTTGCATTAGTTGGCGTGGATCAATTTAATGAGTCTTGGATTGGTGGATATATCTATGAAGCGTATGAGCATGGTGCAAAAGCATTAGTCACATACGATTTAGATGGATATGGAAGATTTAGTGATGATGATCATCAAATTCAGGATGTTTGTGCAGAAGATATTATGCCTACGACAATCATCACAATGAGTGAGTACAAACAAATTAAAAAGGCTTTAAAACAAGGCCATGATATGGCCACTTTAAAAGTAGATAGTGTGATGGAAGAAGGCAATGGTACAAGTTATGATGTGGTTGGCTATATTCCTGGTAAGTCACATGATCAACAAATTATTTTTGCCGGACATTATGATATGTATTTTACTGGTTTTCAAGATGATTGTAGTGCTATTGGAACCATTATGTCGATGGCTAAGACAATGATAGATAGTGGCTATGTGCCTGAAAATGATATTGTGGTTGTTGCGCATGGTGCTGAAGAATGGGGCGCAACAGGCACTGAATTTGACTGGACAAGAGGTGCTTATGAATTGATCAATAATGTGCATCCTGAGTGGGCAAATAAAACTTTAGCTTTATTTAACTTTGAATTAGATGCCTATGATGATGGTTCAGATACATTCATGGTGACTTGTGTTCCTGAATATGCATCTTTAGTAAAAAGCTTAGTGGATTCCGGTGCATTGGATGGTGCTGTAAAAGAATATAAGAATGGTATTTCTACAAAGACATATGATACAACGACAATGGAAGATGGTGTTTCTTATCGTAATGCAGGAGTTCCTTATTTCTTGAATACAACAGATACTTGTTCTAAAGAAACAAAGGATGATGGTGAATATACTTGGACACAACTTCATTATCATACAGAATCCGATAATACGGATACGTATAGTGAAAAGGTGATGAAGGCTAATATTGCGGTATTTGGAAGTATGGCTATCGCCATCGATCAGCTTCCAGCGATGTCTTTAAATATGCAGGCTACCATTGATGATTTAAAGGAAAGCTTTAATGAAGATTTAGCTTTGGAAGCTGGTGTTTCTAAAAAGGATTGGGACAAGGCTTTAGCTGTTTTTGAAAAAGAAGTGGATGTACTAAATAAAGAGGGTCAAGATATTAATGATCGTTATGTAAAGGCGGTAAATTCTAAATCGGATGTAACTTCTATCCAAAAAGAAGGAAAAGCCTACAATAAGAAAGTATTAGACTTATTTAAATATGTACAGGATAATTTTGTCGGAATTGTATTCTCGAGTGATGTTGTGATGAAACACGTGGGATATCAAAACAACATTGAATATATGGATGAAATCATTCAAGATTTAAAGAAAGACAAAGTAAAGGATGCACTCGACGTGGCATACCAATTAAATGGTTTGTGTGAATACAATTATTACTTATTCTCACCAAATGCGGCTGCTAAAGTTGATGCGCATGCAGATAAGGCAGTTGAAAACAATAAGTGGTGGGGCAATGATAAAGGCTACTATTTCACAGACACAAAAAATGCTACAACTTCTTTATTAAATAAAGAAGATGGAGATGATGTAAGTGAAGAAATCAAAGTATATGAAAGTGCTAGAACAAAACAGTTAGATTCTTATAAAGAAGTGCTTGAAAATGAAATCTTGGCAATGAACAAGATGGGTCAATAAATATAGGCTTGGCAATATAAATGCCAGGCTTTTTTGGTTATAAAAAAAGCTTGTGCAATGTTGACATTTGTTCTTGAAAACAAGTTTTTTTTAGATGTATACTTTAGCTAACTTACCATATGGTTATATGATGAAGTGGGAATAGGGTTATGAAAAGTTTAGAAGAAAGACAGAAAATTTTGATTGTGGATGACTCCAAATTCAATCGGGAATTATTGATGGAAATATTGGGTGAAAACTATCAATATATATTGGCCAATGATGGCTTAGAGGCCATTTCCATTCTACAAAAGGATTGGACAATTGACTTAATGTTGCTCGATATCAATATGCCAAAAATGAATGGGTTTGAAGTTTTGGAATATATGAATAAGTATCAGTGGATCAATGAATTTCCGGTGATCGTGATTTCTGCAGAAGAAGAGACTTCAATTATTGAAAAGGCGTATAACTTAGGGGTTGTTGAATATATTCAACGTCCTTTTGATGCGTTTATTATTAAACGAAGAGTTATGAATACACTTGTTTTATATGCCAATCAAAAACGATTGACCAATGTAGTAGTGAATCAGGTGTATGAAAAAGAAGAAAACAACAAGATCATGATTGGAATTTTGAGTAATGTCGTTGGTACATATAATAAGGAGAGTAAGGAGCACATTCTTCATATTCGCATTGCCACACAGATGCTTTTAAGAAGGTTAGTTGAGAAAACGGATGCGTATCCATTAACGGAGTCTGATATTACATTGATTGCGACGGCATCGTCTTTACACGATATTGGTAAGGTGTCAATCTCAAAGGATATTTTAAATAAGCCTGCAAAGCTGACGGATGAAGAATATGAAATTATGAAGACACATACTTTACTTGGCGCAAAAATGATTCGTAGTATGGAATATCCGAATGATAATCCATTGGTTCAAATGGCTTATGAAATTTGTAGATGGCACCACGAACGCTTTGATGGAAAGGGCTATCCGGATGGTTTAGTGGGTAATGATATTCCTATTTCAGCCCAAGTTGTATCGATTGCCGACGTATTTGATGCACTGACAAGTACGCGTGTATATAAAAAGGCCTATGATTATAGAACGGCCATTCAAATGATTTTGGATGGTAAGTGCGGATGTTTCAATCCATTGTTACTAGAGTGCTTAAAAGAGATGGGTACAGATATTTATGTGGCTTTTAAAACGCAAAAGGATGATTATAAAGATTATCATGAGGCGAAAAAATTGTCTGGTGAAATATTAAAATCAGAAACTTTGCCATATAATGATCATTCGCAACGTATCATTGATTTCTTACAGGAAAAGATGGATTTTTTTGAATTGAGTCAATCTAAAGTCTTATTTGATTACAATCCATTAATTGGTGAGTTAACCATTATAGATCGAGAGAAAAATAAAAAGTATAAAAAGAGTACGTTGGAATTTGAGTCGTTTGATGTGAATGAAAAAGTGATTGAAAAAGTTAAAAAACATCTAAATGAAACGTCTGTGGAAAATAAAGATTTTACTTTACAATTTAAAGAGTTAAATATAAAATTCCATACGTTATGGTCTGGCTTGGATACAGATCAATATATTGGTGTGATTGGTCAAATAGATAGGAGGAGATGATTTGAAAGGGAAACGAATAATTACAAGTTTATTGAGTCTATCTTTACTTGTTTGTTTACTAAGCGGATGTAAGACCAGTGATTTAGAATCGGACGAATCCAATTTACCTGTTATTACTTTAGGTAGTGATAATTATCCTCCATACAACTATTTGAATGAGGATGGAAATCCTACAGGTATTGATGTGGATTTGGCAAGTGAAGCTTTTAAGCGATTGGGATATCGAGTTGAAGTGGTTTATATTGATTGGGAAAAGAATAAGGAACTTTTAGAAAGCGGAAAAATCGACTGTATCATGGCATGTTTTTCTATGGAAGGAAGATTGAATGACTACAAGTGGGCTGGTCCATATATATCAAGTCGTCAGGTGATTGCGGTCAATAAGGATAGTGATATTTATACTTTGGATGATTTAAAAGGTAAAAATGTAGCTGTACAATCGACCACAATGCCAGAAGATATTTTATTAAATGGCAATTATAATGTAGGTAATTTGATTAGTTTAAACCATAGAGAATTGATTTTTACATTCCTACAAAAAGGATATGTGGATGCGATTGGCGCTCATGAAGAATCAATCATTCAATATATGAAGGACTATGATGCGAATTTTCGTATTTTAGAAGAGCCATTGATGAAAGTAGGCGTTGGTGTAGCTTTCTCAAAAAATGATAAGCGTGATCTTTGTGAGAAGTTAGACAAGACTTTAAAAGAGATGCGTAAGGATGGTACTTCGAAAAAAATCATAGGTAAATATCTATTGGATCCAGAAAAGTATTTGGAGGTGGATGATTTTGCGTATTAAAAATTGTTACTACCATATACTGATATCACTACTAGGCGTTTGCATGATTTTCTCTTCTGCATTTTATTTTATTCAAACACAAAAAGATGAAACAGAGGCCAAGTTGGTAAAAATCGTAAATTATGTGAAGATACAATGCTCCACTTATACACATTATAATGAGGCGAGTGAATCGAAGAGTTTGTTACGAACGATTGAGAGTTGTCGTCAGCTTCAAACGAATATTCAAAGTGAAGTGGATGCAGGAAACCCTATAGATCAAGCTTTTCTAAAAGAAAATCTGAGTACGTTATGGATGGATGGAAGTCTTGTATTGGATGAAAATGGGAATATAGAAAGTTCCTATAGTACAAATGATTCCATTTTAAAACAAGTTCATAAATATATCTGTAAAGATATTGTTTTGGACTATATGAATTATCCAGAAAGAACTTATTCTCAACGTATTGAATTGGATGATGGGTCTCATTTAGATATTGCGACATGTGCAAGAAGTGATGCACCTGGCATTGTGGCTACTTATTTTTATACTTCCGCTTATTTTGCGCAGAATTATAATTTAACGCTTCAAAATCTATTAAAGGGATATAGTACAAAATCGGATGGAACGATTCTTGTTTGCGATAAGGGAAACATCATTGCGAGTAATGATCGATCACTGCTTCATGTTTCGACAAAAAACAATGAAGTCGTTCAATTATTAAAGAAGAATAAGGATAGTCAACATATTTATCGTTTTAATAGTAAAGGCGCAGGCTATTATGGCATTATGTTGAAACAAAGTAATTATTATATCTTTGCCTATATTCCAGATCATGTGGTATTTGAAGGTGTTTTCACAAAATTAGTTGCGATTTTACTTATATATATATTGTTTGTGCTTGTACTAAGATATATTGGGTATCGCAATAATCGTATAAGACAGGTTAAAGATCAAGAAAAAGAGGAGGCGCACCAAGAAGAATTATTAAAGGCAGCTAAAAAGGCATAGGCGGCGAATGTTGCCAAAACCGAATTTCTTCAAAGAATGTCTCACGATATTCGTACTCCCATCAATGGAATCATTGGTATGGTTGAAGTTGGTGATTATTATAGGAATGATATTAAAAAGCAGGCAGATTGTCGTGCAAAGATCAAAGATGCTTCAAATACATTACTTGAATTAGTGAATGAAGTATTAGACATGAGTAAGCTTGAGTCGGGTGAAATCGTCCTTGAAGAAGTTGGATTTAATATAGATAAGTTGAGTGATGAAACGATTGGAATAGTAGAAGAACTCGCAAAAGAGCGTAATATTCAAATTGTCGAAGAAGAAAAGAGTATTACCCATCCATATTTGATGGGCAGTCCAATCCATGTAAAGCGTGTATTAATGAATGTTCTTTCCAATGCCATTAAATACAATAAGGATAATGGATTTATCTATATAAGCTATAGGGAACTTGAATCGAAAGAACCATCCCATGTCATTATTGAATTTATTTGTCGTGATACAGGGATTGGTATGTCTAAAGAATTTCAGGATAAAATCTTTGAGCCTTTTGCCCAAGAACATATGGGAAGTCGTTCTAAATATGTGGGGACAGGTTTGGGTATGCCAATCGCAAAAAGCCTTGTTGAAAAGATGGGTGGAACCATTGAATTTACAAGTCAAGAAGGTGTGGGTTCTCAATTTGTGATACGCATTCCATTTAAAATCGATGAAGAACATAAAAATGAAAGGGTGAAAGAATCCGCTTCCGCATCGATTGAAGGACTTAACGTTTTACTTGTAGAAGATAATGAATTGAATATGGAAATTGCCAGGTTCATTATCGAAAATGAAGGGGCTAAAGTTACTTGTGCTACAAATGGTAAAGAAGCGGTGGATATCTATAAGAACGCACCCGAATCTTTTGATATTATCTTAATGGATATTATGATGCCGGAAATGGATGGATATGAGGCAACTCGAATGATTCGTGAAATGGATTTAAATATTCCAATTGTGGCGATGACAGCCAATGCGTTTATGGAAGATAAAATAAAGGCTAAAAAAGCAGGTATGAATGCGCATGTATCAAAGCCTTTAGACAGGGATATATTGATTCAAGTGATTGCAAAGTTGTGTGGTTATAAAAGCGTATAGTGCTTTTAAATTAAAGTGATAATTAAAAGAAAAAATGACTATATAATTTAGAAAAACGATGGCATGTTAAAATATTGTATGTATAATGAATTTGACATTATCGATTGGCAAATTCAGTGAAAGCTTGAGATGTAAAGCCAAATTGGTCTAATCATGCTGACCAATATAGTATGACAATTCCACAACAAGGTTAAAATGTGGACACACAATAAAATCATTAGCATAAAGAATCTTTCATCCAGTCAGGTCTAAGGCGTAAGCCTTGCTGAATGAAGTATGAGAGTACAGACTGCAGTCCCTATGGATTGGAAATTCTCGAAAAACAGACTGTATGCAAAACTTCGAGTCAGGCTGAAAGACTTGCGATGCTTCATTTCTCGCATTGTGAGAAAGAGAATCTCGTCATTTTAATGTTGGGAGTACGTCAAAATAAGGAGTGCTGTTGGATGTAGTAATGGTGAACCCTCTGAATTAAATAAAGAAATCTGCTTGAGTTCTCGACAGATCCTTCTATTTTTTTTGCAGGAGGACGTGTTTTATGTATATTTATCTATATATTGATGTTGCCATGTGTTTAATGGCACTAGTAGAAATACTAAGAATTACATTCATTATTATAGAAAAATGTAAAAGACACTAGTTCACATCGCCACAATGGATTATTAGTGTCTTTTTACTAAAATAATTCAGAGTGACCACTGTATCCAGTAGTCTTTCTGTATTTGTATTATACCGATAAAGGAATGTTTATGCAAATGATGTTTTTGTTAGATGGAATGTTCAGTTTTAATGTGATAAATTATATAAAAGTGAGGTTATTAGACTATGAAGAAAGTGTTTTTTATTTGCCATGGGAATATATTCCTTTTATAGTAAAATGCTTTATATAAAGAGAAAATTGGAAATTATAAACTCATTTTATACCAAGTTTATACCAAAAATAGAAAGATCGTTGACATAGCTTGAAATTGAAGGATTATTCAATAAAAGATATTGAATATGTTTCAATTAAAACAATTAAAAAAGCATAAGAATAAAACAAATTATTCAAAAATTAGGCAGATTCAGTAAAATGAGTCTGCCTTTTTAAAAACTAAATTCTAGACAAGAAATTTAAGTTAAATTATAATGTGGCTAACATGAGAATTTTTTTTCGCATGACTAAGGTTGAACTATAAACATGGAAGTGGGGTGCTTATTGTGTATACCGTAAAAGACTTGCTTGAATCAAGTGAAAATTTGCAGATTCGATTAATAGGTAAAAATCTCGGGGGGGGGTAGACAGAGAAATAAAAGGAATTAGAATTGTTGAAGAATTAGAAGAATTAGATATAAAGAAGTATGTAGTTGGTGGAGAACTACTTTTAACTAGTTTAAATGTATTTGAAAAAATGAGCGAAGAGATGTTTCTTTTTCATTTAGAAGAGTTAAATAAGAAAAAAATAAGTGGATTTATTATTAAACGAAATGAATCAATTCCATCCTACTTATTGGATACCTTATTTAAGTTTTGTGAAGAGAATCATATTCCTGTTTTAGAAATATCTCAAAATCAAAATTATTTTGGAATTATAAAATATATATTGGGACAAATATATAATAAAGAGGCAGCAAACCGATTATATTTCGCTTTGATGCATGATATTTTCAGTGGCATTTTGTTGAATGAATCTAATTTAAATGTGGCGATTGAAAAAGTATTAATTCTACTTAATAAAATGTTAGACAATCCAGTCGCAATATATAGTAGTGATTATGACTGTTACGCATCGAGTGAAGAAGAACCTGTAAGTTTTAATATTGAAAATGAATTAAAAAGATATATACCGGAAGTAATTACTAAACATCAATATTTCATACAAAAAAGAGAATATGTAGAGTATATCAACAAAATGCAATTGTTCGATGGTCGATATTTTTATCTTGTGATTACTGAAAAAAACAATCAATTAAACGATATTGATTTTGCTGGTATGGAAGATGCAATTTTAACTTTGCAGTTTGCACTGATGCGACTTTCTGCTGAGGAAGAGTTGGATAAGAAATATCAAAAAGATTTAGAGTATCAATTGTTGGCAGGTACATTATCGAGTGAAGAAGAGGACGAGGTTGCGAATATTCTTGGATTAAATGATACAGATGATCTTCGTGTTGTAACTTTTCGCTTACTTCCAAAAAATAAAAGTGGAAGATTCACGAGTGACCAGTTAAGGCAAACTGAAATTGTAGAAAAGGAATTATTACGTAATTTGCCGAAAAAGTACACGACGAGTAATACAAACCAAGTTATTTATATATATAAGAAAGATGAACAGATTAGTAAATTTCAATTTCGATTGAGAATTGAAGAACTACAAAAGAATGTTCAAAATAATTTAGATAAACGAAATGCGAATGCCGAATTTGTAGTAGGAATTGGTAAAAATGTTAAGGGATATCATGCATTAAAAAATTCGTTTTCTGATTCTAAAATAGCTTTAGATTATATTCGTGTAATTCAAAAAATAATAGGTGACGAAAATAGATTTGTTGTTGACTGTTCTAAGTTAGGTTTTTTCCGCGTGTTTGCAGATATAAAAGATAAAGATAAATTGTTGTCTTATGTGCCTGAATCTTTACAAAAATTATATGAGTTTGATCAACAAAAAAATGGAGAGCTTGTTGATACATTGGAATGTTTTCTAAATAATAAACAAAGTTTGAAACAAACTTCAAATAAATTATTTGTGCATTATAGAACGGTTTCGTATCGTCTAGAGAAGATTAAAGAAATATCCAGCATGGATTTTGATAATCCTGAAGAAATTTTAGCAGTACGTAATGGATTGATTATATATAGACTAATTGAAACAATGTAGAATCATACTATATGGAACACTTTTTACAATAAAACACAAAAATTTTACATATTTTGTGCATTATAATAAAAATCATTCAAGGTTATAATGTATACGTAGTTATAAATAAACAATTTTTTTAATATAAACTAAGACTGTATAGGGTTTAGTTAAAACGAGGTAAAGCAATGAAGCTGAAGAGTTCGACTGATTATGCGATACGAATTGTATGTTATTTAGCAACGCATAATGGGATGATCTCTACTACTGAGTTATCAAAACAGCTATACATTGCATCTACATATATTCATGAAGTCGCAAAAAAATTAACAGACGCAAATATTATAGTAGCTTGTGAAGGTGTAAAGGGTGGATATACACTTGCCAAAAGAGCAGAGGATATTTCTTTAAAGGAAATCGTTTCTTGTGAGGAAGAGTTGGATAAGAAATATCAAAAAGACTTAGAGTATCAATTGTCGGCAGGTACATTATCGAGTGAAGAAGAGGACGAGGTTGCGAATATTCTTGGATTAAATGATACAGATGATCTTCGTGTTGTAACTTTTCGCTTACTTCCAAAAAATAAAAGTGGAAGATTCACGAGTGACCAGTTAAGGCAAACTGAAATTGTAGAAAAGGAATTATTACGTAATTTGCCGAAAAAGTACACGACGAGTAATACAAACCAAATTATTTATATTTACAAGAAAGATGAACAGATTAGTAATCTTCAATTTCGATTGGGAATTGAAGAACTACAAAAGAATGTTCAAAATAATTTAGATAAACGAAATGCAGATATTGATTTTTTGGTAGGAATTGGTAAAGATGTTAAGGGATATCCTGCATTAAAAGAATCGTTTTCTGATTCTAAAACAGCCTTGAAATATATTCATGTCATTCGTAAAATAATAGGTGACGAAGATAAATCAGTTGTTGATTGTTCAAAGTTAGGCTTTTTTAGAACGTTTGTGAAAATTTCTGATAAGGAAGAATTATTATCTTATGTACCTGAATCTCTACAAAAATTATATGAATTCGATAAACAAAAAAATGGAGAGCTTGTTGATACATTGGAATGTTTTCTAAATAATAAACAAAGTTTGAAACAAACTTCAAATAAATTATTTGTGCATTATAGAACGGTTTCGTATCGTCTAGAGAAGATTAAAGAAATATCCAGCATGGATTTTGATAATCCTGAAGAAATTTTAGCAGTACGTAATGGATTGATTATATATAGACTAATTGAAACAATGTAGAATCATATCGCTTGATATGGTTCTCTTTTTTTGTGGTTATAAATTAAAACATTCTATATGGAACACTTTTTACAATAAAGCGCCAAAATCCTTACATGTTTTGTACATTATATTAAAAATTGACTGAGGTTATAATAACGTAGCAGTTATAAAAACACAATTTTTTTAATATAAACTAAGGCTGTATAGAGTTTAGTTAAAGCGAGGTAAAGCAATGAAGCTGAAGAGTTCGACTGATTATGCGATACGAATTGTATGTTATTTAGCAACGCATAATGGGATGATCTCTACTACTGAGTTATCAAAACAGCTATACATTGCATCTACATATATTCCTAAAGTCGCAAAAAAATTAAAAGACGCACATATTATAGTGGCTTTAGAAGGTGTAAAGGGTGGATATACACTTGCTAAAAGAGCAGAGGATATTTCTTTAAAGGAAATTATTTCTTGTATGGAAGAAACAATGGCTATTAATCGTTGTTTAGAAAGAGATGGATTTTGTTCTAGAAATGCCGTAAATCATTGTAGAGTACACAAGGTCTTGTTGGATGTACAAAACACATTTAATAATAAATTAGAAAATATAAAAGTATCAGATTTGATTCGTCCTGGAAAAGATGAATATTTCGGTCGCTTCTATGTTGTATTAAAAGTCAATCTAAAGAAGAACAGTTATGAGTGTGTATATTCGCACAATCAAGATGTATATGATCAATCTGAGATTATAGATAGTTATGATGAATTTATAAAAAACTATGTAAATTGGTTTGTCTATGAATCGGATCAAGAAATGATTGAATCCTTCTTATTGTTGAATGAACTAAAGAAAGTGGATTCTTGCATAGAAGAAGATCTTCCATATCGTAGATTGAACAAGGATTCTTATATTTGGATGGAAGCCAAGAAATATGTGGATACTGATAATCATAAGGCGATAATCACATTGCATAATAATAAGATTTTCCAAAATAACATTGTAAGTATGGAGCAGGAATTAAGAAATAAAGAGAAGGTCATGTTGAAGCAATATTGGGACATGGTAACTCTTTTAGTAGCGGTATTAAATCATAATAATGTAGTGGACAAAGAATATCACGATGATATTAGTTTTTATACAGAACAAATGTATCGTCAACTTCAAAAGGATTATCCAAAATATGGGATTACAGATGAAGATATTGAAATCGTGACTCATTTAGCCCCTATTCATGATATTGGTAAAGTTCGTGTTCCAATTGAAATCTTGAATAAGCCAGGAAAACTAACAAAGGAAGAGATGGATATTGTAAAGCAGCATCCTTTGGTTGGTGCTGAAATGACGCAGAGATTTCCAAAAGGATTAACAACAGAAAAATTGAATCAATATAGTTATGAAATCTGTAGACATCATCATGAAAGATATGATGGTACAGGATATCCTGATGGATTAAAGGGTGAAGATATTCCTTTGAGTGCGCAAGTCGTAGGTTTAGTAGATGCCTATGATGCTCTTATTAGTGTTCGTCCATATAAGAAAAAGCTAGAACATGACCAAGCCGTACAAATGATTTTGAATGGTGAGTGTGGCAAGTTCTCGGACGAATTGCTTCATTGTTTTAAAAAGGTTTCAAGCCAAAACAATTGGATAAAAAGAAGTGAGAGAGAAGACGTATGAGAAGGATAAGAAAGTTAACATCCAATTTTCTTGTATGCATTCTTTGTATGACTACCTTTATTACACAGATTCATATGGTAAATGCTGAAGAAACAGAGGATACTCCTACAGAAGAGGTTGTACAAGAAACAACTCCAGAAACAAGTGAAGAACAAGAAGTGCAGGATGTCCCACAAACAACAGAGAATTTGGATGAATATTATAAAGATGGAAAAATTCTTATTTACAATTATGATCAATTGAAACAAATAGGTTCAGATGCCTTTGTCTATACAAAAGATAAAGAAGGGAATATTGGAACTGGAGACATTGTAGTAAATGAAGGAACTCAGCTTACTTATGGTAAGGATGCTCAGTATCTATTGATGAATGAAATCAAAATGGATACAAAATCAATTTGGAATGTAAAGGATGACTTTACAGGAAAGATAGAGGGAGAAGCAATCAAAGAAGATGAAACTCCTACTTTGTATGATAAGAAAACAGATACGATTTATATTTATAATTCGTATCAATTAATGGTTCTAGAACAAGAAGATTCAGATAAAGAGCCTGTAATGTCATTGGATTATGATGCACCACAGTTTGGTATGGGACAAATGATCTATCCAAATGGAGAAGACAAAGACTATTTAACTTACAGTAAAGATCATAATTATGTCATTTCAAAGAACTTCAGTTCAGACAAGCCTGAATTAGTTGCAGATCAATTAAGTATAGATCCTGATACAACAGATACTGAAGGACGTGACTTCAAGGGTCAGGTTGTAAAAACAATCGGTGATAAAACCTATATCTTAATCGGAAATGAGGAACAACTAAGATCAATAGGCACAGATAAAGATGTTCATGGCGCGATTTATCAAGCGTATGAAGATGGACTTACATGGAAAATTGATACAGATAAACAACGTCAGCCCATCATGCTTTATGGTGGTGATGCCGACTTAAAACAGGAACAAAACGGAAAACAAGATTTCATATTTGGAACAGTTTTAGATACAAATAAAAAAATAAGTAATAAAAGTGCTTTTCATATTAGAGGTAAGTGCGGTGTTGATCAAACAACAGGTAAGATTGATCCAAACCTTGATATAGATAAACAAACACAACAAAAATATACAAAAAATGCGAATTATATTATTTTCCGTGATATTGATTTAAGTTCTACAAATTGGAATCCACTAACTTTCCAAGGTACAATGATTGGTGCTAAATCTGTTGAAAAAGGTGGACTTTGGAAAGATGGTGTTATAAACACAATCGACAAGCCAGTGATTTCAAACGTAACTGTAAATCAATCAACTAAGATTAATGTTGGTGAACAAATGGGTGTTGGATTCTTTTCAACAATATCAAGTGAAGTAAGTGAAAAGGATATTGGTCTTAGTAAAGGATTGGTAAAGGTATCTAATATTCAATTTGATAATCTAAAAGTTCATACAACAACAAATGAAACCTATTATCCACCTTCATTAGTAAGTACACTTACAAATACTCTAGGAAAGTTATTGGGTGGATTGTTGAGTGGGTTAACATTTATTTTAACTTTTGGTCAAGTTAAAATTGATTTAGGCAAAACATTAGGCGATGTTTTAGATGCACGTAAAAAAGATCCTACAGCTTTATCAACTGGAGCAATTGCTGGGCGAGTTGAAGGACAGGTTGAAATTTCAAATATTGAAGTCAATAATGCAAATGTAAAAAATGTGAATGGCTATACAGGTGGTTTTGTTGGATATGCCGTTGGTACAACTCAATATGATGGGTTATCGAATGCTTTAGGGGATTTGGTTAAATTATTAACAAATATTTTAAATGTCATCCCAGGTTTAGGCTTAGGTGATTTAATTAAGATTCTATTAGGAAACGCAATTCCTTTAGGAAAGTTAATTCCAACAGGATATATTAATCCGAAGATAGTGAATTGTAATATAAATAGTTTAACGATTTATACAGCATCTGATAAAGAATATGCTGGTGGATTTATTGGTATGCAAAAGGGTGCTATTGTAGAGAGATGTTCTGTAACAGGTGGTACGAATACAATTAGTGGAAAGAATTTTGTAGGAGGCTTTGTTGGTCTAGCTCGTGACGATGTGATTGAAGGAACACTATCCGGGGCATTGGATATAGAGACAAAACTTCCTAAGATGAATACGGAAAGTTTACTTCTAAATTGTTCGTTAAATAATGCGGTTGTGTCTGTTTCTGGTGAAAGTTATATTGGTGGTTTTGCCGGAGGATTGGCCAATGCATCAACAGTCAATTGTAATGTTAAATCGGATAATGCACTTACTGTAACGGCTTCTGGAAATTACGCAGGTGGTTTTGCAGGAATTGCATCTCTTGGATGGGCTGCTGATCTAGGTAAAGATGACACGAAAGATAATTTACTTGGCGGTGTAGTTGATCTTGTTGTAAAACTTTTGAGTAGTAATCCTGGAGCGACTTCATCTTTACTTTCTCTTGCTGGTGTAAATCCATCACATATCTTAGGATGTTCTGTAAATGCTTCACTTCAAGTTAGTGGTAAGGACTATGTTGGTGGTATTACAGGTCGAGGCAATGGTGCATATATAGCACAATCGAATTCGGATAATTTACAGAAAATATCATATTGGAAAAATAATGTTTATGATGTTGGTTCTGTTCAAGTGGTTGATGTCTCTTTAACCGGATTATCCAGTGTTACAGGAAATGATTATGTTGGTGGAATCGCTGGATCAATGGGTACAGCTAGTGTGGCTGGTTTATTAAATACAACGCTTGGTGTTGCATCTTATCTTGCATTTACTGTAGATAATGTTCATGTAAATGGTGCAGGGAATGGATTTACTGTTACGGGAAATGAACGTGTTGGCGGTGGATTTGGAGATGCAATTGGAGGTTCGATAACAACTATTAATATCAATAATTTAGCTTCTACTGAAGGCAATAACTTAGTAGGCGGATTTATAGGTCTTTCTGGTCCTGGCGATTTGGCGGGAGCAGATGGTGGATTGACCGTTAATCTATTAGGTTTGAATTATATATTGAAATTGAATAATTTGCTCTCTCTAGGACAAGCAATTGAAGTTAAGATTAATAAAGTAAATGTGAATGGAGTCACAAATGGATTTACGGTACACGCAAAGGGTAGTCGTGATTCTAATTCTGTTCGTGATTATAGTGCTTCTGGTTTTATCGCAAAAAGTGGAAGTACTAAAGTAGAGGATTCTCATGTAACAAATCTAAAATCAGTGAAAGCTGCAGATGATGGCGGATATGCTTCAGGATTTGTGGCTATTTCAAAAACGGGTGGTCTAGCAGATGTTGCTGATGACAATTCAATTAAATCATTGATTGAGGCTAATGGTTTAGTAAATGCTGTAGTATATTTAATTCCTAAATATACAAATTGCACGGTTTCTTTTGTGAATGGTGGAAGTGTTACAGCAGATGTTGCTGGTGGTTTTGCAGCAGATTTCCAAAGTGGAACAGTGGATAATAGTTTGCGTGGTGAAAATGATTATTATGCTGTATATAATTTAGATTCTGTAAATGGTCAAAGTTATGCTGGTGGCTTTGGTGGAAATGTTTATTCTGGAGCATTGGCAGATGCTGGTAAAGGTATTAGTGTTCTAGGAAATATTAATGGTTTAAATATAAATATTGGAGAATTGTTAAATTTAGTAAATGCATATGTTCCAATTATAAAGTATGCAGGTGTTAAATCTGATAATGGATTTACAGTATCGGCTAATAAAATTAAATCGGATGATACGAATTCTGGTAGTGCTGGTGGCTTTATTGGCTATGGCAGTGGAGTTCAGGTTAGTCATTGTGATGTAACAAATTTAAAACATACAAAAGTAACACCTCCTAAAGATTTAGAGGGTGAAGATAGTTCAAATTATTTTGGTCAGGAAAGTACATATGCAGTAACTGGTGCTAGATATGCTGGTGGATATATTGGATATATGAATATTGGTTCTGCTGCTTCGGTTGGAAAAGGTTTGAAGGTTTTAGGTACAGCGATTGGCTTGAATGATGTATTGGATGCATTAAATGTTGTAGTTTCTACACTTGAACATTCTAATGTTACTGGAGGACCTGGTGGTTTTGCGGTTAAAGCCTCTATGAAAAACACAGCTTCGGATGCTTCTAAAGATGATGTATTAGGTGATGCTGGCGGTTTTGCAGGTAAAATTTCTGGTGGACATATTCAGAATTCAAACTCATATAATTTCTCATATATCATTGGTCAGATTACGGCTGGTGGTTATGTTGGTGATTTACAGCCTGGTAGTGTGGCAGATGTTCTAGGTGGAACAAGTATATTAGGTGGTCTTGTTGATGGTAAAGAAACACTTGCTTCTTTAGCACAGGATTTTGTTCCTACGATTCGAAATAGTTCTACGACTTGTATTCCTTGTGGTGGTGCAGTTCGTGCAGATGCAAGTTCAACTACAACAACTCAAAGAGGTATGGCTGGTGGTTATGCTGGACATAATGAAGGCGGTCATGTTTGGGGCAATAATACAAACAAATGGAAAGGTCAAGATTACACTGGACCAAAAAGTACATGTAATGCTGTTCGTATTCGATCTGTTTACGGAAAAGAGATTGCCGGTGGATTTACAGGTTTAATGGAATCTGCAGATACGGCAAGTGCAGGAAGCTTGTCTCTATTATGGGGATTGGTAAAAGCCGATAATATCTTAGGGGCATTAAGTGTTGTTTATCCAACTGAAGAAAACACAGCAGTCTATGGTCCGCTTGCATTAATGGATTTAAGCACATGGAATTCATGGGTCGAATATGTTGGTAAGTATGGTGGTTATGGTAGTGATTTCAGCAACTTAGTTCAAAGTGGAAAGATAAATACTCAAGAAGATTTGGATAAGATTCTTGGTCAATATGTCTATGGCTATAATGTTGTAGCTGGAAGAACTAACTACCGTGATGAGACGATTCTTTCAAATGGTGGTGCAGCTGGTGGCTATGTGGGTTCCATGTTAACAGGAACTATCACAAGTGGTCAGGCTCATGATACTAAGTTAGTTAAAGGACTTCGTTGTGCTGGTGGATTTGCCGGAGAAATGATCAATGGTGGTGCTGCAAATCTTGGTGGTACAAGTATTTTAGGATTGAAATTAGAACTGGGACAGATGCTTGAAGTTTTAAATGTATTTGTACCGGTAATCAAACAATCTTCAGTCGAAGGCTATCAAAGTGGACTTAACGTTCAATCAACAGGAGTGAATGATGATAAAGAGTTACTTGGATATGCGGGTGGCTATGTTGGAAAACTGATTGGTGGACAAATCTGGAGTGATGACACATTGCATTGTAAGGTCACAAAGCTTAGACGAGTAGATGGAACAAGCTATGTCGGAGGTTTTGTAGGCAGTTCAAGGCCTGGTAGTGTGGCTACAGTAGATCCTGTTCGTGGTGAAGGATTGTTAAGTAAGTTACTAGGTACTTTATTAAATACACCTACAGATCTTATTAAAGTCTTAAATGCAACAGTCGCGACTATCCGTTATGCAGATGTTGAAGCATGGAATGACTGGGGTGTTATTGTCAATGGAGCTTATGATAGCGAAGGTAATAATACTTCTTATGCAAAAGCTGCTGGTGGTTTTGCCGGAATGCTTGAGGGAACCGTACTTGGTAAAAAAGACGTTGCTCAGGCAGGAGTTACTGTGCAAAATGTTCGTTCTGTAGTATCTGGTGAATATGCCGGTGGATGTTTTGGAATTGCAGATGTTTCAGGTGTTGCTAATATCAGTGCAGGTAGTGAAACGTCTTTATTGGATAAACTTTTAAAACTAGGACGAGCAGATGTACTGGACGCATTTAGAAGCTATGTATATTACGGAAATGTAAGTGGAAGTAAGGATGCAGGCCTAAGCGTGAGTGCTAATATTGCTAATAAGTATGGTCAGAATAATGAGGTTACATATAGTGGAACTGCTGGTGGTTTTGGTGGTTCACTATTAAATGGATCAGTAAAAAATAGTACAGTAACAAACTTAAGTAATGTTCGAGGTTTAAACAGTGTAGGTGGTTTTGTTGGATATTCTGGTAAGAGCGGAGTTGTTGGAGCGGATAAGATTGATGTTCTTGGAAACAATACTGGACAACTTCTTGGTGGAGATCTTGGTGTTATGGATATCTTTGGATCTCATATTGATGACTCTACAGTTACAGGAATTAATGGTGGTTATACTGTTCAAAGTACTGGTGGAGTAGAGCAAATTGCTGGTGGATTTGTTGGCTATGCAAACCTTGCAAGAATTTCCAACTGTACAGCTGGAGCAGAAGATTCATCTTTTGGTTTAAAACAAGTTACATCCGATGGTACAGCCGGAGGATTTGCGGGAAGAACAAGTTATGCATATCTTGCAGATGCCAAATTGGATTCAGGACCTGTAAACGTATTGCTTGCGGTAGTTAATAAACTTGTAAAGAAACTGTATTTGGATAAGATTCAGGATTCTAATCTTTTAAAAATCGATCTAGGGCTTATCAAAGTGGATGCTTTATATGAAGGAAATTTAATTCATGTAAATATACTTGGATTAGATATTAAAGTAGGATTATCCAAAAAATCGAAGGATAATGACCAACAGACAGATCTTGCAATCATAACAATAGGAGATTCTTCGATTAAACTTCCATGTGATAAAGGTGGAATAAAAAAAGATGATGATACCAAGTCGAATATCAGTTTAAGTTTGATTAAAGCGAATCGTACAAAGATTACGGGCAGTCAAGTTTATGGAATAAGCACTGGTTATGATGTCTATGCAGGTGGTGCCGACAATAACAAGGATGGCACTGCAAAAGATGGACGAAGTGGAGGCTTTGTAGGATTCAATGATGAAGGTTTTTTAAAGAATAATGATATGTATTTATGTGATGTTGTTCGTGGTACTTCAAAATTGGTTGGTCCATTTAGTGGAAAGAGTAAATTAGATTCAGTGTATAAATTTAATACACAGGCAAATGTTGAGGGAAAGAAGAACAACTATCGTATCTATAGAAAATTAGAGAAAAAATTAGATGAGATCATTAAGAATACGAAAAAATTAAATATGCAATATTCAAAAGACGATTCAACAGGATGGGGCATCTATACATTAGGACATATGAATACAGTTCAGAGTTATGACAATCTACAAAATGCTCAGATTACGGATTCAAATGGATCGGCTAAGGTCGACTTAAATGCATATGAATCTGAAGCAAAGGCTATATTAATGTCGGATACAAAAACAAATTTAAATACAGGAGAAAGTGACACGCCTGAACCTTCAGAGTCACAGGATCCTTGTGATGAAAATATTAAATTAACAATCAACAAAGTATGGAAGGATTTCAATAATTTTAGTGGAATTCGACCCAACAGTATTACGGTAACAATTTCTCGTACTTGGACAGATGCAGATAACAAAGAACATACTGAAACAGTTCCAAAGTATGAGAGTTACAAAATATATGGTGAAATCAACAAATCGACTTGGAAGGAAGTAATCGAAGAATTACCAGCTTACAAGACGGATGAAGATGGAAAAACCATACATTATTACAAGTACTCCGTTACAGAAGCGGAAGTAAATGGTTATACAACAGAAATAAAATCTTCAGAAGATGGATTTACATTCACGATAACCAACAAACACTTCCCAGGATTACCTGATACAGGTGGTAACGGAAGATACTTAATTTATTTGATAGGTCTTCTGCTTTTAGCGATTTATCTTGTTACGGGCAAAAAAAGGAACAAGAAAAATCAGCTCGCAGAATAGCTATAAAAAATTCAAAGAAAAGGAGAATGTAGGAAATGAAAAGAATCAAAAAATTAGCAGCAGCCATGCTGACAGCCATCATGATGATGACTATGACAGTTACAGCATATGCTGCAGGAAATTGTACATTAACTGTCAATGTGAAAACAGGGGAAGGAGTTCCAACACAAACATTAAAAGATCAAACAATTAATCTATATAAATTGTTTGATGTTACAGAATCAAAAAGTGGTGAAACTACAAACTATGCTTATACAGTAAATACTGCTGCAGGCTATAAAAGTGCTTTAACAAATGTATTAGGCAACAAAGTTAATGAAAACTCAAAAGATGAGGATTTCGCAAATGCTGTATCAACTTTAGAAAAAAATGACGCAACTGAAGTGCAAAATTTCGCAAATAAATTTACTACATACGCTTTACAAAATAGTTTAGTTGCGACAAAAACTTCTGGTAAAATCGCAGAAAGTAAAACATCTTATGAATTTACAAAATTAGACGCAGGTTATTATTTAGTTTATGTTACTGGCGGAAAAGAAATTCAATCTTCTTTAGTTACAGTAGATGATACAACAAATACAGTTAACTTAAAAACAGAAGCCCCTAGCATCACTAAAACTGCTGATAAAGATACTGTGTCAATTGGACAAGTAGTTAAATATACAGTTACAGGCTCTATTCCAGACACAACAGGATATGATCAATATCAATATATTATTCACGATGAATTGTCAAATGGTTTAGATTTTGTGAATGATGCAGATGGTACTCCTGTTTCTGATAATGCAGTAAAAGTTGCTGTAGCATTTACAGAAGCTGGTATTATAGATGGAGGTCAAGCACCTACAACAGCTGTACTTTCTGGTACTGGAAATAGAACTATGGCTCTTGATTTATCTACATGGGTAAAAGCTAACCAAACTAACAAAGGTAAATCATTTACTGTTACTTACTACGCAAAAGTAAATAAAGATGCTGTTGTTGATACAAAGAACAGTGCATCATTAGAGTACGGTAATAACCCAGGTGATACAACAACTACTACACCTAGTGAAGCTAAAACTCCTACGTATCCATTAGATATCAACAAGATTAAAAAAGGATCTGATGAGAAGTTAGCAGGTGCAAAATTTAGATTATATTCAAGCGAAGCAGATGCTAAAGCAAATGATGAATCAAAAGCGATTAAAGTGTCTCCTGTAGTTGCAGGCGTTGCAGGTAACTATGTGGTAAATCCAGAATCTACTACTACAGAATTTGAATCTGTAAAATCAATTGAAGGAAAAAGTTATAACCTTCATATTAATGGTCTTAAGGCTAAAGACTACTGGTTAGTAGAGACACAGGCTCCAGAAGGATTTAACAAATTAGCTAATCCAATTAAGCTTACAATTGCAAAGAGTACAGATGCAGATGTAAATAACTGGACTATTTCTAAGGATGGTAATGAAGAAACAGATAAGATTATTGATATCGAAAACAGCACAGGATCACTACTACCATCAACAGGTGGAACAGGTGTTATCGTGTTTGCAGGCGTAGCTATTCTATTAGTATTTGGAGTTGCTGTAAGCTTCATTCGTGATAAAAGAAAAGCTTGTTAATTAATGGGATGCGGTTGTCGTTTAGATGACCGCGATTCCCATATAACGATAGGGGGAATGCAATAATGAGTAATAAGAAAAGAAAAATGACTATAAAAGATATAATTCGATTGCTTGTGCTTGTCGTTGCATTCGCCGTGTTGTTATATCCTACAGTCAGTAGTTATGTAAATGAAAAGAATGGTTCGAAAGTTGTATCGAATTATGATGCGGAAAGTGTTCGTTTGAGTAATGCCGAAAAAGAAAAGATGCTTGAGGATGCTCGTGAATACAATAAAGAGATGCTGAGTAATATTGATTTGATTGATCCTTTTTCTCAGGGTGAAAAAAGTTTGGATGCTCGATATGAAAGCCTATTAAATATGGATGGATCTGGCATGATGGGCTATATTCGTATTCCTAAGATCAAAGTCGAGATTCCTATTTATCATGGAACTTCTGAATCTGTATTGCAGGCTGGTGTTGGTCATTTCTGGGGAACTTCTCTTCCTGTCGGAGGAGAAAGTACACATACGGTATTAACCGGTCATAGGGGACTTCCTACAAAAACATTATTTACGAATATGGATAAGCTTGTTAAAGGGGATGTGTTCTACATCAAAGTGTTAGATGAGACATTGGCATATAAAGTGGATCAAATACTTACTGTATTACCAGAAGAAACAGAAGCTTTATCAATCGTACCTGGACAAGATTATGCGACATTAGTTACTTGTACTCCATACGCAATCAATACGCATAGACTCTTGGTTAGAGGTCATCGTATTCCGTATAAGGAAGCTGTAAAGATTGAGAAAAACACTAGTACAGGTATAGAATTATCATTTACTACAAAGGTATTGATTGTAACACTTGGAATTATTTTTATAGGACTTGTTATAGCCATGCTATATAGTTTGTACGATAAGAGAAGGAGGAAGAAAAAGTGATTAAACAATTAAAGATACATTCGCTCTTTCTACTCCTTATTAGCTTATTGTTTGTCTCTCTTATTCAAGTTCATGCGGACAGTAGAACGGGAAGTATTGATATTGACTATAAAGGAAGAACAGATAATCAGGAAGAGATTATCTTGTCTGGAGCTAAGTTTGAAATCATCCCCATTCAATATGTAGAGAATGAAAAATGGGTATGGCAATCTTCATTTGTGGATTGTGGTGTTTCACTTCATGATACAAGTGCTGAAGCTAGAAATAAACAGGCTAAACAGTTATTGGAATATGCTAGAAAAAAAAGTATTTCTGGAAATCAACAGCTTACAGATAGTACTGGGCATACTATATTTAGTAAATTAAATGAAGGTATGTATTTGATTACACAGATTGGTTCTGTAAAGAATGGAAATGATACGTTTGAATCTGCACCATTTTTAGTAAGTGTTCCATCCGATATAGATGGATATCTCATGTATGATGTAAAGGTAGAACCAAAGGTGACATGGCTTACAAATAATGTGCCTCCATCTGTTCCAGAAAAACCAAGTGAGAAGAATCCTCCAGAAGATACGAATACGGGTGTTCAAGTGAAAAAAACGATTTGGATTGTTCTTGCATTGTGTAGTTTTGGAATGATTGTTATTCTTGGAAGAAGATTAAAAGAAAATAGTAATTGAGAGACCATTGATTGGTCTTTTTAATTTTGGATTGGCGATTAATTGTGTGATGATATATACTTTTTGTAAAAGAAAGTATTAAAAGTTAAGATATAAGCAGTTATTTTATATGAACTGCTTTTATCTTTATGAAAATGCTGTAAGTAAAGGAGTTTTGACTATGAAGAAAGTGCTTTTTATTTGCCACGGCAACATATGTAGAAGTGTTAGTGCTGAGTACATTATGAAAGATTTGGCAAAGAAAAATGGGGTAGATCTATATGTCTCTAGTGCAGCTACAAGTCGTGAAGAAATTGGTAATGATATCTATCCTCTGGCTAAGCGTAAACTAAAAGAAAAGGGGATTCCATTTTCTAGACATTATGCAAGACAAGCTACAATGAGTGATTATTTGTCGTATGACTATTTGATTTGTATGGATGAAAATAATATACGTAATCTAAATCGTATGCTCAATAATGATCCAGATCATAAAATCTATAAATTATTATCAAGAGATGTTTCAGATCCTTGGTACACCAACGATTTTGAAACGGCTTATAATGATATTTTTGAAGGCTGCAAAGCTTGGTTGGAGAAGTTATCATGAAACAGAATCTACATACACATTCTATCTTTTGTGATGGAAAAGATACGATTGAAGAAATGACTTTAGAAGCTATCTCAAAAGGCTTTGATATTCTAGGATTTTCAGGCCATGGATATTTGGACGTGGATACAAGTTCCATGCTAGATACTTCAGGATATATTTCAGAGGTTGAGAGAATTAAATCGAAATACGCTTCGTCTATTCAAATCCATTTAGGCATTGAAGAAGATATGTTAGGAAGAATATCTGAAAAAGCTCCATTTGAATATGTGATTGGAAGTAAACATTTTTTAGGTGAGACTGCTGTGGATTATTCAAAGTCTGTATTTGATTCCTTGTTTGAATCGTATTCTAGTGACTATAAAAAGATGTGTAAAGACTACTATTCTGATTTATCGAATATGTATGACTGGCAAGAAGTAGATATCATTGGACATTTGGATTTGATCACCAAATATAATGAGGACGAATCCTATTTTAAATTTGATGATAAAGACTATATGAATATTGTTTGTGATTGTATTGATAGATTGCTGATCAACGACAAGATTTTTGAAGTGAATACAGGAGCTATCGCAAGAGGTTATCGTAAAACACCATATCCATCTAGAGATATATTGGAATATTTATACGCAAAGAATGCGCGTATTTGTCTAAACAGTGATTGTCATGATAAGAACTATTTGGATTGTGCTTTTGAAGAAAGTTTAGAATTAATTCAATCTTGCGGATTTAAAGAACTACAGATATTAACGGATGATGGCTTTGTACCTGAAAAAATTAGATAGAATAAACAGTGAAGGTATTCTTGTGATAATCAATTAAACCTTCACTTTTCATTTTAGAAAGCTCTTTTGATAAGGCACTTCGTTCTACGTTTAAATAGTCAGCCATCTGTTGACGGTCAAACGGAATCTTAAAGGTAGAGCTTTGTTTTTCAAGTTTCATGAAGGATAAGTAAGACAGTACTTTGTTACGAATTGACTTATTGGAAATATGAAAAATGTGTTGTGACAACATTTTGTTCTTATTTGAAAGTATTTGAATCATTTGATCTTTTAATTCTGGGGATTTTTCTAAGGCTTGAACATCTAAAAATTGAATTGTACAATCCTCAACCGCTCTAACATATACATACATAGGTGTTTTGGTTAGGGCATAGCTTTCCGCAAACATTTGATTGGGACCAATATGTGATAATAGGGAAACATTGCCTAAAAAGTCTACAGTTTCTATGACAACACTTCCTTCTTTGACAATGCCAATGGCTTGTGGAATATCTTCCATATGATAAATAATTTCATTTTTCTTGTATTGTTTGAATGTTGAATCCATAAATATTTTCCTTTCGTTGTTTAAACAACATAAATTGATTGTATTATACACTAAAATAAGTTCATAAGAAATGAGGATGATTTTATGTTAAGAAAAATTATACAAATTGATGAAGATAAATGTACAGGATGCGGTATCTGTGTGGATGCCTGTCATGAAGGAGCCATTGGCTTAGTGAATGGAAAAGCGAAATTAATGCGAGATGATTATTGTGATGGACTAGGGGATTGTTTACCTACATGTCCTACGGGTGCTATTTCATTTATTGAAAAAGATACTCTAGCTTATGATGAAGAGGCAGTAAAAAAGAATATGGAAAAACGCATGAAAGAATCGGGCACCATGCATTCAGGATGCCCTGGATCTATGATGCATACACTGAATCCAGTTGTATCAAGTCCATCGATTGATGTATCAAGTCAATTAACATCTTGGCCTATACAAATTAAGCTAGCACCTATCAACACACCATTCTTTCAACATGCCAAGCTTTTAATAGCTGCGGATTGTACTGCTTATGCCTATGCCAATTTCCATCAGGAATTTATGAAAAATAAAGTGACTCTAATAGGATGTCCAAAACTTGATGGTGTGGATTATTCAGAAAAGTTTTGCGATATTATTCGTATGAATTCGATTGAAAGTGTAACCATTGTTCGTATGGAAGTACCTTGTTGTGGTGGTCTTGAAAATGCGGTTAAGAAAGCTTTGCAGGAAAGTAAAAAGTTTATTCCTTGGCAAGTTGTCACAATTTCAATAGATGGAAAAATCTTAGATTAAATCTTAAAAAAGTGCAGTTAACGTTACAGATACTGCACTTTTGTCATTTTCTGACACGTTAAATGAAAAAAGTATCACCGTAGCGATACTTTAATGATTAGTCTTTAGTGATTTCTTTGTAGCTAGCTAGACCATAAGCACTATCTGCAAGTGTACCTGCATTGACAATAGCTTGTTCCATTGCTTTTACAGCCATGATTCCAACTAGATCTTGTTCTGCAGGCACTTTATTGGATGTCATCGCAAAAATAGTATCTCCATCACTTGAAGTGTGGACTGGACGAATACATCTTGCATATCCATTATGGGCCATGCTCGCGATTTTATTCATTTGGGCTTTATTTAAGTCTGCATTTGTGATGATACAACCAATTGTCGTATTCATACCACAAGAATTGATCATCTTTTCAGCTGCCTTTAAGATTTCATCTTCACTAAACAATCTTGTGTTTGTGTTTCGATCATAAATACCTGCAATTGGTTTGTCTGAATTTGGATAGAAAATATCACCACAAGCATTCACAGCTACAATAGCTCCTACTTTTAATGGACCTATTTGTAGGGCCGAAAATCCAAGTCCAGCCTTCATCGCATATTGAGGGCCAAAGAATTTACCAACACTTGCCCCTGTTCCTGCACCGACATTTCCTTGTTTTGGATCATTTTTTTCCGCTTCCATACAAGCATCATAACCCATCTGTTTATTTGGATATGCCTTAGAATTACCTACACCACAATCAAATAGACAAGCCTCACATACGATGGGAATATAGATGTTTTTCATGTCAAAACCAATTTCGTGCTCGCTCAAATACTGCATAACACCACTGCTTGATTCTAAACCAAAAGCACTACCACCTGATAAAGT
>OCRP01000671.1_pt1 | contig 27402 bp, 21 predicted proteins | sample 1538871 | NCBI WGS metagenome assembly OCRP01 (sample SAMN04571731, study PRJEB22368) | human gut metagenome | biome: human gut; material: stool | host: Homo sapiens | place: Luxembourg | collected 2012-09-20 | reverse complement strand
CGCGGCAGGCACGTCTCGGGCGACCATCTCGATGCTTTCTATAAGACCTTCGATGACATCGAAGACGAACGTTTTGACGGCATGATCATTACCGGCGCGCCCGTGGAACAGCTCGATTTTCACGAAGTGAATTATTGGGAAGAGCTCAAAGGCATCTTCGACTGGAGTCTCACTCATGTCTACTCCACGCTTCATGTGTGCTGGGGCGCATTTGCCGCGCTCTGGCATCACTACGGCATCCGCAAGCGCCCGCTGGCCGAAAAGCTTTTCGGCATCTTTGAGCATGAAGTGCTTCGCCCTTCCAACCCGCTCGTGCGCGGCTTCGATGACCGCTTTTTCGTCCCGCACTCCCGCCATACGGGCCTCAATCTAAAGGATCTAGCCGCAGTTCCCGCTCTGAGACTGCTTGCTTCGGGCCGCCGCACCGGTCCCTGCCTGCTTTCCACGGAAAACGGGCGGCAAATTTTCGTGACCGGACATCCCGAATACGACCTCTTCACGCTCGACGCGGAGTATCGCCGGGACCTTGAAAAAGGACTCGAGATTTCTGTTCCTGAAAACTATTACCCGTCCGACGATCCGGCGCAGCGTCCGATCAACCGCTGGCGCTCTCACGCGCACCTCCTCTACCACAACTGGCTCAACTACTACGTCTATCAAACGACGCCCTATGACCTTGAGGAACTTTCTCCCCTTGCCGGCCAGCCGCGCTGAGCTCAAGTCTTCAGTGTCTCCCGTCGTTAACACCTACGATGACTTCCCAGGGCTATAGGCAAGAAGTTGTAGGCAACCCAAATCGGCGTCATCATTTCTCTCAGCGGCTCTCAAAAAACCTTGCAAAGTTTGGCTGAGCGAGTAAATTGATTCTCAAGCACTTCGCTTTCATTTATCCTTTACACCGATTTCGAAATGAACACCGTCCTTCATGCATCGTCCTTTTATTACGCGTTTTGGCGATTTACGCACAAGACGCGTTTGACTGCATAAAAGGTTTCGGCAAGCGAAAACACAAAACCTGCGGTCTCAAACGCCGCAGGTTTTTTGTTGTTCCTTCCTCTCCCGCACCGCACCAAAGATACGACGGGATCCAAGCAAGGCCAAGCAGCACTCTCCGGCGGCAAAGAGATCGAGCCCAGACACTCGAATCCACCCCAATACCCGAATTTATTCTTCCGGAGAGAAACCATGATCATCATCATGAAGGCCACCGCCACAACGACCGACATCACCGATCTTAAGGACCGTCTTGAATCCCGAGGGCTTCGTGCTGTCGTCATGCAGGGGCAGGAAAAAACAGCCGTCGGCGTCATCGGCGAAACCCGCCTGCATCTGCCCGCCGACCAAATTCTGGCGCTTCCGTCGGTTGAATCCATTCGCCGCGTAAGTGACCCCTGCAAACTCGCCAACCGCCTCTTCCATCCGGAGGACACGATCGTCAAAGCGGGCAGCGCCAAGGTGGGCGGCGGCCACTTCGCCATGATTGCCGGTCCCTGCTCGATTGAATCCGAAGAGCAGATCGTCGGCATCGCCAAAGCCGTGAAAGCCGCTGGCGCCACGATGCTCCGCGGCGGCGCCTTCAAGCCGCGTACGTCGCCCTACGACTTCCAGGGGCTCAGAAGCGAAGGGCTTGACCTGCTCCTCAAGGCCCGCAAAGCCACAGGTCTGCCGATCGTCACTGAAATCATGAGCATCACGCATCTGCCGCTCTTCGAAGACGTCGACGTCATTCAGGTCGGTGCCCGAAGCATGCAGAATTTCGAAATGCTCAAGGAACTCGGCCGCACCAATAAGCCCATTCTGCTCAAGCGCGGTCTGGCCAACACCATCAAAGAACTCCTGATGGCCGCCGAATACATCATGGCAAGCGGCAACGATCAGATCATCCTTTGCGAACGCGGCATCCGCACCTACGAAACCGCCACCCGCAATACGCTTGACCTCTCTGCCGTGCCGGTGCTTCACGAAAAAACGCACCTCCCGGTGGTGATCGATCCCTCGCACGCCACAGGCGTCGCCCGCTATGTTCCGTCCATGGCTGCCGCGGCAGCGGCCTGCGGCGCCGACGGTCTGATGATCGAAGTGCACAACAACCCTGCCGCCGCGCTCTGCGACGGTCCGCAGTCGATCACGCCCGAAGAATTCGAGCGCGTCGTGAAGACTGTGAACGCCGTGCGCGCCGCCGTGAATCTTCACAACATGGCCGCCCCTTCCGCCGTCCGTACGGCTGAAGATGTGATCCGCGTGTGCGCGTCATGAGCTGCTGCGAACGCTCCCGCATTCTGCATGTCTCAACGGGACGCACCTACGATGTAGAGGCGCTCCCGGGCCTGCTCCATGCCAGCGGTCATGACGCGCTGAAGGCGCGCCTTCAGGCACTCGTTCCCGAACGAGCAGTCATCGTCTCAGACACCAACGTTGCGCCGCTTTATGCCCGCGCGGCGGCAGATGCACTCGGCACCAAATGTGCCGGCATTCACGTGATTCCTGCCGGCGAAGCGTCCAAAACGCCCGCTGAACTCGTCCGCGCGCTTGAAGCCTTTGCTGCGATCGGGCTCACGCGAAGCTCTGCGGTGATTGCGCTCGGGGGCGGCGTGATCGGCGACCTCGCCGGTCTGGCTGCCGCGCTTTGGATGCGCGGCATCGACTGCGTGCAGATCCCGACTTCACTCCTCGCAATGGTCGATTCGAGCGTAGGCGGCAAAACCGCCGTGGATCTTCCTGCCGGCAAAAACCTGATGGGCGTCTTCTCGCAGCCCAAGGCCGTGCTGATCGATCCGCAGGCGCTTGACACGCTGCCCGAGCGGGAACGCGCCTGCGGCTGGGGAGAGATGATCAAATATGCGGGCATAGACGCCCGCATGAACCAGCTCGTCCATGAGGCTCTTGCCGGCATTGAACCCGGGTCGCCCGCGCCCCTTCCGACGGTTGACCTCATACTGGCCGCCATTGACGTCAAGCGCCGCATCGTCGAAGCCGACGAACGCGAAGCGGGTGAAAGAAGACTCTTAAACCTCGGCCACACCGTCGGGCATGCCGTCGAAGCGGCAGCGCACTGGGAGCTTTCTCACGGCGCCTCTGTCGCCATCGGCATGGCAATTCTCACGCGGGCTTTGGTTCGCGAAGGACGTCTTCCCGACGAAATGCGCGTTGATCTCGAGACGCTTCTCGCCAAAACGGGGCTCCCATCGGCCGTTCCTGCGGCTTTAAAAGCCCGAAGCGACCTCGATTTTTCGCCCGAATCGCTCCTTAAGCTCTGCCAGCACGATAAAAAGGCCGGGGCCGTCGATGTCGCGCTGGTATTGCCTGTTTCACCCGGCTGCGCCCGAATCGAGCGCACGTCCTGGGCGAAACTCCTCGAGAGGATCCGCGCAGGACTCTGAAGAAAAATACGGGCGGCCGGAGCGCCGCGCCAACTTGAAGCCACACCTCATGCAGCAGACCGTTTCCCCGCAACAGCTTTCCGGCACGATTGCCGCCATTCCTTCAAAGTCCTGGGCTCACCGCGAACTGATTGCCGCCGCGCTGGGCGCGCCCGATCATGCCGTGCTCGTGCGCTTTCGGGGCGGCTCCAACGACATTGAAGCCACTTGCCGCGCCCTGCGGGGGCTCGGCGCCAAAATCGAACGGCTCCCCGGAACGGGCGCGCGGGTAGAGGGCATCAGCCGCGCAGAACGGAACACCCTCACGGAAACGCCGGTGCTCGACTGCGGTGAATCGGGCACCACGCTGCGCTACCTTCTGCCCGTCGCTGCCGCCCTGAACGGACCAGCCGGCGTCATCTTTACGGGATCCGGGCGTCTCCCCGCCAGACCGCAGGAGCCGCTCGCCGGCGAACTAGAGCGCCACGGCATTACACTCGACTATGCCGAGGCTTCTCCTGGGGCGCTCCTTCCCGTGCGGCTCACCGGCAGGCTTCTCCCCGGCGCTTATGCGCTGTCGGGCGCCGTATCGTCGCAGTTTCTCGGCGGACTCCTCTATGCGCTCTCCGTTCTCGACGGACCAAGCACGCTCGCCGTCAAGGATCGGCTCGAGAGCGAACCCTATGTGCGCATGACGCTCTCCGTGCTTGCCGAAAGCGGCGTTGAAATTGCCGAATCACGCACCGACCAAGGGCTGCCGTTCTGGACCATTGCCGGCCGAGGCGCCCTCACGCCGCCCGAAGATGTTCAGGTCGAAGGCGACTGGTCCAATGCCGCTTTCTGGCTCTGCGCCGGGGCGCTCACGCAAAATCCCGAGGGCATCGCCGTGGAGGGACTCAGCCTCGCGTCGCTCCAAGGCGACCGCGCCGTCGTCGACATTTTGGCGCGCTTCGGCGCGCAAGTTGAATCGTCCTCAGAGGGCCCTGTCGGAACCGTGCGGATCAAACCTCCGAAAAACGGCGCCGCGCTTCGCGGGCAAACGATTGATGCCCGGCAGATTCCGGACTTGGTGCCGATTCTTGCCGTGGCGGCCGGCGCCGCCGAGGGCGAAACTCGGTTCACCCATGCCGAACGGCTCCGCATCAAAGAAAGCGATCGGCTGCAGAGCACGGCTCAGCTCCTGCATCTCCTCGGCGTCCCGCATGAAGAGCTCCCCGACGGACTGGTGGTGCACGGCATCGGCAGCGCACGAAAATTTTCGGGCGGGCGCATTTCAAGCTTCAAAGATCACCGCATTGTCATGGCTGCCGCCGTGGCCGGCTCCTCCGGCGGCGCCCCCATAGTTATTGACAGCGCAGAGGACGCAGCTAAGTCCTATCCTCACTTTTTCGAGGATTTGGAGCAGCTGAAGGGCTCCGCGGCCCCTGCCGATCTCAAGACCCGCAACTGAATTTAAAACGATTGACTCCATCATGAACACCACTTTCGGCACTTATCTGCGCACCACCGTCTGGGGACAAAGCCATGCGGCGGCCATTGGCTGCACCGTTGAAGGGCTCCCTGCGGGCGAAGCCATTGACGAAGAGGCGCTTTGCGCCTTTATGGGACGCCGGGCGCCGGGCGGCCGGCTTTCGACGCAGCGCCGCGAAACGGATCAGCCTGAAATTCTCTGCGGTCTCATGAACGGCATCACCTGCGGCGCGCCGCTCACTGCCCTTATCCGCAATACCGATCAGCGCTCGAAAGACTACAAGGCCATTGCTGACCGCCCTCGTCCGTCGCACGCGGATCTGCCCGCGCAGGTGCGTTATCAGGGCTTTCAGGATGTTCGCGGCGGCGGTGCCTTCTCCGGACGCCTCACGGCTCCCATCTGCTGCGCGGGCGGCATTGCCCTGCAGATTCTTGCCCGCCGCGGCATTCGGGTTGCGGCTCACTTGGCCTCGGTCGGCACCGTTGAAGACCGGCCTTTCAGCCCCATGGGCGAAACCGATGCGGTGCTGCAGGCGCGGCTAAAGCGCGAACTCCCAGTGCTCAGCGATGAAGCCGACGAAGCCATGGCCGCCGCCGTCGCTGCCGCCCGAAAGTCGGGCGACAGCATCGGCGCGGTGATCGAAGGCATGATCACGGGACTGCCCATGGGCTTGGGCGGCCCCCTCTTTGAGGGTTTTGACGGTGCGCTCGCCTTCGGACTTTTTGGCATTCCAGGGGTCAAAGGCGTGGAGTTCGGCGACGGCTTTGCGGCCGCACGCCGTTCGGGCTCGGCTGAGAACGACCCCTGGGAGCCTCAGCTCTCTGCTCCGGGCGCCACGCCAGCGGCCAATCACGCGGGCGGCATTGCGGGCGGGATGACCACCTCTGCACCGATCCTCTTTCGTGCAGCCATGAAACCCACGCCCTCCATTGCGCTCCGCCAGCAGACGGTCTCGCTCGAAGCGGGGACAGCCGCCGAGCTGATTGTCACCGGCCGGCACGATCCCTGCATCGGCATCCGCGCGGTGCCGGTCGTAGAGGCCGTTGCGGCGCTCGCTGCACTCGACCTCCTCCTCGCGCCGCCGGCAGTGCTCTCAAAGGACCTCCCCAATGCCGAGTGCTGGGCCTCTGCAGCTTTAAAGGCACGAGCCGAGAACACTGCCCAATGAAAGCGCACCGCGCTGAAACGCCCCATACCACCCTTCAAAAAGATACGTTTGAATTCATCATGACCGACCAGCAGACGGCAGAACCTCATCCTCATCCCGCGCAGCTGCGCGAAGCGCCGAGCGACCTCTTGGCTGACCTGCGGGCAAAGATCGACGTCATTGACGCCAAGCTCTCGGCACTTATTGTCGAGCGCCTGGCCATCGCCGACGAAATCGGCGAGCGTAAGCGCGGCCGGAACCTGCCAATTCATGCGCCCAAGCGCGAAGAAGCACTGCTGGAAAAGCTCGCTGAACGCGTGCCGCCCAACGAACGGCCGATTGTCGCAGCGGTTTACGAACTTTTGATCGCGGGCTCCCGCCAGCGGCAGCTCGCCGCTCAGCTCTTCGAAGAAGGCGCTCTCGGCACTGAAGGGCATCAGCCCGGGCGGCTCTCTGTTTTCAAATCGCTCGGCGAAGGTGAAACACCGCAGTATGCCGCCAAACGGCTGATTTGCGCCTGCACGGCTGCGGGGGCTGCGCCCGCTCTGCTCGAGGCGACTCGCGAAGGCGTCGGCCTCACCCTTGAAGGGGCCGGCATGAACCGCGTTCTGGCGGCCGACCTCAAGGGGCTCGGCGCAAAGGTCGAAGTCACCATCGACCGCAATGCTGAACCGATTCCGCCCAAAGCGGGCGCCGGACTGCTCTGCGGACTGCTTGGCCGCCGCCTCGGACACACGCTTTCGCCGGAAATTCACGCGCGTCTGGGCGCCTACGCCTATAAGCGTTTTGAGTGCGAGCCCGAGCGTTTGGACGAATTCCTGCGGACAACGCCGTTTGACGGCCTCAACGTCACCATCCCTTATAAGGAAGCGGTGATGCCCTACTGCGACGAATTGACGCCCGCCGCGGAGCACGTCGGCGCGGTCAATACCCTCGTGCACCGTCCTGACGGAAAACTCGTGGGCGACAATACCGACTATGCCGGATTCCTCGACACTGTCCGTGCGAGCGGCATCAAGGTCAAGGGCAAGAAAGCCCTGATCCTCGGCACGGGCGGCGCGGCTAAATGCGTGCAGGCGGTCCTAAAAGATCTCGGCGCCTTTGCCGTCATGGTGAACATTCGCGGAGCCGAAGGCCGCGAAGCGCTTAACCGCCATGCCGATGCAGAGATTCTCGTCAACGCCACGCCCGTCGGCATGTTCCCTGTCTGCGGCGTGTCGCCCATCGGCGACCTGGGGCTCCTCCCAAAGCTCTCCTTCGTTTTCGACCTCATTTATAACCCGGCCGTCACCGAACTCATGCTTCGTGCGAGAGCGCGAGGCATCCCTGCGGTCAACGGCCTGCGCATGCTTGTCGTGCAGGCCGAAGCCGCCGCACGCGATTTTCTCTCGATCGCCTCCCCCGTCGACGGCGCGCCGGCCCAACCGGCAGCGAGCGCTGAAGAAATTCATGCGGACCTCAAGCGTCAGTTCGAAAACATCGTGCTTTCAGGCATGCCGGGGAGCGGCAAATCCACCGTCGGCCGCATTCTTGCGGCACGGCTTGGACGCCCCTTCATCGATCTGGATGAAGAAATCGAGGCTGCTGCGGAACTCCCCATCCCCGAAATATTCCGCCGTCACGGCGAACCCGCTTTCCGCGACCTGGAATCGCGCATCGCCGCCATTGCCGGAGCACGGCGCGGCGTGGTGATTGCCACGGGCGGCGGCACTATGATGCGCGTGAAAAATGTCTCAGCCTTAAAGCAGAACGGCCGCGTAGCGCTTTTGAAGCGCCCCATCGAAGAACTGCCGACCATGGGGCGCCCCGTTTCGCAGTCGCGGCCGCTCTCCGTCATTTGGGCGGAAAGACGAGCTACCTACGAGGGCACCGCAGACTGTTCGGTCGACAATGTTGAACCCGAAGCCGCGGCGCGCAATGTGCTCGAAGCGCTCGGCTGGCCGATTGGATGACATTGACAAGGCAGCCGACCGCTATCCGCACCGGATTCTGATGCGGATCAAATCGACCGAGGCGGAGCGCCGAGAGGCGCTCCCGCCGAACTGCCCCGCATCATGCGATAGTGATTCTGTACTTTATGCCCATTGAGGAACCTTCATGTTCTTGCTTCTTCTCTCCCGCAGCTGGCGGTGGCGTCCCGGATTCGATCCGTCGGCGCCCGTCTGCGTCTGCAGCCGGGAGGAGCAAAAGAACGAAAAGCGCCCAGCGCCTTGATGCATTCGAGCTTCCTCAGCCGCCGCGAGACCTCTGTTGCAGAGCGCCTGCCGCAGATCTCCAAAAGAACGGACCGAATCCTTTTTCAGTGATTCCGGTCCGTTTTTTTTCGTCTTCCGATTTCATGATTCTTTTTTAGGATGCCGCCATGCTCGCCTTCAGCGAATTTGCCCGACTCGCCCAGCAGGGCAATTACGTTCCCGTAACGCTCACGCTTACTGCCGATCTGGAAACCCCCGTCTCCATTCTTTCCCGGCTCAAGGATGACGAGAATGTGTTTCTCCTCGAATCCGTTGAAGCCGGCGAGCGCTTCGGCCGCAATTCCTTCATTGGCCTCAATCCCAGAGCGCGGTTCTCGGTCGAAGACGGCCGAGCATTTGTGGAGGACGCCGACGGACGCCGAGAGCTTCCCGAAGCCGCAACAAAAGAGGGCGCCTTCATGGCCCTGAGGTCGCTTACTGAAGGCCTTCGTCCCGCGGCTCCTGCAGATCTGCCCGCCTTTACGGGCGGTGCTGTCGGTGCGCTCGGCTGGGAGATGTGCGGTGAATTCGAACCCAAAACCGGCTACAAGCCTCATGGGCTTACGGCAGCCTTCATGGTGGCCGAAGATATGATCATTTTTGACAACTTCCGCCATACCATGACGATTTCTGCGGGTGTGCGCATCGACGAATTCCCCGATCTCGGTTCGGCTTTCGCCGCGGGCGCGGCCCGCGTGGAAGCAGTGCGGGCGAGAATCCGCAGGCCGCTCGATCTTTCAAAGCTCCCGGATCAGCATCCGGCTGCGACACCCGTTCTCAAGGCCAATACGACCGAACACGATTTCTGCGCCATGGTAGAAAAAGCCAAAGGCTTGATCCGTGACGGCGAACTCATTCAGGTCGTTCTTTCCCAAAAATTTTCCGGTGAAACGACGATTGAACCCTTTACTTTCTATCGGGCGCTGCGCCGCATTAATCCCTCGCCCTACACCTTCTTTATGAAAATGGGCGGCCTCACTTTCGTGAGCTCCTCTCCCGAAACACTGTGCCGCACCGAAGCCGACGGCAGCGCGCTGCTCCGCCCGATTGCCGGCACGAGGAAACGCGGCGCCTCTGCCGATGACGATGAACGTCTTTCCGAAGAGCTCCTCGCCGACCCGAAGGAGCGCGCTGAACACCTGATGCTCGTTGACCTTGCACGCAACGACTTAGGGCGCGTAGCCGCCCCGGGCAGCGTCAAAACGCCCTCCTTTATGACCGTCGAATACTTTTCGCACGTCATGCACATTGTTTCCACCGTCACGGGCCAGCTCGCCCCCGGACTCGACGCCTACGATCTCGTTCGTTCGGCCTTCCCCGCCGGAACGCTCTCGGGCGCGCCGAAGGTGCGTGCCATGCAGATCATTCGCGAACTTGAACCTGAACCGCGCGGCTTTTACGGCGGTGCAGCGGGTTACTTCGGCTATGACGGGGCGATGGATCTTGCCATCACGATCCGCACGCTGATCTTTGAGGACCTTGAGGAGCCCGAAGCGCCGGGCGGCGCCAAGCGGCGGAACTTTTCCATTCAGGCGGGCGCGGGCATCGTCTACGACTCCGTACCAGCGCTCGAATATCAGGAAACGAAAAATAAAGCCGCAGCCATGATGAAGGCTGTTGAACTCGCTGCCCGCGGACTCGCCGACTGAATGAGCCCAAAATACGCTTCGAAAGGAATGACTGCCATGAAGATTTTCATGCTCGACAACTACGACTCGTTCACCTACAACCTCGTGCAGTACTTTCAGATCCTCGGCTGCGACGTGACGGCTCGACGCTGCGACTGCACAACGGTCGAAACCGTCTTCGCCCTTCGCCCCGACGCGATTGTCCTCTCTCCCGGTCCGGGGCGTCCAGAAAGCGCGGGAATTCTGCTCGAGCTTATCCGCGAGGGACTCGCACGCCAAATGCCGATGCTCGGCGTCTGCCTCGGACATCAGGCCATCGGCGAAGCGCTGGGGGGAGACGTTATTCACGCTCAAAAAGTGATGCACGGGAAAACGTCGCGCATCCGTCATGACGGTCAGGGGCTCTTTGCCGGACTGCCCGAAGACTTGTCTGTGGTGCGCTACCACTCGCTCGCCGTGGACCGCACTACGCTCCCTGCAGATTTAATGGTGACAGCAGAAACGGACGACGGTGAAATCATGGGGCTGCGCCATCGCACGCTCCCGGTTGAAGGCATTCAGTACCACCCTGAATCCATGCTGACCGAGCGGGGGCTCGATCAGCTCGAGAATTTTCTGAAGATTGCTGCGGCAACTCAGAAATAATTAGGTTGGTCGAAATGCCCGAATGCATTTCGACCAACCTTAAACATGAGATTTCACTTCACATGAACTAATTTTTTTCCATCCAATGAAGCCCAAGCGAAATTAATGCGGCTAAGTAATTCGGTTTGATTTCCATATCAAACCATTCTCGGAGCGCGATACCCTGCCGAGTATCTCTGCGTGAGATGCGGAGAATACCCACTTCAAGTTCCATCAAACTGATGACCGATACATAAAGCAGATTTGGATCAATTTCGTCAATCCAGTTCTTAAAGACAGGATCAACATTGCTGGTTGCAAGCTTTCTGCTTTCTGAGACAGCGTTCGTATCGAGAAGGAACATTAGTCGAACTCCGGTGCTTTGACCAATTCCTTATTACGCACCAGTTCGGACTCGAGATCGCAATAAGCGGCTTTTTTGTGAGCAAAAAGCTCAGTTGCAATCTTGCGGTTATCTGAAGATTTGAAAACACGAACATACTCCTTATAAGAAAGGAGCACATTGGTCGGCTCGCCTCGAACAGTGATGATCACCGGTTTATGAAGAGATTCCTCCCGAATCTTTGCAGAGTTACGATTAAACTCGCGGCTAGTTACTTGAAATTCCTTAATTATCCTCCCAAACATACGCTCCAATGATACTACAAACATACATCAAGATCGTACAGCAAAACAAGATCATAGGCTGATCTTATCTGCCCTAGACACCAAAAAAAGCCTGTGCAGACGTTTTAACCGAGCGCTCGGCATGAGCACGCCGAAATAAGCGGCAAATCAAGTTTCCTTCACAATCTTCTGATGAAGTATGTGTTAAATCGCCCGAGCCGATCAGTCACGCGTCGTTTTGTTATTCGCTGCCGTTGCGCGAGAGCGCAAGGATGACGTCATAGACACGCCGCACGGCCGGCGCATTGTTGACCGCGAGCCGAGCGGCGCGGGCTTTCATCACGCCGCGGCCGCCGGCCACGGCTCGGATGAGCGTATTGGTTCCGCGTATCGTCGCATCAGGCGCAGGAATAATCGCGACGCCGTAGCCGGCATCCACGTAAGCCATCATCAGACGGCTCGAAGGTGTGCTCAAAGTCGATTTGGGCGTAAAACCCAAAATGCTTTCCACCACGTGCGGATAGCCCGCTTCACCGCCCTCCAGATAGATAAATGTTTCATCCTTAAGAAATTCCGGAGACGTTGTTTCCTCGAGTGCCAGTCGACTCCGAGGAACTGCCAGTACGGCATCCCACTCTGCGATGACCTGACTGGTTACAGTCTGCGGGAAATCAACGCCAGTCGTTAATCCGGCATAAATATCAATCTGTCCTTTGGAGAGCCGGGCAGCCAAATTCGTGGGCGGAGATACCTCCGTGAGCACTTTGATGCGCGGCCATCTGCGTCGTGACTCTGCAAGAAGGTTAATAAGGAATCCGGAGCTGATGGTGCCGGGGCAGACGCCAAGCTTCACTTCGGCCTCTTCCCCGGAAAGAATGTCCTCAGCATTGCGTTTGGCTCGCTCCATGAGCGTGAGAATTTGCTGCGCATCTTCAGCAAAAACGCGGCCTACCGGCGTGAGTTCCATGGTGCGGTTGCTGCGGTTGATAAGCGGCGCACCAACCGCTTCTTCAAGCATCCGAATCTGCTGGCTCAAGGTCGGCTGCGAAATACCGAGCATTTCCGCTGCGCGGCCAAAGTGCATGCATTTAACGAGCGCCAAATACGCTTTGAGATGACGAGGTTCAAACATGACGTCTCCTTTACGAGCGCACGAATGGAATGAAGAGCTGAACAAAATGCTGCTGCCGGACTCAATCGGAAAAAAATAACACAGCCACGATTAGCTTTCCCAATGATGCGGTAGCTCCGCCGAGATTGTTCAAAAAACGACTGAACTTTAGGCTACCGACCTATTGAAGAGTGCCGTTCGAGCGCCTCACAGCCTCGGGTAGCCGCAAACCACATACGAAGCCTCACTTTTCTATCTGGAGAACCGTTCATGATCACCAAGTCCTTCCGCATGACCGCCGTTGCCGCGCTCTTGTGCGGTGTTTCGGCCATGGCCGTCGCTGCTGTTACTGCCGGCACCTATGAGGGTGCCGCTCAGGGCAAGCTTTCAACCGTCAAGGCTGCCGTCTCGCTCAATCAGGACGGCCGCATCACCGACGTTAAGCTTGACGTTTCCGGCGAAACCCCTGAACTCGGCGGCGCTGCTGCCAAGAAAATGGCGCCTGCCATTGTTGAGCATCAGTCCACGGCTGTCGACGGCATGAGCGGCGCTACGGTGTCAAGCGAAGCCATCCGCAAGGCGGTGGCTGCGGCGATCGAGAAGGCCGGCGCTGATCCGAAAAAGTACGACGTGAAGGTTGCTAAGACCGTCGGCGCCGATGAGACCCTGACGGCCGACATCGTGGTGGTCGGCGCGGGCGCTTCGGGCACTGCCGCCGCCGTCACCGCCGCTGAAGCAGGCGCCAAGGTCATCGTGCTTGAAAAGGGACCTGCAGTGGGCGGTGCCGGCAAGCTCGCCTCCGGGCTCTTTGCCGTTGAATCCTCCATGCAGAAAGCCAAGTACAAGAACAATCCGGAACTGCTTTCTCAGCTCACGAAGGACCAGCTCTACAAGCAGCTCATGGATTACAACCACTACCTGAGCTCGGCCTCGATCACCCGCCGCGTCATCGATGAATCCTCTTCGACCGTCGACTGGATGAATAAGCACGGCGCCAAGCTTGAACTTATCGACTGGAATCCGCAGCAGGGCCAGAACCCCTATCCGATCCGCTGGCGCATTTACCATCGCTATGTCGACAATGCCGGTGCATTCAAGAATATGTATGACGCATTCGGCAAGCTCGGCGGCAAACTTCTGCTTCAGACCCGCGCCTATGACCTTACTCAGGATAAGGACGGCAACGTAACGGCCGTCATCGCCGAGAAGGCCGACGGGGGCAAACTCACCATTAAGACCTCGGCTGTCATTCTCGCCTCCGGCGGCTACGGCGGCGATGCCAATCGCCTCGCCAAGGAAATGGAAAGCAGCCAGCTGACGAACCGCATCGCCTGGTCGAACAACGGCGAAGGTCTCAATATGGCCTGGAAGGCCGGCGCCCAGAAGTCGGGTGAACACAGCGCGCTCATTCACGCCGCTGAATTCGACGGTCTTTCGACCTCTTCCGCGGGCAGCCACGGCATGGTCGACTCGAACCTCTTGGTGCGCGTTCTGAAGACGCCGCTCCTCTGGGTGGATCCGGCCGGCCGGCGCTTTGCCAATGAAGAACTCATCTACGACACCGTCTACTGGGCCAACGCGGGCTACTCCGTGGGCGGCAAGTACTTTGTCGTCGTTGACGGCAAGACGCTTGACGCCTACACAGCCGACAAGCTCCCGTTTGAAGTCTCCGGCGCCGGTCCCGCCAATCCGACGGGCAAGGGCGATTTCCGCGCGCTGATGGAAGAAGCTGTACGCCAGGGCGTGGCCTTCAAGGCCGATACGCTCGAAGAGCTTGCTCAGAAGGCGGGTTTTGAAACCAAAGGATTCCTTTCCGACGTGAAGGCCTACAATCAGGCCGTATCGAGCGGCAAGGACCCCTTCGGCAAGCCGGCTGAATTCCTCAAGTTCAAGGTTGAAAAGGGCCCGTTCTACGCTGCGCGCGCAAAGGTTGTGAGCCTTTCGACGCTGGGCGGCGTGCGCGTCAACGACCGCTTTGAGGCCCTCAATTCTGAGTTGAAGCCCATCCATGGCCTTTACGCCGTCGGCAACAACGCCAACGGCTTCTACTCCGCTCCATCCTACCCGCCGTATCAGGGTCTCGCCCTGGGCTTTGCATGGAATTCCGGCCGCATCGCCGGCAAGGAAGCCGCTGAGTACGTGAAGACCGCTAAGTAACGCTCCGCGTCTCGGTCTCCCGACTTTGTTTTTTCTCCTTTTTCAGAGTCGGGAGACCGTTCAGCTGCACCGCATCAGAAGGCAGCCTTTCACCCTTCTTCGAGGACAAACACTCCAAAGCAACATCTCAGCTTCACTGCGGAACCTCTCTCATCCCAAAGCTCACACACATCAGAAGTCTTCTTCAATCCTTGGTTCCGAAGTTTCGGGCGTCACAGCACGCCGACATTCCTGAAAGCGCATCGTCTGACTAAACCTGCCTTTCGCCAATCAAACCACACCAGAGAGCGCCAAATGATGACGTTCAATCCAAAATTATTCCCTCTCTCCCGCTGCGCGGCCTGCGCTGCGCTTCTTGCGGCAGCTGCATCGTCGGCAGTCTGTGCTGCCAGCGTATCCATCGGCGGCATGTACGACACCGGTCTTAAATATACGTTCGTGAACGACGGCATCCACGGCACGGAGACGGCTTTAGGCATGGAATCAAGTATGCTGGACTCCAGCCGCTTCGCCATCCGTGCTCACGAGGACATCAGCGATCAGCTTTCCGTGGGTTTCATTGCAGAATCCGGTTTTAGAGCCGATTCGGGACAACTTCAGGAACAGGACATCTTCTTTAACCTCGGCTCGCTCTTTTACCTTGCTCACAAGCAGTACGGCGAGCTTTGGATGGGACGCCTCGGCACGATGCGTTCGGGAGCCACACCCGCGGGCTTCCAGATCCTCGGTCAGCGCACCAGCCCGTTCGGCTCCGGCTGGGACGGTTACGGCGCAGGGGCTTTGTATGCCATGCCTTTCATCGGCTTCTCGGTCGACAATGCATTGCTTTACAAATCGCCCGTCATCAACGGACTGCAGCTCGACATTGAAACCAGTTTCGGCGGCACAGACGGCGGCGACGAGAATAAGGCCAATACGGACCGTTACAGCGCCGCTGCGCTCACTTATGACCGCGGTCCCCTTCGTCTCGTCACCGTTCTGGAATACATGAATGAAAACTCCTCGAAAGGAAGCCGCGACGATGAAATCGCTGTGACAGTCGGCGGCAGCTACGACTTTGCCGCTTTCCAGCTTTTCGGCTGGGCGCAGTACTTCCGCGGCGCAAACCACATCATGGCGCTCGCGAACATCGGCGACTATCCGCTCTTCACCGGTCTGGACGACATGCGGGGCTTCGCCGCCGCGGTTTCAGCGAAGATCCCCACCGGCCATGGTTTTACGGATCTGGCGCTTTCCTGGCTTGACGCCAAAGTGCACGATGACGTTGAGGCTGCCGACGAAGACAAAGTCGGCAGCAGCCTCAAACGCTTCGGCGCGACGATTGCCTACGAATATCCGCTCTCCAAGAGCACAACAGCTTATGCTGCAGTGGGCGTCTATAAGGACTTCATCGACGCGCGCACCAGCAATGCACCCGTGGACGATCCGCTCTCCGGCCAGGCAATGGCGGGCATCCACATTAACTTTTAACGTTTAGGAAAAACTATCCGGCACCATGTACATGGGATTGACTCTGTATGCGTATAAAAAGTCCATCCCATTTCAGCAGCGGCCGCCAGAAACCCTCGCCTGCAAGGGCGCGGGGGCATGGCGGCCGAGTCTTTAAAGACTGTGCCACCCGTTGATTCCGGAGGACGTGCCTGCATAACGGCGCGGAACACGACTGAGACGTGAAGGCGTGAGGAGAATGCCCTTCTGCTCGTCGAGACGACATAAGACCTCGGAAAACCAAGACTGCGGCCAATGAAGCGAGAAGCCTCGTCAATCCCGTTTGGGATTGAGCGGGGAGCAGTCACAAACATGAGCCATGAAAAACCTTTGCGGTGTTGTTTGGCGTTCAGCTCTGTTTTAGGTAGCTTTTGTTGCTTCTTCAGGGATTGCTGACCAAAATGATTGCGCTTTGCGTCATCCGGAGGCCCGTTGGGGAGGGGGCAGTTGATGTCCACACCGCCCTCCTAGACGAATGTGGATATTAAAGGCCGAGACATTCGAGAAAATGACGAAAGCTATCCGGCTTGACATAAATGTGCCAGCTGATCTAAATCGATAAAATTTATTATATTATCTGCTACTATCGATAAAACATAATTTAATCGATTGACCGATTTTCTCGTTATGAAACTACAAGAACCCGAAGGCCAGACGCTTGAGTACAAGCAAGAATGGTGCGATACCGCTAGAAAAACGCTTATTGCCTTCGCCAATGGTCTTGGCGGCGTTTTGCAGATCGGTGTTGCAGATGACGGTGAAATCGTCGGGTGCGACTTTGACCAGGTAGAACGTGCAGTTCAGCGTTTTGCCCGCGACGGTGCTGAGCCGTCAATACACAACTTAGTTGACATTCGAAAACAAATTCTCGACGGCAAGGTCTTCGCGAGTGTTCTCGTCAGACCAGGAATACGCCGTCCCTATGCACTGCGCGGCAAAGTTCTGACGCAGGGCGGCGTATTCATTCGCTTGGGCGGCCAAACCGTGCCCGCGACGCTTGAGGAAGTCATTCAACTTATTCAGCGCGGTGATCCGCGAACTTGGGAGAGTCGTCCATGCAACGAACTGGACTTGACTTTCGAACAAGCGGTCCTAGTTTTCAATGAGAAGCAGATTTCTTTCGGAGAAAGCACTTGGCTTGGTTATGGTCTTCTCAACCGAGAGCATGAATTAACCAATCTCGCGCTTCTCCTCTCGGACCAGAACCCCTATCGAGTCGTTGTCAACACCTTTGATATTTCTGGAAAGGTTGAAAGTTCCCAAAGAGTTAACGGTTCCGTCTTATGGCAATGGAATAAAGTGCGGGAACGCTTTTCAGAAGTGAATACACCCATCATCGACAAGGAATCGAAAGATTTTTCAAGAAAAGAAGTCTATCCTTGGCCGCCATTGGCATTGCGGGAGGCACTTACCAACACTCTGGCGCATCGCGATTATTCTTCGCCGCTGCAGGTTTCAGTCAACATTCATCCGGACCTTATCACATTCTTCACCCCTGGCGGCATCCCTCCAGAGCTGACGCTTGAAGAAGCGATGAAAGAAGGTGCGAGCTTCTGCCGTAATGACAAATTGGCTGAAATTTTCATGCGGCTGCATTGGATGGAAAAAGCGGGGACGGGCTTCGGCGATATTTTCCGTGCCTATGCACAGTATCCTCAAAAGCCAAAGCTTCAACATATTGCTCGTTCGTTCCAAATTGAGCTGCCGCGTATCAACGAAGAGCAGTCCAGCAGAGAAACGGATGTGATCCTTTTCATCAAACAAAGCCCAAGCGGCAGAACTCGTTCCGAAATTGAGACGTACATCAATCAAAGCCGGCCGACCGTCCTGAAGCTTTTGAAAGAGCTCAGGGCCAACGGAAGAGTCATTGTCGAAGGGAAAGGTCCCTCCACGAGGTACGTTGTCCCAATCAAATAGCTGCGCGGGCTTTATCGCTCGCTTGGCGAGCACCTTGCACTTATTGAACGTTTGATTTGTATATCGCAAATTGGCGAACAGCGTTTTGGTCCGAGTTATAACTGCCTCCCAAAAGACGGCTATTTCTCAAATCCGGCAGGCCTTTTGTCTGACTATTCCCTCCTTGTATCTGCAAATTCAGCATACAACTCGTCGATACGCTCTCTCATTGATACGGTTTTCCTAAGTACACCATCCATGAAGCAGCCGCACCAGGCTAGCCCCAACTGCGCACATTTACCTACATCGACTGCGTAAGAGTCAACTCGGCTGAAATTCTGCAGTCTGCGGCTGAGATTCCGTGATGCCGAATCGTTTGAGCGCGTTAGTCTAGAAACGCTTTTGCGGGTCGATTATTAGGGCAGCCCGCGCCTCACCTGTTTTGGAGGAACAAAATGAATTTGAAGCATGCAGCCGCCGCGCTCGCGCTCACAAGCCTTGTCGCCGCCAGCGCCGCGCAGGCCGCGCCGAAAGAAATTACGGTGGCCATTGCCAGCACGTTCACGACGCTTGATCCGTACGACGCTTCGGATACGCTGTCGCAGACCGCTTCGAAATCCTTCTATGAAGGTCTCTTCACGTTCGACAAAGACATGAAGGTGATCGATGCACTCGCCACGGACTACAAAGTGAGCGACGACGGCCTCGTCTATACGGTGACGCTGCGCAAGGGCGTGAAGTTCCATGACGGTTCGGAATTCAAGGCTGACGCCGTGAAAGCCAACTTTGACCGCGTGACCAACAAGGCCAACGGTCTGAAGCGCTACATGCTTTACCAAAACATCGAAAAGACTGAAGTGGTCGATCCCTACACGGTGCGCTTCACGCTCAAGAAGCCCTTCTCGAGCTTCATCAATCAGCTCGCACACCCGGCCGGCGTCATGATCTGCCCGTCAACGCTCGCTAATAAGACCAATAAGCAGATCGCTTTCGAACCCTGCGGCACCGGTCCCTACACGCTCGACAAATACAATCCGAGCGAAGGCATGCGCGTCGTGAAGAACCCGAACTACTGGCAGGCAGGATTCCCGAAACTCGATGCCATTAACTGGAAGCCGGTCGTTGAGAACAGCACCCGCGTTGCGATGCTTCTCACGGGCGAAGCACAGTTTGCTTTCCCGCTGCCCGCCGAACAAGTCAAGCAGGTTCAGGGGAAGGATCAGGTTCGCCTCGACATTACCCCCTCCATCATTCTTCGCTATGTTGAAATGAACATGTCGAAGAAGCCCTTCCAGGACAAGCGCGTCCGCGAAGCCTTCAACTATGCCATCAATAAGGAAGCGCTCTGCAAAGTCGCTTTTGCGGGCTACGCTGATCCGGCCACGGGCTACGCTCCGGCCGCCATTGATTTCGCCGAGAAACTCGGTCCCTGGCCCTATGATCCGAAGAAGGCCCGCGAACTCCTGAAGGAAGCCGGCTACGGCAGCGGCCTCACGATCAATCTCTGGTCGGGCTACAACCACACGACCGCCCAGAAGGTTATTCAGTTCCTGCAGCAGCAGCTCGCTCAGGTCGGCGTCAAGTCCAACATCCGCGCACTTGAGGCCGGTCAGCGCACCGCGCTCGTAGAATCTGTGCCGACGCCCGATAAGAGCCAGCACGACCTTTACTACATCGGCTGGTCGAGCTCCACGGGTGAACTCGACTACGCCATTCGTCCGCTCCTCGCCTCCGAAAATATGCCGCCGGTGGGCTCCAATGAAGCCTACTACAAGAGCGAAAAGGTCGACCGTCTGATTCAGGAAGGCCTGGCAACCACGGACCGCACCAAGAAGGCTGCGATCTATAAAGAAATGCAGGAGCAGCTCTGGGCCGACATGCCGTGGATCCCGCTGGTGACGGAAAAGAACATTGCCGCCAGTGCGAAGAACCTGACGGGTTTCTACATTCAGCCTGACGGCGGGTACAACTTCTACCAAGCCGAACTGAAATAAATCAGCCGGCCTTTGCCTGCGAAGAGCGCTGCTCTTCGCAGGCATCCGCTATTGAGAAAAACTGCGTGCGGGCATTTTCATCAGATGCCTGCACGCGTTTTTTTAGAGTTCAGAGAGCCGATTCAGCCCGCAATAGCACGGGCTAATGCAATGCCGCCCACGACGGCGCCAAGCCCCAAGACCAAGGAGCCCAGCGCATAAAACACGGAAAGCGCCAAGGCGCCGCGCTCACCGAGAAGCACCGCTTCAAGCGCAAAAGACGAAAACGTCGTGAAGCCGCCGAGCAGTCCTGTTGTGAGAAAGAGCCGCAGGTTTGCCGATAATCCCAGTCGGCAGCTCCAATACTCGACCGCCAAACCCATTAGAAAGCAGCCGATGAGGTTGACGGCGAAAGTGCCGGCCGGAAAGGCTGTGCCGAGGAGGCGCACAGCAGATGCAGAGAGCAGCCACCGCATGGATGCGCCGATGCCGCCGCCCAGAAAAACCAATGCCAGTTGAGTGAAATTCATCGTCTCGTTTCAGCCGAAAAACATTCTGTCCGGCTCAGACCGTCTGCTCGAGCGCACATTGGCGCACTATCGGGCAGTTTTACGCAACAAATTGAATAGCAGCGTTTGCCACCCTCCGCAAACATATCGAGCGATAAGCTCGTACTTTGCTCACGCAGCCCAATGGCCGGCCCAGCCTCTCTAACTAGGCCTAAAAGGTTAATGCATTTAGAGCCGCAAAGAGTATGATGCTTTTTTGTTTTGTCATAACGGGTGTGCTCCGCAAGAAGCCGCTCCGCCCTTCCAACCCGATTCCGTACGACTCTCCATGAGCTGCCACGTCCATTACCGACAAGCGATGAAGCACCGACTGGCGCTTATCTTTGGGCTCTCCGCATTGACGGCGCTGCTCTTTGCCGCTGATCTCACGGCCGGTTCTTCGGGCATGCCTCTGAACGCAGTGCTCAATGCACTTTGGGCCGGACCGTCGGGTCAGTCCCCGGAAGCGCTCATTTTGTGGTCACTTCGCCTGCCGATGACCCTGACGGCGCTCTTCGTGGGCGCCGCGCTCGCGCTCGCCGGACTGCAGATTCAAACAATCACGGCCAATGCGCTTGCGAGCCCTTCTACCCTCGGCATCACCTCGGGAGCGAGCTTTGGCGCAGCGCTCGCGATCACCGCAGGCTTTACGGTAGGGGGAGAGCTGTGGCTCGGCACCATGACCGCCTCCTTTCTGGCGTCGCTCTTGATCTGCGCGCTGATTCTTGCGCTGGGACGGCTGCGCGGCATGACGCCCACAACGCTCATTCTCGCGGGCATTGTGATGAATTTCTTCTTCATGGCCCTGCACCAATTTCTCGTCTATGTCGCGAGCCCCGAAGTGGCGCAGCTGATTTCCGGGTGGACCTTCGGCAATCTTGAGCGTGCTGGCTGGCTTTCGGCGGCGTGCGCCTTGGGCGCAGTTCTTTTCGGCACCCTCCTTCTCGCGCCGAAAGTCTGGGCGCTCACAACGCTTTCTATCGGCGAAGAACGTGCCAAAAGCCTCGGCATTCAAGTCAGCCGCCTGCGGCTTCTCGTTTTTTCAACGGCATCCGTGCTGATCGCTGCGTCGGTGAGCTTCATCGGCACGATTGCCTTTGTGGGGCTCGTCGCGCCCCACTGCGCCAAACTGCTTTTAGGGGATGATCAGCGCTTCCTCATGCCCGCGAGCATGCTTTTCGGCGGAGCGATTCTTCTGCTTTCTTCGCTCCTTTCCAAATTCATCTCAACGGGTGCCATGCTTCCAGTAGGCATCATCACGTCGATTGTCGGCGTGCCTTTCCTCTTCGTTCTGCTCCTTAAGAATCGGAGGGACTACTGATGAGCGACCTTGAACTTCGCGTAGAAAACCTGAATGTCGGCTTCGGCCGCCGCACAGTGCTCCGCGACATCAGCTTCACCGTTCATGCGGGTGAATTCATTTGTCTGCTCGGGCAAAATGCCGCCGGAAAAACCACGCTCTTCAAAGCCGTCTCAAACCTCATTGCTTCTTCCGGACGCGTAACGCTCTGCGAAAACGGGAAAGCACTCCCTCGGTCCGCAATTGCTTACCTGCCGCAGCTCACTCAGGTCCAGAGCCGCCTGACAGTCTTCGAAATGGTCATGCTCGGCCTCGGCCGCCGGCTTTCCTGGCGAGTGACACCCGACATTTTCGAGCGGGTCGATCAGACGCTTCACGCCATGCAGATCAGTCACCTTGCCGACCGTCCCGTGGCCTCGCTTTCGGGCGGTCAAAAGCAGCTCGTCTTCATGGCGCAGGCCTTTGTTTCCCGTCCCCGCGTGCTGCTGCTCGATGAACCCACTTCTGCGCTCGACCTGAGACATCAGCTGATCGTCATGCAGGCCGCCCGCAGCTACGCCAAAACAACCGGCGCAGCCGTCCTTGCCATTGTTCACGACTTAATGCTCGCTGCTCGATTCTCCGACAAGCTCCTCATGCTGGGCGACGGCACCATTCGCCGATTTGCCGCTCCGGCTGAGGTACTCACGCCCGAAGAGCTGGCGGTCGTTTATCGCGTGGAAGCCGCGGTTGAACGCTCTCAAGAGGGGCTTCTCACCGTGATCCCCATGACGCCGCTTGATGTTGACGACGGCACACACGGCCACGGCTCCCATCCGCACGCGCATGACCCTGCCTGCACGCATTCGAGCAGTTCCGATCAACACGACCACCGCATTCGCCATGACGACGACCACCCCCATCTGTGAAACCGCTTCCGTTAAATCCTCAGCCTCTTTGGGCGACAAAGTTTCGAGCTACTGGAACACTCGTGCCGAAGGCTACAGCCTGCGCACCGCTGACGAACTCAACGGCCCCCGCGGAGCGCATTGGCAAGAACGGCTGCTCAGCAATCTGCGCGGCGTTCCGTCGGGCGGTTCGGTGCTCGACGTTGGCTGCGGACCGGCGCTTCTGGCCATTACCGCTGCCCGATGCGGCTGGAAAGCTTATGGCTGCGACTCCAGCCCTGAAATGCTCCGGCGCGCTCTTGAGAATGCGAAGACGGCCGGGGCTGATGTGACGTTTTGTCAATGCGACGCCGCAGCGCTCTCTTTTGCCGACGAAACCTTCGACGCCGTCATCTCCCGCAATGTGCTGTGGAATCTGCCTCATCCGGAAAGGGCGCTCAAGGAATGGATGCGCGTACTTAAACCCGGCGGCCGTCTCCTTTATGAGGACGGCAATCATTACCGCCATCTTGTGGATCCGCTCTTTAAACGTCATCACGACAACATGCCTGCGCCCTTCGGTCACCAGCCGCAGTACATGCTCAACGTTGATACTTCGGCGATTGACGCCATTGCCCAGACGCTGCCGCTTACACAGGAACTTCGTCCGCAATGGGATTTGCATGCGCTCATCGATCTGGGATTCACCGAAACACAGGTGATCGAACCGAGCCTCGCTGAAGTCTCGGATCCTCTGTCGGGGAAAAGCATCCGCATCGTCACCGATTTCGTCGCAGCAGCGACAAAACCCGCGGCTGCCGCCTTCTCGAATGTCACAGCTGCGACCTGAATGCCCTGAAACACCATCAGCCGCTCTATCTTCATCAACCTTTGCGCTTTCGGAGTGCCTCATGCTTACTCGCCGTACGCTTCTTCTTTCCGCAGCTGCCGCATCCTTGGCGATGCTGCCTTTTGCCAGTTTTGCCGCTGAAGCCGCCGCCGGCGAAGCGGCATTGGGCAACGCCGCCCTGCCGCCGGCGGGCAGCTGGCCCGTCACCTTCAAGGATCTCGCGGGACGCACCGTCACCCTCACTCAGGAGCCGCAGCGGATCATCGTCGCCAACTACATTCAGAACTTCATGCTCGTAGGCGGCCGAGACGCCCTCAAACGCGTTGTCGGCATGACGCAGGATCATTGGGAATCCACCCGCATGGGCGAATATCAGGTCTTTACCACAGCCTACCCGGAACTGAAGTCCATTCCTTCCATCGGCGGATTTCACGACGACATCCTCAATTCTGAAAAGATCATTGCTTTGAAACCCGATGCGATGATCATCAACCGTACGCAGTTCGCAGCCAACACCCAGCGTATTGAAGTGTTTGAGCGCGCCGGCATCCGTGTGATCGTCACCGACTACCACGCCATGAAGCTTGAGAACCATGTGCTCAGCACACGCATCATCGGCCGCATGCTGGGTCGGGACACCGTCGCCGAGGAACTCTGCCGCAAAGCCATTGACGGCCTCAAGGACGTTGACGCACGCGTTGCCCGAGCCTCTGCCGGCAAGAAGCCGCCCAAGGTTTATATGGAGCTCGGCAGCAAAGGCGTCGGCAACTACGGCAACACCTACAACTCCACCATCCTTTGGGGCGCTATGCTCGCCCGCGTGGGCGCCGACAGCATCTCAGCCAACAACCGCGAGCCCTACAGCGCTGCTACGCGTGAGTACGTCATCTCACAGAACCCGGAGATCATTATCATCGGCGGCTCGAGGTGGTCGGGCGGCGCGAGCGACCAGATGCAGATGGGCTTCACGGTCGACCGCAAGACCGCGGAAAAATGTCTCGAAGCCTTTATGCACCGCTCGCTCTGGCAAAATCTCCCGGCCGTGAAAAACCGGCGCTTCTACGCCGTCGACCACGGGAGTCTGCGCTCCATTATTGACTGGCACATGAGCGCTTTTATCGCCAAAGTCTGCTGGCCGGAAGGCTTTGCCGACATGGATCCGGAAGCCGGCATTGTCGCCGACTATAAGCACTATCTTCCGGATTTAGATCCGGCCGGCACCTTTACGCTCGCGCTCGGAAACTAACCGCAGAGCTCCGCGCGTTTGAATGGAATGCGGCCTCCGGCTCTAGGCTGGAGGCCGCTTTTAAGTACTGTTTGTACGTTTGGCCGGCAGACGTGTTCATGCCGAAAGGATGCCGCCCATGACAGCAGTCAGCCAATCAGCCCTTAAGCACTCGGCTGCAGGTACAGCCGCCGCCTTCCTTTCCGGTTTCATCCGCAGCCGGGCCGTAAGTCCGGACAGCTTTGGCGAGCAGTACCTCAAGCTGATCAGCCTCATCCTCTGTGAGCAACCCCAAAATGCGTTCGTTCATGCGGGTTGAAATATCGGCCATGATGGGTTTGAGCGCACGGCCTTTCTCTGTGAGCATGATGATGCTCGCTCGGCCGTCGGATTCACTGGGGAGCCGATCGACGTAGCCCTGCTTGGCAAGTCGATCGAGCATGACGCAGGTCGTCGACTTCGTACGGCGAATCTTCTGCGCAACCGCCGTGAGACTCAAACCTTCCTGCTGAAAGAGCACCTGGAAGATGTCTCCGCAGCTCGTCGTCAATTCGTCCAGGCCGGCCTTTTTCATCTCAGTGAGCAGAAAACGGCGGCCCTCTTCATGCATGCGGGCTGCGTAAGCAAGTATGGGACGGTCTTCCTTCATTGGCTCTTCTTATTGTTGGCAGCTGAATGCCAGTCGCATTTCAAAAGGACTTCAGCTCGTTACGAATATTCTAAGAATTATAAGACTAGGGATTTTCTTCGATTCGGACAGCACCTGCAAATGACCGCACAACCCTGTGTAATACGTAAATATGTATGACGTCTTGACAGTATTCAGCCGAAATTTATCCGTCCTCAACGCACTTCGAAGCCCAATCAGAGCAACTCTGGTAGTCCATATCTTCAGCGAAACCGCACTGCACGGTATGGATACTCTCCTTTGAACTGCTCGAAAATTCGAGGAGAACGGTTTCACAACCCCCTGCTGGCTCCTCACTTTATGAGCGAACAAACAGTCAGTGCGCATCAGCCCGGGAAATCCGCACCCGTTCAATACGGCTGCGGGTTGCTTTAACCACATCGAACCGCAGTCCGCTGAATGTGATGGACTCTCCGGCTGTCGGAATCCGCCCGAACTTCTCTAAGAGCAGCCCGGCAAGCGTTGCGCAGCTGTCATTTTCGGGACGCAGTCCGCTCACCTGTGTGGTCTGTTCGACCAAGAAGAGGTCAGCAGCGCCTTCTGCCGACCAGCCTCCCGCGATCGGTTCGATAAAGCGTCCCTCGTTTTCATCCGGAAAATCACCCGCAATCGCTTCCAAAAGATCATGCGTCGTCACTAATCCCTGGATAATGCCGAATTCGTCAGCCACCAAAATAATGTGATGGTTGCCCTCTTGGAAATTCCTCATCAATCCGATCACGCTGACCGTTTCCGGCACCACCAATGCGCGACGGCGCCGAGCAATATCGGCAATAGCAGCAGGATTGAGCGTATCGCCGGCTAAATCCTTCGCTTTTAATATCCCGATCACATTGTCAAGCGACCCCTCACAGACGGGGTAGCAGCTGTGCGGCTCACGCTTGATCAGCGCGGCAATTTCCGATGCGGGATGTTCTAGATCGATCCAGACCACATCGCAGCGCGGCGTCATGATGGTTTTGACCGTACGTTCCGCCAAGGAAAGCACGCCTTCAACCATGTGCCGTTCTTCCTCAGCAAACATGTCAGGCTTTCCGTCTGCGGCAGTGCCCTTGGCAGCCGTGTCAACCTTTTCGCCAGGCCGGCCCATCAAATTCACAATCGCCGAAAGCGTGCGTGCGCGAAAGGGAAGCTTCTCCGTATGCTTACGAAGGTTGCGGGCAGCCAATTGGTTGAAGAACTCAATCATGACCGAGAAGCCAATGGCGGCGTAGAGATAGCCCTTCGGTATATGGAAGCCGAACCCATCAGCCACGAGTGAGAGGCCGATCATGAGCAAAAACGACAAGCACAAAACCACCACGGTGGGATGTGCGTTGACGAAGGCCGTCAGCGGACGGCTGGCGAGCATCATGACGCCGATGGCAATTACTACTGCTGCCATCATCACGCCCAGATTGTCCACCATGCCGACGGCCGTAATAATGGAATCCAAGGAGAAGACCGCATCCAAAATCAAAATCTGGACGATCACCAGCCAAAAACTTGTCGCAGAACCCGCCGCGCTTTCTTCATGCGGACGCGCTTCCAATCGTTCATGAAGTTCTGAAGTGGCTTTAAAAAGCAAGAAGAGCCCGCCGGCGCAAAGAATAAGGTCACGCAGGGAAAACGAATGCCCCCAGAGCGTGAACAGCGGCGCTGTCAGCCCCACCAGCCAGCTCATCACCGAAAGCAAAGCTAGCCGCAGGAAAATGGCCATGCCTAAACCGGTATAAAGTGCACGGTCTTGCTGCTTTGCCGGCAGCTTTTTGGCCAGGATGGCAATAAAAACCAAATTGTCGATGCCGAGCACCAGCTCGAGCACAACAAGCGTCAAAAGTCCAACCCACAGGGTGGGATCAAAAAGAAATTCCATCAGCAGCAACAGAGCGGCTCTCGAATCAGCCGCGGAAGTCCCCGAACATAAGATATTTTTATAACGAAGATACAAAAACCCATGATTTCGGCTGCCTCGGATGATGAAGCGATTACTCTCATGGGTTTACATGCTGGAGATTATATTCCAAACGCCCGGAAACTAACTCCGGGAGGGCCTGACACCATCACACGTGCACTGCCGGTTGCACTGAAAAAAAACTCACCTAAAGCACTGGCTCCAGGTGAGTTTTTCAATGGTTTGACTTTTATTTGGAATTAATGTTCATCACCGCCGGCGTGCTTAAACATGCGCAGACCCGTGGTCATGGACGAGAGCGTGGTGCAGCCGCCCA
>OCRP01000638.1_pt1 | contig 28882 bp, 38 predicted proteins | sample 1538871 | NCBI WGS metagenome assembly OCRP01 (sample SAMN04571731, study PRJEB22368) | human gut metagenome | biome: human gut; material: stool | host: Homo sapiens | place: Luxembourg | collected 2012-09-20 | reverse complement strand
TTATCGAGCTCCGAATTATTGATGAAAATTGCGTTTACTATTGTGCGCTCTCGAATTATCGCTTACTAAACTTGTCTGTTTCTGATTGTGTCAAAATTGCTCAGGAAGAGTATACACTGATAGAACAGGGTTGAAAGTGGACGGTTCCTTGTTTCACAAAATTAAACTAACTTAACATTAAGCATAAGCAGCCACCGAATCATCGGTGGCTGCTTTGCATACTTAGTTTGTTATTCGAACTTCGGAGTAAAATATTCTCTGTTATTTGATTTTTGCGGATTCTTGCATTATTTTTCATTTTGGTTTATAATAAAAGTGTATAAAGAGATTGGAGGTGCAGCGAAATGTGTAAACTGATTAAATTCAGTGATGGTTGTTATGTAGCAGATATTAAGAAAAAATACATTCAGAACATTTGTGATTCAGCAAAAGATTTTGAAAATATCAGTCGAATTGTATTGTTTGGATCTGCATTACAAACAAGGTGTACCAATAAATCCGATATAGACATTGCCGTGTTTGGGAAGAAAGGGCAAAATGCATATTTAAGATCAAAAGAATTCAAGCAATTTCAACGACGGCTATTTGCTCTCGATAATACATTCTCTCAGGATTATGATGTTCTTTATTTTTGTGATAATATAGAATGTGATAATGACATTATGCGTAGTATAAAAAGTGGTATAGAAATTTACAGGAGAGTTTAGTTTGAGTCTATCCATGTCCTTAATAGAAGCAGACATAATCACTGCAAAGCAAGCAATTGCTTGCTATGAGAAATCAAAACCGAAAGATATGAAAAATATTGCGGCATACCATTTACAACAAGCAGCTGAAAAACTGATCAAAATTCAAATTCGATCAGAGTTGAATAATTCAAACAATGCAACCCTTTACACGCACAATATTGAAAAACTTTTAGCGTATTCTGAACGGATGAATATGTCTATAAATGTTCCTGCGTATATATAAAGAAAACAGCTTGATATTAACTGCCTGGGAGTCTAGTAGCAGATATGAAGTTGGATTTCGTATACGAATAGATACGCTCAAACGCGCTTTAAGCGAAATAGAATCTTGGTACAAAATACTCTACAGTAACGGATTAAGAGAGGCGTAAACTTGCTGAAACGTTGGCGGTTTCTTGTATTATGATTAAGCTTTTAGTTGACATAATCATGAATTCCGCATAAATAAAAGCACAAGGAGATTTTGGCTTGAGCATTATGCTCTGGGGCCACCGTAGGCGGGGAGTATATTCCCCGCCATTTTCTTTTTTGGGAAAAACTGTAATGAAAGAGTTAAGCATTTTCATTGAAAAGTCGGGTGATTTTTGCGATATAGTGAATAGAACAGGGGAATGATTCCTTACTTTACAAAAGCAACTCGTATTAAAATCAAACAAAAAAACGCCACCGATTGTTCGATGGCGTTTTCAAACTTATATTTTTCAAATTTTCTGTTTGTTCATCAATATCAATTGCATTATCAAATTCTTCTTCCATAATAATATCTCAAAAAAATGACCCGACGTGGTACGCATTGTTAAGAGGCGTGTCGGGTTCTGTTGTTTTAATTATATACGATTCTAAGCAATATGTCAACAATAGAACAGGGGACGGTTCCTTGTAGACTAGGGAACGGTTCCTTGTTCTGCAAAAGTAAACTGAATCAACATTAAGCTTAAGCAGCCACTTAACACGGTGACTTCTTTGATACAGGGTTCGTTGCCGATGGTACATTTCTCTGTACTAAGCTTTTGGCTTTACCAATGATTATCTGTTACGCAAGCGCAACAACGTAATTGGCATCTCCCAATCCCTGTACATAGTAAAACTATTTTTAAAATTATATCACATAAATGCAAACATTTCTACCCTTCCTTCAATCCAAAGGACGAATGTCTTAATTTGCTTTGCACCATAATCATGTGAAGGGTTAACGGTACACTTTACAGTACGCGCAGTGCCATTACCGTTCTCATGGGAAATAGCTTCTTGAAGTCCTTTAACTATGCTTTCATATACATTCATGTAATCAACTCCTTCTTTTAGAAAACATTCGTTGTTCGTCTGTCATTTCATGATGAATTATAACATATCTGACGGCAACGGCAATTTTACAATGCAAAAAGCCACCGAAATAATCGGTGGCTTTAGTCATTTTTTGATTGGTTATCAAATTATCTGCAGTGCCAGGGGTGTCGTGTCTGCAAGATGTTCTTTGGCGAATTCATCCAGCTCATCAAAGTTTACAAAAGAGCAAATAAAATTGCCTTCACACACATTATTGTAGCAGAACAGGAAAAGTTCGCCGGTATCTTCGTTCACATACAATTCTTCATCTGTACCGTTATACCACTTTTCAGTGGCAGGGGACATTTGATTGATGTAAACGTTTCTTTCTTCTGTTCCAACTTCCAGTAAGCTCTGACCTCTAAATTTTCTTGTGACTCTCATAAATTAGTTCCTTTTCTTGTATTATGATACAGATGAAATAAGGTTTTCGATATTGGATGCGGTTTTGATGAGTTCGTTTGCTTCACGTGAGAGCTGTTTGTATTTTTCGAACTCCGCATTCAGATTTTTCTGCATCTGAAGACCTTTTTCAAGTGTTGTAATATAGACTGGCTTAAATGCACTGCCAGTATAATGTTCAGGTACGATAAAACCGTCCTGCGTAATGTGTGTGACTTTATCACCAAGCAGATACGGTGGTACATCGTGTTTCCAGAATGCATATGCGTTTGACATGTCGTTTAGACATTCCGGGTCGATAGGCAAAGCAAAATTTGCGGTAGCAGTGTTGTTAGACATATGATTTCTCCTTTCTTAAACCAGCAACGTCCAATCGTCATCGTCGTCGTCAACATTATAACAGTCAGGCGGCTCACAACAATTGTACCAACAGTAGTCTACTTTTCTGAGGTCGTCGGTTTCAAATGTAATGCCAAGCTTGTCAAAATACGGAGCAAAGAAATCTTTCTCTTTGTCACTCAAATAGCTTGCCTTTTCCCAATCACCGCATTCTTCACCGTAAGAATAATAAAGAGCCAAGTCGATGTATGAGCGTTCATCCGTTACCTCAGTTTCAAAAAACGGAATTTTGTCACCGCAATGATACAACTCAGGACATTTTTCATTTACCAACTCATCAAATTGTTCAATGAAGTCTTCAATATCATCGAAACCAATTTTCCGAATCAAAGGTTCTGTAATCGGCAATCTGATTGCTTTCTTGTGTTCGTAGTCTGACATATGTGTCCTCCTTAATAATTATTTTCATTATTTATCGCCGTGAACAGCATTAAAATAACACTTATAGCACATTGCTTCGTACTTTTCATTACCGCCAAGGATAATGTTTGAGTTACCGGCATCGGTGACAACATTCCCATTTTCGTCTTTTAGGACGTTAATGATGGCTTTGTTTCCGCATTTGCAAACCGTTTTAATTTCCTGAATGCTGTCAGCCAATTCAAACAGTGCTTTGCTTCCGGGGAACAACTGGTGTTTGTAATCAGTTCTTAAACCATAACAAAGCACCGGAATGTCCAAAAAACTGGCGATGTTACGCAGCGTTTCAATTTGATGGATCGTGAAGAATTGACATTCATCAACAATAATGACATCAAAGTCGAATTGCTTTGTAGTTTTGTCTCTGTGCTTGGTTACAATGTATTTCTTGATGTCTGTTTTTGCATCAATACATTCTGCCTTCGCTTCAAGACCAATTCGAGATTTGATGATGTCCTCTCCATCACGATTATCAATACTTGGTTTGAGCAATAGAACGCGTTTGCCTTTTTCCTCGTAATTAAACTTAGTCATTAAGGCATTTGCGGTCTTGGAACTGCCCATGGATCCGTACTTATAGTACAGCTTTGCCATTTCTATGACTCCTTTCTGAAATTATGATATAATATAGGCACATAAGAAAAGAGCCATTCCGTTTGGAATGACTCTTTTTGTTTTATGACTATGAAATAATTATAACACATCGGAACTGGATTTCATAATTAAGCCGATCATTATTAATGTATTGTTAAACTTCAACACAATACATTGACGTATGTTATCTTAAACATTAGGATAGAAAGGAAAGTTGTGAAACCACAATTCGTTCAAGGAGAAGTAGATGGATAAAGTGTATCAAACATCAGTATACATTGGTCAGGTAAATGGACAAACAAAAAGAATGCATATTCGTGGTAAAGACTTAAAATCGCTACAAAGTAAAGTAATTGCTATGAAGTCAGAACTTGCAAACGGGAAAGATGTTTACAGCAAAGCAATATTTGATAAATGGGCAGACAAATGGCTTATTGAATCAAAGATGTCGGCAGGTCTATCGGACGGTACCATTACGCAATATAAAAGTGCAATCACACATATAAACCGGTACTTTGGCAATAGAGAATTGAAAGATATTAAAATGTCGGATTTTCAGGTGATGATTAACGAGCTGACACAATGTAATCCGAATACCGGACGCCCAATGGCCAAAGCTACATTGGAAAACATAGTAAAGGTTGCGTCATCCATTTTCAGATATGCGCGATCAAATGGGGTTGCCGGTGTACCTGACTATTTCAAAGATATAATTATTTCCAAGAAGGCCATCGTAACCGAAAGAAGGTCACTTACTCTTGAAGAACAAGATTGGATTATGGATACTGAAGGTGAGTGCCAGATGCCTGCAATGATTATGTTGTTTTCGGGGATACGTAGGGGAGAGCTGATTCCTCTTACTTGGGCGGACATTGATTTTAATAAGAGATGTATCTCCATTAATAAATCGGTTGAGTTTATCAGAAATCAACCAGTCGTAAAGGTAGGAGGCAAATCAAGCAGTGCAACAAGGCTTGTGCCGATTCCGCAAATATTAGTAGATTATCTTTTGAATTTTATTCAGACTCAAAAGCCAAAAAGCAAATATGTTTGTGCAAGACCAAACGGAAAAATGCACACCAAAACATCGTTTCGATGTATGTGGGAAAGATATATTAGAAACCTTAACAAACGGTATGGATATCAAAATATTGATGTATCCGGATTTAGTGCCAGTGATTTGCCGTTGAGAATTGAACGGTTTACGCCACATTATCTTAGACATACATATGCTACAATTTTGTATCTTCAAAAGATTGATGTCGTGTCTGCAAAACAATATCTTGTCCATGCAGACATTCAAACAACAACCAATATATATACGGATCTGGAAAACAACAGTTTTCTTAGTATATCGAAAGAGTACAAAAGAAGGCTGAAACACGAATACAAACTCTCAATCGCATAAGTATACGCGTTTTATGTGTAATGGCAGTAACATAGTAAAAGCGAAAAAACGAAATGTAACCAAGCAGAATTAATTTAGCAGGAAATGTATACCAAAATGTATACCATAAGATTTGATATTTGGCTTAACCAAGCCAAATATTAGCTTTTTACACCTTGACTTTTAATCAAGGTGTCCGGAGTTCGAATCTCCGATGGATCACCAGTAAATTTCCCTTAGAATCGCCGATTTTTGGCTATTTTAGGGGATTTTTTATGCCCTTTTTCAATAGGCACTTTTTTGCGGATTTTACGCTATTTTACCCTATTTTACGATAAAATGTATACCAAAATGTATACCACTCCTTTTCAATCATTTACAAAATTAGGTTATACGCACAATTTTATATTTATGCATTACGCAGCACTTTTGCTATTTTCGTTAGAAACAAGTGAACGAATGTAATCTTTTTCGAAGTACCATTTGCGACCGATCTGGCGTCCTTGCAAAATGCCTGCCTTGATCCAATGCTTGACCGTTACTTCTGTGACGTCGAAAATTAAAGTAATCATTTTTACATCGAGCAAAACCGGTAGTTCGTTCCAGTTCGTAATTTTGTTGTTTTTCATCATTGGTATCCTTTCTTGATTTGTTGGGTATGTTGTGGTTAAGTATAACACATTCTTTTTACTACAACGTTGATTCAATATAGTGCAGTCAATTTGTTTTGCATTTTTTAAAATTATGGTATAATTATCTCGATAAGTTATTTATTGAAGCAGTCATTTCTATTGAAGTGGCTGCTTTTCTTATTGCTTATTAAAAAAGTTATAAATTCAAAAGGAGATAAAATATGGATTTTAAAATTATTGAGAACGGTGTAGTGGTAGAAGAAAATGGTTTCCATATCTTTGTACCGAAGCACATGTTAGATACAATCAACAATGAAGCCCAAAAGGAATGGTACTATAAGCAGGATGTGGTGGATTATCTAAAAGAGCATTACAACTATAGCCTGCTTCTGAGCGAGGCACCAGAAGTGATTGATGACCTTGTTGAGCTTTATGCAGGTTTGAGAAAAATTAACGAAGGTTGTTTCAACTGGGAAGAATGCTTAAAACAGGCTTTCAAGGAGTTTAAAGACCCATATACACTGGAGCAGTATTCGCTGAAAGCACCTAAGTTCGTTGCATTCAATATCACTTGGGATACAGTCTATGACAGCGCAGACGTGCTTCCAAAAGCAGTTCTGATTCCGGCAGCCTTTACGGATGAGAATGAGATTACAGATTATCTTTGTGAGGTCTATGATGCTTGTGGTTGTGGATTTGATCTGAAGGAGTTGGATTGATGCAAGAGATTATGATTTCAATTCGTCCAGAATGGTGCGAGAAAATTGCACCTCGGTTAAAGACCGTTGAGGTGCGCAAAAACGAGCCGCAATGCAAATTGCCATTTAAGTGCTATATTTACGAAACAAAGGGCGGCGCAAAGAAATACTACGATGTATTTCATGAAAACACGGTCGGTAAAGTAATTGGCGAATTTGTGTGTGATAGAATTGATGCTTATGTGTCAGAGCTTGCAGAGCAGTCGGATGGACAAATTCGTTTTGATCACTATACAGATGCAAAAGGCATTCACGATGTTGGAACGGTGATTTGCTCAAGCGCAGCCGGTCCGATGACTAAGACTTTTTGTGCAACGGATCTCTATAAGAATTCGTTGGTGCCGTATAATGCCCTTGTAAAGTACATCGGCACAGGAACGCATGTTTTCTATGGCTGGCATATCTCTGATCTTGTGATCTATGATGAGCCTAAAGAATTGAGCGCGTTTTCTGTTGAAGACGTAACCGCAATTAAAGGGTGCCAGTTTCGTGAGCGTGTACATTCAAATCCGCTATACACAAATGGGGCAATGCTTTTAGGCTCTTATATCTGCACTAAAAACGCAGAATTGGACTGGTGTTCAAAGTGTTTGGTGAAGACGCTTCAGAGAGCTCCACAGTCCTGGTGTTATGTTCAAAGAGGAAAAAATTAAGGAGAATAAATATGAAGAAAAGAGTTTTGTTAGATATCGACGGAGTTGTATTAAATCTGGTAGAAGGTGTCCGTATTTTGTTAGAAAGAGACGGAATAACCTTTTATCCAGAAAATGTTGTATCATACAATTTTAATGGAGATATCGGATGCGAAAAAACAAAAGTATATGCAAAATTTAACGACCCTGAACTTTATAAGGTTATGCCTTTTATGGATAGCTCAAAAGAGGCTGTGGATTTACTTAAGAGACACTGTGATGTATATGTATATACAGCAGCTACTAATAATCCAGAAGTTATTAAAATGCGTAAACAATTCATTAATAAACTTGGCTTAAAAGGACAAGTTTATATCGATAGAAAACCAGTTCTTGATGGATTTGACGCATTATTCGATGATTGCTTGGGTGTTCATAAAACTTGGATCGAAGATGGAGCTAATATTAAGCATTTTTTAATCAATGCCACTTATAATCAAAAAATAGAAGCAAATGCGTCTTATGATCAAATTTGGGACCAATTAATTAGATGCGATAATTTAATGGATGCGGTCCAAAAATACATTAAACAAATTTAATTTAAAAGGAAAATAAAATATGAAGGATTACGAGGATAGAACTTTATTTTCTATTATTGAAAATGGAAATGAAAAATTAGTTCATTTTTGGGGTTATGGCTATTATGCTGGTTCTCCTGAGAATAAGCCATATAGATTTGTTGAATACACTTTCTTTATTGCTCCATTATCCGATGTACTCAAAGAGGGTTTCTCTGAGTACGAAAGCAGCCATTCTGATAAGTTTAAACAATATATAACCGATTGTGATGAAAAAGAACTGGTTGATATTGTTGAACATTATGATGACGGCAATTCACCAATCGAAGTTCAAAACATCACAGAAGATATTTCTTGTGGTTGCTATATTTTTTAATGTAAATCAGAAAAATAAAAGAGGCAACTTGGTTCCACGATGATGACAATCCCGAAGAAGTGGTTCTTTAAGGTTAAGGAGGATTTAGATTAATGAGTTATTATGCTGAAATTTCTTTCAAAAAGATGGAATCTCAAGATGTTATTTCATTTCTTAAAGATTTTAAATATGCTTATATTAAAAAAATCCCTGAGATTGCGAAAGAAAATTATCCGTTTTGTCCGGCAGTTGATAAGAATCTATTTAATTTTCAAGACTTAGTTTCTGAAGATAAACTTCAACTTTCGGAATGCTTAAACTGGGCAAAAGATTGCTCTCGTTTCAAATATTTTTATGACAACGAGTTTAAGCTACTCGGAATAGTCGGCGTACCTGACTGTTTAAAGGAATTGTTTGATGCCTCCATTGCATTCCAAAACTCTTGTGATCAAGATTACGAGCAAAAGGCGTGGGCTGGAATTAGAGAGTTTGAAGATATTTATACGAAATGGATTACTAAGGATGTGGATGAGGTTGTAGATTCATATAATCTCGAAGATGATTTCCGCGATTTTAACGCAGACTATCCCGATCCAATTGAAAAATCCGAACAGCTTATGTATTGGAGAAAATCTTTTGCTTATCGAGAAATCTGGGGAAGGTATGAACGAGAAATTTTTGATGATGACAATGCTATTTACTTTTCTTTATTTGGCACTTATGAGTCATCAAAGTTGTATAGGATGTTACAATGCTGCTTAGCGGAGGCTGACGCGACAATGCAAGAGTGGAAAAATTAAAATTCAAGGAGAAACAAATGCCTAATTGGGTACTTTCGTGACTGTAAAATACAGGCCAAAGGCCTAAAATTTACACAGCATTAGGGTGTTTCATACACCTGAAGAGTCGAAATAAGCCATTCAAAAGAATGAGCGGTAATTTAAACAAAAGAGCCAGTATTTACTGGCTCTTTTTTCATATGCAAAAATGTGTTATAATTAGGAAGTAGTTAATAATATCACCTAATAGTAGATCTCCCAATATCAGGGAAGTTTTGAGGTTAGGTGGTTTTGAAGCGGTTATCTTCGGATGACCGCAATTTTTTACACAAAAAAACATTATATGCTCATTGTACGAGCAAATGAAAGGAGAAAAAATGCCAAACTGGGTACAAAATAGACTTACAATTTATGGCCAAGAAACAGAAGTAGAAAAGTGTCTCTTGTTTTGTAAGTCAGAAGACAGCGATTTTGACTTCAACAAGATCGTTCCGATGCCAGAAACTTTGGACATCACAGTGTCTCGTGATTCGGTTCAGGCCGCCGCATATGTATATTCCTTGCTTTCAGAAAATAAGCAGAAAGAAATATCCGGCGTGCTGAAAACGACAACGACAATGGAAGCAGGGTGTTTCCCACGTGTTGAAAAGACTTGGTTTGAAGCAATAAATGATTGTCTTAAGGACATAGACGTTTTGAACCAAAAAATCAATTCATGGAAGCCAGGCGCGTCGGACATCGAGTGTGGCGCTGAAACGTTCGAAGAATATGGGAGAATTGTTCTCAACAATATTCTGAACTATGGCCACACAGGATGGTATACTTGGAGAGGCGATCACTGGGGAACAAAATGGACAGCTGACAACGTTGTTGTAGACCGTAGTGGTCAAACTGGGCATGGACAAGAACCGCAAGCTACTGTTTATTGTCAGACTGCTTGGGACTGCCCGGCGCTGATTGTGTATGCTTTATCTGAAAAATATCCAGAGCTGACCTTTATGTTGGCTTACGCAGATGAAGACATTGGCAGCAACTGTGGCTTTTTTAGCCTTAAGCGCGGTGTTGCCCTGCACGGTGATGTACGCTATGACTATTCAGATTGGAAAGATAATCCTGAACTTAAGCGAGAAGCAATAACGTTCGCGTGCGATGTTTGGGGTTATGATCCGGAAGAGTATCTTGAAGACGAATAAGACTACGAGGAGGAGTAATTATGTATGTTTTTGTTACAATAAAAAATAATGATTTGCAAAAGGTTACTATTGTTGATTTAACAAAAGAAGATTTGGAAGAAACTTTCACCGATATTTTTGCTGATAAGTGGGAACCGTCACAAATTGTTAAAATAAAAGAGTTTGGTGATTTAACAACAGAAGATCCTTTGGAACAAACTTATAGTTGCCTTTCAGAACATAATTTGATTGATGATATACATACTGAAGAAGAAATGCGTGAATTTTGTCTTTACCATATTAAACAAGGAAATTTTTGTGCCCATACACTTCTTTCAGTTGAAGAAAATCCGGGATGTGAATATTTCGGATTTGATATGACCGGTTGGAGTGATGCGGATGCCGAACCGTTTTATTGTGCTGAAGACATGATTGAATATGTGATTTAATAATAAGGAGGAATAATATATGTCAATGTGCTATAGTGTTGCTGAAGGATATGGTGTTTATCTTAAGGACATTAATAAATATCTTGATAAAACCAAGGTGATCAAGAACTTTAATTCTCTTTTAGACGCTCCTGGAGCAAATACTTTTACAAATTCGGTACAAAATAGCGAAACAGTAAGAGAGGTAAATGACGCTATTGAGGATTTTTCATTAGCTGCAAATAGGCGCTACTTTGAATTGACCGGAAAGTATCAATCTCTTTACATGGATAACATATATGATTTAATTTGTCGAACTTCGAATTATATGCTGGAGTACATGGAAACCGAAGATGACGGAATTGTCATCTTCCTTCCAAGATGTTATCCTTGGGAGCTCACAGAGAACTATCCTAAGACCAAAGAAGAAGTAATTAGACTTTTTGCAAAAAGCTTGTCTCTTGTATATGATATTGATGAAGAAATTATCAAATCTGTTATCGATGAGAATGTTTTTGAAGTTACTTGTTCTTAAAGGGGAAACTATTATGTCTGAATACTATAATTGTGTCCCCATAGATAAAGAACATGCTAAAAGAATAGCCTGCTTCTCTAATATCTACAAAAAAATAAGAGATAGGGGATATACTGAATCTCAAATAGAACATGATGTTCAATATATCAGTAGTCAAATTAAATTGGCCGCCCAAGAAGGCATGTATTCTCTTGCTATACCTGAAGAGTTCTGTCATTGTGAACCCGAGGCTTTGGGTGCAATCTTTTCTTTATATGATTTCAAGTATGATTTTGACTCTATTAGGAAATTGCTTATGTTTGAGTGGTAATTTAAACAAAAAGAGCCAGCCTTGTGCTGGTTCTTTTTTCATATGCAAAAATGTGTTATAATTAGAACAAAGTTAATAATATCACCTAATAGTAGATCTCCAACGATCAGGGAAGTTTTGAGGTTAGGTGGTTTAGAAGCGGTTATCCTCGGATGGCCGCTATTTTTTTTTACACAAAAACATTATATGCTTATTCAATAAGCAAACCAAAAGGAGAAAAAATATGAATACATTTAATGATTTGAAGGAATTCTTTCCAACACCACCTGAACTTGTAGCAAAAATGATTTGTAATATAAGATTCAAATCAGATTGCTCAGTTCTTGAACCGTCTGCCGGAAGTGGTAACATTGCAAAGTTTATTGTTATTTCTAATGATTGTCTTAATTCTTCTTGGTGTTTTAGAAATTACGAAGGCGGTAATATTGATGAAAAGTGCAGACAAATTATTTTGAACGATGCTGTTGAACGTTATTATCGTGAAGAAAAAAGAAGACAAGAAAATGAGTATTACGTTTTTCCTAATTCACGCATTAACATTGATTGCGTTGAACAGGATAAAAATCTTCAATTAATACTTAAAGATTATGACTTTAATGTTGTCGGTGATGATTTTTTGAAGTTTAGTACCTCAAAAATGTATGATTACATCATTATGAATCCACCTTTCTCAAACGGTGATGAACACCTTATGAAAGCAATTAGACTTGCTGAAAAAAATGGTGGCTCACAGATTGTATGTCTGCTTAATGCGGAAACAATTCGTAATCCGTACAGTCAAAGTCGTGTTCAGTTGAAGGAAATCCTTGATAATTACGGTGCTACATACGAGTATGTTCAGGATGCATTTAAAAATGCTGAAAGAAATACAGATGTGGAAGTTGTAATTATTAAGGTTACAATTCCTAATCTCAGAAAATATGAGTTCGACTGGTCTAAACTTAATGAGGGTATTGACGATTTAGCGTTTGAAATACCGGATGAATGTAATGAACTTGTTATTGATGACAAGTTAAAACAGCCGGTCATTCAATATCAATGCGAAATTGAACTTGGAAAAAAGTTATTCTTTGAATATTACTCTATCAAAGACAAGATTTCACATCAATTTGCAAATGAAGATGATCCGCTTTATTCAATTAAATCTGAGCCAATCATTTCACTAAAAGTTGGTAAAAATGATTTAGCAGATAAATACACAACTTTCTCAGAGGTTGTAAATGCTTATGTTGAAGAAGTTCGATATAAGTATTGGTATGAACTTCTTCATAAGCCATTTTTTATGGAAGGCTTACCTTCATCTGCAAAAGAAGAATATTTTAACGAAATTCAAAAACTTGTTAAGTATGAATTTTCAATACCTAATATCTGTGAGGTTAGACTTGATATTTTAAGAAAGACAGCACGGGCAATTGAGGATTCAATAATTACATTATTTGATAAATTCACTTACAAACATTCTATGGGATGTGAAAAAAACATTCATTACTTCAATGGATGGAAGTCAAACAATGCATTCATCATTAACAAAAAAATAGTAGTACCTGACTTAAACAGCTATGATTGGTATGGTAGATTTAATATTGATTACGAAACAAAAGAATTTCTTAAAGACATTGAAAAGATATTTATGTATTTTGATGCTGATCCAACACCAAGCGATCTTGATTTCTACTGTGAAGAATACACAAGGAGAGGTCAAAACAGAAAATGTAAATTTAAGTATTTTGATGTCGATTTCTTTAAAAAAGGAACAGCTCATATTACATTCAAGGATGATGAACTTCTTAAAAAGTTCAATATGGATGTATGAAAAAAGGTTGGTTGCCACCATCATACGGCAAAAAGTCTTACGATGAAATGGCAGAAGAAGAAAAAAGCGTTGTTGATGAGTTTGAGGGTGCTAATGAATATTCTAAAGTATTTGCTAATACAGAGAATTATATTGTTTTCCCCGAATCATCAGTAAAAATGCTCAATGCTTAGGAGGTTATCAATATATGAATGAATATTATATTGAAAACAACAAAATAATTGATAGCAATAAATTATTTAATATCCACAATGAATTCCAAATTGTTGAACATGTTCCTTATGGACGTTATTTAATTTGGAATATTAATTTTGTTGAAGGATATTTACCTTTAGCAGAATTGCTCCCAAGTGATTATGGTTTAAGACCAATTAATCCACATACATTAAAGGCAATTAGAGTTGATGATTCAAAAAAGATATTAAAATTTGTTGCTGAAGGAATTAATACTCTTCCTAAAATGGAAAAGTATTATGAAAAATATAAAAATTCTCAAATTACTCAAAAAGCAGAGAGAGCAAATCTTTGCAAGGAATGTATTCCAATTATGAAAAACATTCCGGGCGTTGAAAATTTGTATGGAGGTTAATATGGAAAAATTTTTAGACTTAGTTCAAAAGTTACTCAAAATAATTAAGGAAATTAATTTATGAAAAAGAATGGTGTGATTATAGGTAGACCTATTAATGGTATTTCAATAAACGGAAACGAATATGTTTGCGATAAAAATGGTATGGCAATCGTTTTTGTTGATGAAGATACCGCCAGAGCTTTTCTAAAGGATAACGGCTTCACGGATGAAAATATTGAAGACTGTGGAATCGTGTTTGAAACAGTTAATATAGAAAAAATTATTATCAATAAAGGAGAAAAAATATGTATACAGGACATAGTTATGGGTATGGCTTGGATAACGAGCAGCTTCGTATGATTCCGAAAAAGAACTTGGTAGCGTTTTTGCGCAACCATTTCGATGAGCTGAAGGAACGTGAAAGCTTTCAACAAGGGACTGATTTAAAAGCTGATTTAGATGAATTGACAGATAATGAAGTCTTGGAACGCTTTTCATCATATTATAGTAGCTATAGTAGCGGTATCATCGGCGCAATACGTGATATAATGCAAGCAAAAATGAAAATCACTCTTCATTATGCTGATTGTGAAGATGGACAGGCAATCTATATGCCGCAAATGATGCCGTGGGATATGAACGAGAACGATTTGAAGATCCGTTCAGAAGAGGACTTACAGACATTATTTCAGCCGTTTTTGGACGAGTTGGGCATTTCTGAGGAAACTGTTGGTGATATCGACATCGAATGGTGGGGATAAACTCGATTGAATCGAAATAAGCCATTCGAAAGAATGAGTGGTAATTTAAACAAAAGAGCCAGCCTTGTGCTGGTTCTTTTTTATTTTTTTTGCACTTATGCTATAATTAAAATATAAGTCTTTAAATAATAACTAATTCTTTTTTTGAATTGGTCGTTTTTTAACGCAAAAATATAAATTAAAAATATTAAAGGAGAAAAATTATGAGATTTATTTTATGTTACATTCTTGAAAAAAAACAGGTTTGGGAAGAAATTATTGGAGAAGATGCAATGAATATTAGAGTATCCGAAATCTGCGAAGAGACAGATTTAACAGATGATGACATTATGGTTTTCGATGAAGATCAGCAGTGGTAGTAAAGGAGAATAATTATGAATGAATTCCAGACAATCAATGTCAATTTATCAAATCTTTCAGAAGAAGAAAGAAAACAACTTTTAGAGTTGGCTAAAAGGAGCAATACCCCAGCTAAAAAGCGTTGGAGAGGAGAAAGGAATAACCACTATTATTTTATTTCAGGCGCTGGTGGAATAGGAAAAGGCAGGGAAGATAAAGTCGCCTATGACAGTAATCGTTATCAACTTGGCAATTATTTTAGAACTGAAGAAGAGGCAGAGTTTGAATTAAACAAAAGACTTGTTTATCAAGAACTCAAGGATTATGCTTTTGAACACAATGAAGGTGAGATTGATTGGGAAAATCATGAACAGGAAAAATGGGTTCTCTCCTACGACAGTCAGATTAAATTTCTCGGATGTTATCTTAGGTCTGTTCTATCTGACATAGGACAGATATACTTTTCTTCTCGCAAAATTGCACAAGAAGCAGTCGAAGCTATTGGCAAGGATAGAATAGAGAAATACTTGTTTAACATTAATTGAATTTATTTTGTACCTGTTTTTGTACCTGTGTAAATTCATAAGAGCACAAACCCTTAAATTTACACAGCAGTAGGGTGTTTTATACACCTGAAGAGTCGAAATAAGCCATCTCATATGAGATGAGTGGTAATTTAAACAAAAGAGCCAGTAAATACTGGCTCTTTTTATATATTTTCTAATTGTGTTATAATTATTTTGTCAGGGCAAAAAAAGAAGGGCGCAATAGCTCGCCCAAAGAATCTTAATTCTTTTTCTTTCTGCTGTGTAGAATCACGTATATTTCGACAGCGAGAGATACGCAGTCTACTATTAGCTTAATCGTGTCATAATGTTCTTCGACTAAGTTAATTATCTCCTTAATTAAATATGCTACTGCTACTAAGAAGCACAGCATTAAGCAATATCACCTCCCTTCTGAAGTGCGAACTTTGTTCGCTTGCGAGATAAACAAAGTCACTTCATGGGCGGTAACGCGTCCATTGTACAGCATCATTACAGTGGATGTCAAGCCTTGGCGGTTTCTCTTGACCTTGCAAGAAATTTAGATGGCTCCGGTATTTCATACCAGGGCTTTTTTCTTTAGCTTCGAGTATATCTTGTTTTGTCTCTGCAATACTAAAACGGAGCAAATATAGTATGACAGGAGCGTATATTGTGACACTAAAAGAGATTGTACAAAGAGGTTTTGACCCGGACAGGACGGATGTGTTTTTCATGGTTATGAAAAAAGAGCAGCCGGTTCCGTATTGCTACTGTTGCGGTATGCTGGAACTCTACAAATATTGGAGAAAAGACAACCATTCTGTTTGTCCACCGGACGACGCTATGTTATTGCAGGTTGTATTGTATTCACATGGCAGTATTGCTTTGCCACGCGTATATGATCGATTTCAGACAGGAGAAACAATCGACTACGCTGACGCTACTCCGGTTTCGGAAATTGGAAATGACCCGAAGATCACGTTCTATGACTTAATGCGTGAAATCGAGCAAATCATTCATCCGTTTGAGGTGTAGAACACATCTTTTGCTGTTCTTTAGAATTGTGATATAATTATCGTATAAGTCATTAACAAAGCAGTTATCTCTCTGGAGATGGCTGCTTTTATTTTGATTAAAAATAAAATAAATATCAAAAAGTTTTAAAAAAGGAGATTAGATATGGAGAAAAAGGACTTTTCAAAAATGGAGGCTGTCGTAAATCGCTACGTAAAGGCTTATAGAGAAGACTTTGCTATCGACAAGGACATCTTGAGTCAACCGACAGAAAATCGCTATTTATGGCTTGTGCGGCGTTGTGGAACGCATTTGATTCCTATGTCTGCTGTTCCAGACAGTGATGTAGTGAAACACTATCTGGAAGAACGTAGAGATAACCCGGAGAGAGCAAATGAGATTGCCAGATTCTACGAAGTCGATGCGAAAACATTGAGCTTCAAGGCAATTCGTAATGTGGACAAATACTATAAGCAGGTTTGCGTGCAGGCTTGCAATTGAGAAAGGAGAAAAGACATGGAAAAAATATTAGTTCTGCTGGTAGAACCCGGCAAATGTCCGAAAATCGTTCAAATTGAAGACGCCCTCAAAGCAATGCAGTGCATTGTAGGTGGTGACATTGAAGTGTATCGGCCATTTGATGATGATGTCGCCATCGTTTGCAACGAAGAAGGTAAGGTTAAAGGGTTTCCGCTGAATAGAGCCATTTACTCCGATAGAGGAGAACTTGTAGACATTATTGCGGGCGCATTCTTTGTGTGCTATGCACCTATTGACAGCGAGAAATTTCTAAGTCTGCCTAAAGAGTTGGCTGAAAAGTACGAAGAATATTTCAAAGAACCGGAATCATTCAATACCGAAGCGGGTGGCGTGATGGTTATTCGAGACACATTAGGGTATCCGACCTATGAGTGCTTCGATGGTGTCGGAAAGTATTATATTGTTCAAGTGCTTTCAAAAGAAGTTAGCCGCTATCCGATGGAGACGCGTGTAATTGCTAAAATCGCAGGAGATCCGACCAAACAAGCGACTGTTAAAGATGTTGCAGGTCGTGAGTGGCCGAAAGAGCAAATTAGTGCGATTTGGCCTATCGAGGATGTGTACGCACCGGCTACATTGGACGAGGTGTACGAAATCTTGTGTGCAATGAATCTTGGTGGCTGCTTAACGACTGAAGAAACCATTCGTAATTATGTCATCGATATGGTCAAAGCTGAATGCATTGTTGCTCCGTTATTGGAGTCGATAGAAAACGAAAACGCTGAATATTTCTACAAAGACTTCAACGAGTTGTCCAATATTCCGGCCATGCCTTTGTATTCGGCTATCGACATGATCAAAGCGGTTATTTAAGAGAGGAGAAAAAATGGCAAATATTTGTTCTGTTACTATGTATTTCTACGGTGAGAAAAGTGCAGTGGAAGATCTGCACGCAAAATGTCAGCGTTGGATGGATACGGGAAGAAAGGCTACAAAGCTACTTTCTGCGCTCAATATCAACACAGAAGGATTAAACTTGCGTTGTGAGGTTTGTTATGTCGGAGAGCTTTTTATTGGACCTACCGGCGATCGGACATTTGTTCTTGATGTAGACTGTGCCTGGGATGCGACGCCTGCATTCGATATTTTTGACCGTATTATTTTGAGAGATTATGTCGATCAAAATGGTGAATCAAAAATCAAGTACGACTGGATTGCTGAAGAACCTGGATGTCAAATTTTTCAAAAATATGACGAAGGCGGAAACTGTCCGGAGAAATACCATCTGGTTGTTTCAGAGGATGACTATTATCCTGAAAGCGACGAGGAATTGCTTGCCGTTATGGAGGAACTGTTCAAACGACAATTCACCAGAACTGAAGAGATCCGACAATTTATCGCTGTATATGCTGACGAGCACCCGGATGAGTACATTTCACTTAACGAATTTGTTGAGTATTAATCTTTGATTGAAGCCACCTTTGTGTGGCTTCTAAACGTTATGCAAGATGGTATGTAGATGGATACAAAAACCTTCGAGCAGATATGATTTATCGTGATGGGGCAAATCATTACTTGTATAGAGAAATCAAAGAAAGTGTCTCTGATGAGCAATTGGAGAACATTTTAGATAAAATCTATACTGGAAGCTGCACAAAAGCAGATATTTCAAGATACACAAAAACGTATAGGCACACATATTTGTGATGTCTATGGATTTTAAGGAGGATTTGGGATGAAATTCAATCTAAATGATTACAAAGGTAAGTACGTAATGCACTGCAAGACTAAAGAAGAAGCTGATAGCTTTTGCCGATTTCTTCATCAAAATGGCAGGAGATGGTATGAAGGAAGTAGTTATCTTGAGTTCAATTGCTGGGATGTCTATAAAATAGACACCGTATATTACTTTAATGAGGGTGCGTACTGTAATATTGAATATGCCAAATGGAAAGAAGGCTATACAATACTTGAATGGAGCAATTTTGTGGAAGACAGTGAAATTGTAAGTGAGTGTACAGTGACGCAGCACAAATAACCTACCAAGAAGTCTCTTTTGAGGCTTCTTTTTTTTGCTATTCTGAACAATTTGCCTAATAAACCAAAAAGTGTTATAATTATTTCAGATGTGGTAATCTGATTCTTCGTTAGGAAGAAATAAGTGATTTCTACAAAACTTAATATAAACAACCACACGGTACACGGGTGTGGATGACGGCTCATTACCTCCAGGCCGTAATGTTTATTGCGAAAAGGAAAGCACAGCTTTGTTCCGATTTAGGGAACACAAACCATAGTCACGAATTATGGTTGGAACATCGTAAGGTGTTCATCTAAGAAGCTGCGTGTGCCAGCTGTCTTAGTCTATTCGCCGGTCAACCGGCGTTTGCGTTACAAGAGCTCTCGTTTTGAGGGCTCTTTTTTAATGTTGTTTTTTAGTCGATTTTTTGTTTTAAATTGGGTATAATTGGGTATAATAGCGTAAAGAAATAATAATTGACGCTATTGAAATGAAGGATTTGGTTGCGCTATGTTCAAAAATATAAACATAATGTGTGTCTGTGTCAATAATTCTAAACATTTCTGCATTAGCTGAATGTTTTGAGCATTGTTCGTTTTGTGTTATAATTAAAATATAAGTCAATTTGAGAACAGTTATCTTTTGAGATGACTGTTCTTTTTTTTACGCTTATTTTTTTAAAATATGAAACTTAGAAAAGGAGAAAAATATATGAAAAAAACATTGGTGTATACAAACGACATCAGTAGCGAAGAGTTTAAGGAAATGTTGCGAGACGATCTGACAGATGAAGAGGTATCTTTAATGTCATACGATGAGTTTTACAACCGTATGTCTGAGTATTTAGACGACGAACACCGTCGTGTTTGTGCGGATCTCAATGTGCAATATAATATGCCTATTTTGGTGGTTACAGATCTGGGATTATGGAACGGTAGACACAAAGGTTCTGCGTTGATTCGTTCCGGTCGTTTATCTGACTGCTTCTATTCTAATTGCGACTGTGCAACTTGGTATGTAGACGGTAGAAAGAACCTGTGTTGTGATGCTTCTCATCATGATGGAAATAATCACTATTTGTATCGCGTGTTCAAACCGGGAGTAAGCGACACACAGATTGAAAATTTGCAGTATAAAATTGCAGAAGGTGCAGCTACGAGCGCCGACATTAGTCGCTTGACGAGTAGAGTTGGCGATGCGATTGCTAAAATTTACGGATTTTAAAAGCGATGCGCTTGATTTTGTGCAGACGGTCTGCACAAATAGAAAGGAGAAATTATGACTAATACAGATTATCAAAACTACCAATTACAGTGGATACAAGACCACGCTCATTCATTAGAAGACCTTATTATGTCTTTGGAAGAGTATCGCAAGGACACTTTCGGGTTAACACTGCCGGAGTTGTTTCACGAGTGGGAACAAAATCAGGGATTTAATGGCGAGATTTGGGCTTGCGAAAATGAGTTCAATGACTGCGAAGCGCAGGAAAATCAGAAGCAAGACGTTGTTTGCACCCGTTTTGACTGTGATCCAGATTTGTCAAAGTATACGGATAGCATGTTATTTGATTCAGACACTGAAACAATTGCAGAAGGCACTTTTAAGAAGACCCTTGATGGTAGTGGTGAGCTTAGGATCGAGCTTTGCGTGCGTGGGTGTGTTCGAGTAGAGGCCGATGGCCTTATTTATACCTCGCCTTCTGATTTTCCTGACTGGCTAAAAGAGCGAATCAAAAAGCATCCGAATGGCTGGCAGTATTTGGAGATAAAAGATAAAGAAGTTTTCTGCCATGATTCCAATTGGTTTGAACTTCTGGTTACTTCGGAAAGAGGATATTGTGGTGGTTATGTCTACGAAAGCGACCTATCAAAAGACACACCTGAAGATGTATATCGAACAATGTTTGAAATTGCTCGTGATTATTTCACAGCATAGAAAGGAGACTCAAAATGAGCAAAATTCTAAGATATAAGTTCGTTAAAACACGCAAACCGCATGTTTGCTTTGGTTGCGGACGTTGTTTCGAGCCTCCTTGCAGGATGATATCAGCGGCAGATGTAGATGGTGGTACTGTCGAGTCGTATTATCTTTGCGAATCGTGTGATGAAGTTGCTTCCGACTTGAAGCCTTGGGAAGAATTTGGATTTGGTGATTTGCGCGAAGCAGCTTTAGAATACGAAAAAAGTAAGAAATAACGCTTTGTGAAGGAGAAAAATTAATGAATTCGTTAAAAAAGAGTATTGCACAAGAGTTTAAAGACTCTAAACAGTTTTCTTTGTTCGATGCATACGAATCATTCCCTGAGAAACCACACGAAACCGTAAGAGCCCGTATTTATGACGGGCTTGGAATTGAGTTTGAAAGAGTAGAAAAAGGCGTATATCGTGTTGTGCAAGGCGATACGCAATGTCTTATTGTCGAGGGCGATGGTAGAGATTTGTCTTTCATAGAAGACGAAAGCGTAGATGCTGTAATCACCGATCATCCTTGGTTAGATCCAAAGGCTAATAAAGGCGGATCTCGAAATTTCGCTACATATGACTGTTTCAAATATGAACAGAAAGATTTCGATGAAAAGGCAAGGGTACTTAAAGATGGCGGTTTTCTTGTAGAAATGCTTCCTACTGAAAACGAGAACAATTTTGAATATCTTTACGAGCTTAAAAAAATGGCTCAAAAGGCGGGCTTCCAGTATTATAGCAAGGTGCCTTGGACAAAGGGAACCTTTGTAAGTAATACCGGTCGAAAAGCTAAAAATACAGAAGATATGATGTTTTTCACAAAGGGAAAACCGAGGAAATTAAGACCTGATAAGCAGAGAGGTGTTGTAGATGGAGTTCCGACTCGTTATATGTCCGGTGCAGCAGGAATGCTACCAACAACATTTAATGTACAAGCGGTACCAAGAAAGCAACAAATCTCACAATCTGAAAAACCGGTAAATTTGGTTGAACAAATTTTGGAATTTATCTCGCTTCCGGGTGAGTGGATTTTAGACCAGTTTGCAGGCTCCGGTGTTGTTGGAGAAGCGTGCTTAAATCAAAAGCGTAATTCTATTATCATCGAACAAGATCGTGATAAGATTGAGAACATCAAGAAAAGATTGTCTAATATTTAATAAGGAGGGTTAAGAGAAAATATGTATCGTATTAAGATGTTGTGCTACGATGAGCAAAATAAGGCACCGTATGAGGATGTATCATTGGAATGTTACAAAACGGAACAGGATGCAAAAAATGCTGCCATCCAGATTGCAGTACAAGAGATTTCAGAGCTGAATTTGCCGGATGCAGATAATCATCTACCGGAAAGAGCATATTCAGTATCGACATACACTGGCTCAAATGCTTGCTGCATTCGTTCAGAATACAGAGAGAACGACAAGATCTATCCGCTGACGGAATATTACGTCGTTTTATCTTAAAAACTTTTAGTGATGACCAAACTTAATAACAAAAGCCACATTCATTTGTGGCTTTTTCTTTTTTTGAAAAACATGATATAATTTTTGTATAAGTTATAACAAAAAGCAGTCATTCCGTTTTGGATTGGCTGCCTTTTGTTTTGTGGAGTTCCACGAAAATTTAATTTAGAGGAGAAAAGTTATTTATGAAAGAAAACGCAAAAAAGATTGCAACCGCGATCAGAACATTCATCGACAAACATTTTGAGGTGTTTTATTTCATTCTGTTTGTCATCGCCACTGCAATCTGTACGGTCATTGTTAAGCATAAGTGCTTGTTACTGTACAACTGGCAATGCGTACTGATCGGCCTGTTTTCAGCCAGTCCGTTCTATATTGTGCCGCTGGCTGGTAGCGCAATCAAATACTTCCTGCATTCTGACAAGAGACAGAGATAAAGGAGGAGAAATAATGGCGAAGACAAAAAAGCAACGATCCAGCACGGCTGCTTGTTTAAGCAGAGCGTGTTACAGACCGCGTGTTGTTACAGACAAAAAGAAAGAAGCAAGTCGTAAGGCTTGCAGAGGAGGTAAAACGTATGAATAAAGTCCAGGCACAGCATATACTGGAAAGCGAGGCAGATCTTCGCAGATCCGGTGTCCAGCAATCATTTGCGGGTATGAACCGGGTAGCAGATGCTATTGATGCACTTTGTGGCGTTGATGCGTACTGCAGCGGGCGTTTAAGCCCTGCACTTTCTGCGTATTATGCAGATTGTCGTGGATACTGCCGCGATTTGCGGATCAATCCTTCTGATCTGGAAATTTCCAGAGAGCTGAAAGATTTGGTCCGTTTCAGTTAAACAAAAAGAGCACCGTTAGGTGCTCTTTTTTTGTTTTTGTACATATATTTTTTTGAGATTTTGGAGAAACTGAATAGATGAAGTGCGTATATACCAATTGGATTAGTGTTGTGAAAACAACAGAAAGTTTCACCTTGTTTTGAAAAGTCGTTTGAAAAAGTTGTAAAAACTCATAAAAGTCGCTTGAAAAAAGTTCAATTTTGTGATACGCTATATGTGAAACCACAAAACAATTCGGAGGGAAGAGCCATGCTGAGGCGAAAAATTGAAAAGCGATTAGCTGAATGGAAAAGCACACCAGGGCATAAGCCGTTGATCATCAAAGGGTGCAGACAATGCGGTAAAACATTTTCTGTACTGGATTTTGCTAAGAAAAATTACAAACATGTGGTCTATCTGAACTTCTTTGAGAATCCGGACTATGCTTCCATTTTTGCCGGGTCATTGGATATTGATAATATTGTCATGCTGCTTTCCGCACTGCTTGGGAAAGAGGCGATTTTCGAAGTCGGCAAGACCGTTCTAATACTGGACGAAATACAAGATTGCCCAGAGGCACGAACTGCATTGAAATTTTTTCGGATTGACGGTCGGTACGATGTGATTGGCACTGGTTCCCTGCTCGGTGTAAAGGGCTATGGAAAGGAACCAAAATCAGTTCCCGTAGGTTCTGAAACAGTAATTGATATGTACCCGTTGGATTTTGAGGAATTTCTCTGGGCAAACGGAATCTCCGAACCGATCGTTAATATGTTACAAAAAGCGTTGGATACAGAAACGCCGGTTCCGGACGCATTGCATAGCCGCATGAAACAGCTCCTACTACAATATGCCGTCGTTGGTGGAATGCCGGATGCCGTTCAGACTTTTGTGAACAGCAAACAGATGGATGAGGTATTGGGCATCCAGCGTGACATCGTGCGTTCTTATGAAGATGACATGGTAAAATATGCGGAAAAGAAGGACAAATCCCGTATTAAAGAGTGCTTTCAATCCATACCTCGTCAGTTGGCCAAGGAAAACAAGAAGTTTCAATACTCTGTTATTCGGAAAGGATCTACAGCTGCAAAGTATGCCGGAAGTCTGCAATGGATTGAGGATGCGGGGATTATCTCTCGGTGCTACAACCTCTCCATTACTGAGTTGCCACTGGATGGTAATGCAAAAGAAGATACATTCAAGGTGTATATGCGTGATATGGGGCTTTTCGTCAGTATGTTGGAAGATGGCACCCAGTACGATATTCTACAAGGCAATCTCTATGGTTACAAGGGCGCCATCTTTGAGAACTTGATTGCTGATGTGTTTACAAAGATGGGACGGAAGCTCTATTATTTTCACAAGGATTCCGGGTTGGAAGTAGATTTTGTGATCCGGTATAATGGCAAGTGTACACTCGTGGAGGTAAAAGCGGCGACCGGCAACATTAAGAGCACAAAAACAATTTTAAATCATCCGGAAAAATACCATGTCAGTAGCGCTATCAAACTGGGTGACTACAATGTTGGGCGTACCGGACAGGTACTAACGCTTCCGCTGTATATGGCGTTTTTACTGAGAGCGCTGTAATCAATAAGTGAAATTCTATAAGAAAAGCGAATCTTAGGGTTCGCTTTTTTTTACATTATATAATTTTCAAGGATTGCGACGAATTAAATCACAAGAGTCTACAGTGTTCTGAACAAGATTATCAATCATCGATGGTTTTTATGTTGCTGATGTTGTCATGCAAATCTCTCCCTTTCCCCATAACCAAAGTATATCTTCAGCTCATTAATAGACAAAAATAGCCAAAATTGTTGGTTGCTTTTTAGACCAATTTTATGCTATGCTATGCTAAGCTTGGTGAGATTAGAGACTTAAGATAGAAAAGGGGGAGAAACTATGAGTGAACTCTATGAAACCAATATGACAACCCATCGGCCCTGGAAAAAGGTACTCAGCGTTATTTTGTCAGTGATTTTGGCATTTGGCACGCTGGTGGCATTGACCGTTGGTTCGTCTCGATTGCAGGATTGGCTTGGGATCAAGTCTATGCTGTCTGCCTACGCAGCAGAATATGTGGATACCGCCGGTGCTATCGCCGTTGATAAAGACGCGATGTTGGCCGATCCTCATACCATTAACTTGGAAAATCGAGACGGTTCCAACACGGTCTACCTTTTTTCCGAGCCGATTTCTTTTACAGATGAGAACGGAAATCTGAAGACGAAAGATATTTCCGTTGTAAAAGAGACCGACAAAGCATTAAAAGCCAAAGGTTACAGTTACTCCAATGGCCAAAACGACTACCGCATCCATTTTGCACAGCAGGCTGCACAGGGCGTGCTGGTGCAGTTTGACGGCGGCAGTTATACCGTTGCGCCTGTGGGTAACACCGATAGCGTAGGGGAGAAGAGCACTTCCGTTAGTCTGAATGAGGAGTTCGAGACTTTCTCTTATGCCAATGCCTACGGTGACAGCACCGCTTTGCAATTTTATCCCCAGCTTAACGGAGTAAAAGATGAGATCACCCTGGACAAGTTCACTGGGCAGACGGATTTTGCGTTTCGTTTGACAACAGAGAATTGCACAGCCGTTTTGCAAAAGGACGGTACAGTGGAGCTGCAAAACAGCGACGGAAAATGTGTGCAGACCTTTGCTGCACCGTTTGCCTACGACAGCGCATATGTTGTAGGCGATAAAAACGATCATTATACGGATTGTTCTTATCAATTAAAGCAGACCGGTGATCATAGCTATACACTGACCGTTTCTGTCAGCAAAGATTGGCTGCAAAGCGATAATACAGCCTACCCGGTCACTATCGACCCGGTGACTTCCAATTTAAATAATTACCGGGACGCCGGTGTATATAGCGCTTCCGGCAGTGCCAATGTGTGCTATGGCAAGGAAGTGACCTGCTGCTTTGGTAAGTCTCAAGAGTACGGCGTAGGTCGAGCATATAATATGTTCACCTTGCCGGAGAGCATTAAAGCTGGCGCTAAGATAAACAGCGCCTATTCCTGGCAGCGTGAGACCACCGGGCGTACATCTGATTTCTATGTAACGCCATACTTGGTGAACGCCTATTGGGAAGAGGGAACTGTCACTTGGAAAAATAAGCCGTCTTTTGTAAAAGATGTAACCATGACCCGGCGGAATATTAACAGTCGTTCTACCGATGACTCCAGAAATGGGTATTGGTACAAATTCAATATCGCCAATGCGGTAAAGCTGTGGGCCAACGGGCGAAAAAATTACGGCATTGTTTTTGTCAGTGAGGAGGAGAAAAAGGACGCATACAACTGGCGCGCTTTTACCTCCAAGCAGTACAGTGACTCTGCCATGCGGCCCTATACAGTCATTAACTATACTAATGACACGAAAGGCCCGTCCTTTAATCTTTCCAAATCGACCAACGCTTGGACGAATGGCGATGTTTCTGTAAGTATTTCCAATGCTAAGGATGTGGGCGTGGATGGCACGACAACGCCTGCGGGACTGGCGGCCAAGCCTTATTCTATCGCCACCTCTTCCACACCGTCTTACTCTGCAACTACATCCATTACATACAAGACAAACCAAACAAAAGTATACGGTGCTGTAGTGGACAAGGTAGGTAATGCCACTACCAAAACCGTTTCCATTACGAATATTGATAAATTGGCACCCGGTGCACCTACCGTTAAACTCAGTGCAACAGGTTGGACCAATCAAAACGTAACGGCAACGGTACGGGCAACGGACGCTGCTGCCACAAGCGCCTACGGCAAATCGGGAGTTGTCTTCTATGGCTATTCGCTTACTGGCGCAAAACCAACCGGCTGGCAGACTGTTACTCAGGCTGATTCTGCTACAACTTTCACCCTAAAAAATGGCGGCACCTATCACTTCTATGCCAAGGATCGAGCCGGTAATATCTCTGCGCCTACCACCGTGCAGGTAAAGATTGACAAAAGCGGCCCGGAATTTAGCGTGATTGCTAGCGCAGACAGAACTCAGTTGTCAGTTGAAGTATCAAAGAGCACTTCCGGTGTAGCTGGTTATAGCTTTGATGGCGGCACAACTTGGGATTATACCAGCCAAACTGAATTTACAAAAACATATGATCAGCCTCAAAATACTTGGAGGGTCTTAGTCAAAGATAATGCCGGTAATATTGCAGACAGTAACGGCTTTTCTTCTGACCCGCCTGTAATTTATCGCGATGGCGATTTGGTGGCTCTGTACGGTAGTGGAGATCTGCAATATAGAATTGATAACGGTGAGTGGTTGACTTACACCGGACCGTTTTCTGTAGATCATACAAAACAAACAACCATCCGTGCCGCTTATAAGAATCAGACTTCCAATTCTGTTCAACTGGTGCTACCGGCGGATTATAATGCACAAATGGCACCTGTGCATAGTGCAACGGACGCCACGATTACTTACGGTAACGCCCAGTTTGACCTAAGCCGAACCTATATGCCTGCGAACGGCACTTGGTTCTGGAGCACAGACAGCCGGTTGGAGACTGTTGCCGATGGTGTACTTTCTGTCACTTTACCGGACGGTTCTCAAACTGCATTCACCCGTAGTGCGCAGTCAAATATTTATACCAACGCTTTAACAGATCAAACGGTAGCTGTCTATGATACAGACGGTGTGATGACTTACGCCTTGTCTACGGATGACCAGACATATACCTATAACGCTACAGGATTATTGGTTGCAATTTCTGACGATGCGGGACATTCCATTTCAATTACCCGCACGGAAAACCGTTTGCAACTTAGCTACGGATCTGGCGATGATACGCTGTCTTATACCTTTGTCTTGCAAAACGATCTGGTGCAGAGCCTGACCCTGCCGGACGGTACAAAACTGGTCTATACTTACAAAGACGGCGCCTTATCTCTGGTTAATGAGGATAGCAACACATTGGCCGTACAGCGCAACGATCAGCAGCCTTTAGGACAGTACGCTTACGACAGTGCTAAAAGAATAATCAAAGAAAATGGCGTCACTTATACTTATGATGAGCAAGGCCGTTTGACCGCCGAGACAGGAACGGATGGCAATACCGTCACTTACACCTACGACGGTACCACTGTGACTACCACGGATGCAGACGGCAACAAGACCGTTACGGAATATGACGGACACCTGCGCCTGTGCGCCAGCACGGATAGCGATGAGGAAACCATCCGCAATACCTACGATGACCGAGGCCGTTTGGTAAAAGAGGGAGATACCGAGTATTTCTATGCGGACGATACCGATCGCCTGACAAGTGCCAAATCCACGGACCAGATCATCACATATACCTATGATAACCGAAATCGACTGATCCTGACCGTGACTGCTCCCAATGACGGCACGGACGATAGCGAGATCAACGCGCAAAGTGACGATACCGCAAACGACAGTACGGACAACAGCGCTACCGAACCGGACGACGATGAAGAAGCAGTAGAAACCACTTATACCTACTCCGTCTATACAGGCGAGCAATTGTTGCTCCAGTTCACTTCCACCCGGTCATATGATTATAACAGCATTACCGCCGATTACCCGGTGGCTGCCACTGCCTTTACTGTGCAGCGTGAGAATGATGCTGTTAAAGCGCCCACTGTTCCGGACGATGTGACCCAGTACACCCGGTATGA
>OCRP01000618.1_pt1 | contig 29668 bp, 24 predicted proteins | sample 1538871 | NCBI WGS metagenome assembly OCRP01 (sample SAMN04571731, study PRJEB22368) | human gut metagenome | biome: human gut; material: stool | host: Homo sapiens | place: Luxembourg | collected 2012-09-20 | reverse complement strand
CACGCAGAACCGAAAGGCTCGGCTGTACACTTCAGATAAGCGACACGGGAATCTCACCCGGTGCGGGGGTGGGCAATCACCGAACCAAAATCACAAAGGAAACAATCGGAGTTCCTGTTATTGCAATCGGAGTGCCGACCGTTGTTGACGCACAAACACTTGCGGTTGACATTCTCGGCAATGACTGCAACCGAAAAACGCAGAAAATGCTTATGCCGCAGGGCAGACAGCTTGTAGTCATTCCCAGAGAAATTGACCTGCTCACGGAAAGAGCCTCAAGGCTCATAGCCTTTGCGCTCAACGGAGCGTTGCAAAATGAATTTGATTTGCCCGACCTCATCTCGTTAATGTAAATCCACGCATATTTACACATATTCACCTACGGCACGGCATATATTTATTGCAGAAACCGATAGCCAACATATGTACGGATTGCAGGTGATTTTGTGAAAAGTGAAGGAACATCAAAAAAGAAACTGAAAAAAGCCCTAAAAACAAGCACAGCCGTTGTACTGTTGACAACGGCTGTTTTAAGCGTTATATACAGACTGCCTCTCTGCTTTGAATCACAGAATCCTGCGGCACTTGCCGCTGCCGCTTTTACTCTCACAAACGGAGAATACAAGCTTGAAAATTCAAAGACGGAAAAGCCGACAGCTTCCGACCAAAAGCCCACAGAATCAGCCGACACAGAACCCGTAGCCGAAAAAAATCACAAGCGTGACAAAAGCACCTATTACGATTCCTACGGCAACCATGACGGCGAGAACAAATACACGGTTGAGGAACGCACCATAGGCGACACGGGAACTCAGGTTGACAACTGCTTTGTCAAAAACAAAACGGGACTGTCGCTTGACTTTGACGGACTTCTTTCGGCAAAACTGCCGTTTTCAATTGACAAGGGCATAAACTCGCCGCAGGTTCTAATCTACCACACCCACACAAGCGAGGCATATCTTGACGAAGATGTTGACTTTTTTTATGACAGCTTTTATTCACGCACAAACAACAACGATTTCAATGTTGTGGCAGTCGGAGATGCACTCACCGAACAGCTCAACAAGCGTGGAATAAAAACGGTTCATGACACGACAATTCACGATGAATCCTACAACGGTTCGTATGACCGAAGTGTTGACACAGTGTATAAAAATCTTGAAAAATATCCCGATATCAAGGTTGTTATCGACCTGCACCGTGATGCAATCGGAACGGACGAAAACAAGGTTAAGCCCGTGTTTACATACAACGGCAAAAAGGGTGCGCAGATTATGATTCTTGCGGGTTGCGACACAGACGGTGAACGGGGTTTTGACTGCTGGGAGGAAAATTTAAACTTTGCCCTGAAAATTCAGGACAAAGCCGAAACACTATATCCCGATATAACCAGACCGCTGAATTTTGACTACTTTGCATACAATGAATATGTCTGCAACGGTTCGCTGTTAATAGAAGTCGGCACAGAATCAAATTCCATTGACGAGGCAACCTACTCAGGCAGTCTGTTAGGCAACGCAATTGCGGAAGTGCTGTTGCAACAGTAGGGGCGCTCATCGGGCGCCCGCCTTGATGAAATTTTATGTTTAATAAAAATTTTTTGATGTAATGAAAGTTATGTATAATTTTGTAGTGGCGAACCGTGTTCGCCAATCGGTTTGCTTGAAAAACCAAACTGAACAAATGGACAATCACTTTGTGACATTCATAAAATTTGTTTTAACATATAATTTCTGCCATTACTTGGCGGGCGGCCAATGACCGCCCCTACTGATTTGCGACATTAATAAAACAAAGATTGCATCAGAACCTTTTTGTGGCATCTGATGCAATCTTTTTATCTAACTATCTTCTCGAAAGGACAGCGGTGGCACACCGCCGACCTTAATTTTCCATTTTCAACTTTCAATTTACTTACGATTTTTTCCACGCTGACGGGGCGAACAGCAACATCAACGGGAACAATTCGAGTCTGCCTGCTAACATATCGAAAATCAAAATAATTTTTGACAAAATACTGAATTCCGAATAGTTGCCGACAGGGCCAACCATTCCAAGACCCGGACCTGTGTTGTTGATATTTGCGGCAACAGCCGTGAAATTCGTCACAAAATCCGTTTGGTCAAGCGAAAGCACAAGCCAGCTTAACGCAAAGATTCCGATGTACAGCACAAGGAAAATTGAAGTTGACCTCATAACGTTGTGGTCAATCGCCTTGCCGTCCATTTTAACGGTCTTAACATTTCTCGGATGAATGAGGAGTGAAAACTCCTTTCGTGTTTCCTTAAAGAGCAAAATAACTCTTGAAACCTTAAAACCGCCGCCTGTACTGCCTGCCATTGCACCGATAAATGTGATAATCATAATCACGGTTTTTGAAAATTCAGGCCAGTTATTGACATCCGTCAAACCAAAACCTGTTGTCGTGATAATTGACGAAACATAGAAAAAGCTCTGGTGAACCGCATCATATGCACTCGGATAAAGTGACCTGATGTTAAACGCAATCAAGGCTGTTGACAGCACGATAATTCCGAAATAAACCCACAGCTCCTGAATGCGGAAAGCCTGCTTAAACTTCTTCGCAAGAATGAGGATATACACGGAAAAGTTAATTCCGAACAGCATCATAAATACAGCAATAACGGTTTGCAGATAATTGCTGTATGAAGCGATACCTGCGTTGGTAACACCGAAACCGCCCGTACCTGCCGTTGCAAAGCTTATGTTAAGTGCGTCAAAAACAGGCATTTTGCCTACAATCAGAAATATAAATTCAAGTGCAGTCAAACCGAAATAAATTCCGTAGAGCAGCATTGCGTAATTTCTCATTTTCGGAACAGCCTTGCCCACAATCGGACCGGGGCTCTCGGCTTTCATAAGGAAAATATTCTGCTGACCGCCGAGCCTCGGGATAATCGCAAGCAAGAACACGATTACGCCCATACCGCCCAACCAATGGAGAAAGCTTCGCCACATAAGCATTCCGTGGCTCAATGCCTCAACATCGGTAAGTATAGTTGAACCTGTTGTTGTAAAGCCCGACACGGTTTCGTAAAAAGCGTCAATAAAACTCGGAATCTCACCGCTCAGCCAGAACGGAAAACATCCTACAAAAGACATAAGAATCCAGCTTAACGCAGTAGCCGCAAAGCCTGCCTTCTGATAAAGCACGGGATTTTTCGGCTTTTTTACTTTTACGGCAAGCAAGCCCAAAAGTGCCGACAAAGCACCTACTCCAAGAAAATAAAGTCCCTCGTGTTCGCCGTATATAAATGAAGTAACGGTTGCAATCTGCATAGCCGCACCCTCGACAATAAGAACCCAGCCGAGGATGTACACAATTAATCGTTTATTCATTATGCTCCCCTCAACGCTTTACAATATCTTCAAGCTTGCTAAGACCTTTTTGCATGGTAAGCACAATTACCGTGTCCTCAGGTTTAATCACATCAGTACCTTGCGGAAGAATAATTTTTCCGCCTCTGTTAATGCAGATAATCTGAAGATTAGCCTTCAGATTAAGGCTCATAATCGGAACATTCGTAACCCTTGATTCCGCATTAACCTTGAATTCAAGAGCCTCAACCTTGTCGTCGTTAAGGCGGTAAAGCGATTCAACATTGCTGTCGCCCGTATTCTGCATCGCTCTGATATATCTTGCAATATATTCGCCTGTAAGGCTCTTTGGATGAATAATACATTCAAAATTCTGATCATGCAAAAGCGGATCAAATGACGCATTATTTACCTTAGTAATCAATTTTGCCTTTGTAATGCCCTTTAGGTACATCGTTATGATAATATTTTCTTCGTCATAATCCATAAGAGCGGCAATGCCGTCAGCGTGTTCAACACCCTCCGAAAGCAACAGCGACTGATCCATGCAATCGCCCTGAATTATAACAGCCTCAGGCATAGCCTCCGAAAGAAAGTTACAGCGTTCGGGATTTTTCTCGATAATTTTGACATTCGCACCCGATTTAATAAGCGTCTTTGCAAGGTAGAACGAAACCTTGCCGCCGCCGAGAAGGATAACATCCTTACTTCTGCCGATTGCAATACTGATACGCTTAAAGAATTTTGCGGCAATTTCGGGCTTTGCAACAACAGAAATTCTGTCACCGCCGTTAATAACAAAATCACCGTTAGGAATGAACATCTCATCCCCTCTCTCAACCGTACAGATTCTCACCTTACCTCTGAGGTTGTCAACTCTGCTCAAAGCAGTTCCGACAATTGACGAATTCTGCGGTACAGTTACCTTGATAAGCTCAACAACGCCCTTTGAGAACGAATCAATTTCAAGCGCACCCGAAAATCTTAACAGACGGCTGATTTCATTAGCGGCGGTCTGTTCGGGATTGATTGCCATAGAAAGACCGAGATGCTCTTTGATTCTGTAAAGGTCGTTTGTGTATTCGGGATTACGCACTCTTGCAATTGTGTGGGTAACGCCTGCCGCCTTAGCCATAAGACACGAATACAGATTGATTTCATCCCTTGCGGTTGCGGCAATAAGCAAATCGGCATACTCTGCGCCTGCCTCAATAAGCACATCATATGTTGCACCGTTTCCCTCTATGCCGAGAACATCAAGCGAATTTGCAAGTTTATCGACTGCACCGTGGTTAATATCGACTACGGATATTTCATGTCCCTCCAAATTAAGCTCCGACGCTATTGAAGAGCCAACCTTTCCGCATCCAACAATTATAATCCTCATAAATTTTCCTCTTAACCAATATTTAAAAACAAGGTGCGGACCACTGAAAAAATTCACCCGTCCGCATATCAAAGTCATAATACACCTATTTTATACTAAAATCAATACCAAAATAGAAAGAATCCGACTATATACAAATTTTATTTATTGTGCAAAACAGAAGAGCCGAGGCTTGACACCACGAAGAGCCGAGGTTTTGTATAATCCCACAACCCGTTTGAGCGGATAATATTCGCCGGCATTGATGAATTTATGTTTGCAAAAAATCATTTGATATTATCAATGTTATGTATTCATTTATAGGGGCGAACCTCGTTCGCCCGCAAGTAATCGTACAAATTATATGTTAAAACAAATTTTATAAATGTCACAAACCCGTAGGGGCGGATATCATCCGCCCGCTTGATGAATATTTATGTTTATATAATATGTTTTGATATAACATAAACTGTGTATTCAATTTTGCACGCATTGCGTGCAATCGTGTGCATTGCACACGAACGGGAGAACCGTGTTCTCCCCTACAAAATAGCAGTAACTTTGTGATATTTATATAGTTTATTTCTATCACAATGTTTGTGTCTTTACTTGCGGGCGGATAATATCCGCCCCTACAAATTAACAACACCTTCCATATATAAAAAACAGTCGGGAATACAAATGTTTGCATTTTGCAAACTGTCTTCCCGACCATACTTTTTAACTATTCACTTTTACTTATTTTTGTTCTGGATGTATTCGTCAATAGCGGCTGCGGCTGTTTTGCCTGCACCCATTGCGAGGATAACCGTTGCGGCGCCTGTTACAGCGTCACCGCCTGCATATACGCCTTCACGGGATGTAAGACCGTTTTCGTCAGCGATGATACCGCCCCACTTCTGAGTGTCAAGTCCCTTTGTTGTAGCCTTGATAAGCGGGTTAGGTGATGTACCGATTGAAATAACAACAGCGTCAACATCAAGAATGAACTCACTGCCGGGGATTTCAACAGGTCTTCTTCTGCCGCTTGCGTCAGGCTCGCCGAGTTCCATCTTAATGCACTTCATACCCGTTACGAACTCATCTTCGTTGCCGAGAATTTCAACAGGGTTATTGAGGAGCTTGAAGATAATTCCCTCTTCCTTTGCATGCTCAACCTCTTCCTTACGGGCAGGAAGCTCTTCTTCGCTTCTTCTGTAAACAATATAAACCTCTTCCGCACCAAGACGCTTTGCACAACGAGCGGCATCCATTGCAACATTACCGCCGCCGACAACTGCAACCTTCTTTGCGTGCATAATCGGAGTTGTGCTGTCATCCTTATAAGCCTTCATAAGGTTTGTTCTTGTGAGGAACTCATTTGCCGAGTAAACACCGCAAAGGTTCTCACCGGGGATATTCATAAATCTCGGAAGACCTGCGCCCGAACCGATAAATACTGACTCAAAGCCGTAATCGTCCATAAGTTCGTCAATTGAGAGAACTCTGCCGATAACCATATTTGTTTCAACCTTAACACCGAGCTCTTTAAGTGTGTCAACTTCCTTCTGAACGATTGACTTGGGAAGTCTGAACTCAGGGATACCGTAAACGAGAACACCGCCAGCAAGGTGGAGAGCCTCAAATACTGTTACATCGTAACCCTTCTTTGCAAGGTCGCCTGCACAGGTAAGACCTGCAGGACCTGAACCGACGATAGCAACCTTGTGACCGTTTGACTCGGGCTTATTTACCTTAACATCTGTCTGAGCGTTGTGCCAGTCGGCAACAAATCTCTCAAGTCTGCCGATTCCGACAGGCTCAGTCTTAATACCTCTTACGCACTTTGACTCACACTGTGACTCCTGCGGACAAACACGACCGCAAACAGCAGGAAGTGAGCTTGACTGCGAAATTACATCATAAGCGCCTGCAAAGTTGCCCTGGGCAACCTCTTTGATAAAATCAGGGATTGCGATATGTACGGGACAGCCGTTTACGCAAGGTCTGTGTTTACAGTTAAGGCAACGCTGTGCCTCCTCAATTGCAACTTCTTCCGTGTAGCCTGTTGCTACCTCAAGAAAGTTTTTATTTCTTACATTAGGATCCTGTGATGGCATAGGAGCCTTTTTTGGTGACATATTTGGCATGATTACTCAACCTCCTTCTTGAACAGATTACATGTTTCTTCGTGTGCATGACGCTCAAACGGCTTGTACATTGCGCCACGCTTCATAGCCTCGTCAAAATCAACCTTAAAGCCGTCAAAATCGGGGCCGTCAACACAGGCAAACTTTGTCTGTCCGTCAACTGTAAGACGACAGCCGCCGCACATACCTGTGCCGTCAATCATAATCGGGTTCATGGAAACTGTTGTGGGAATATTGTAAGGCTTTGTTGTTTTAACAACAAACTTCATCATGATAAGCGGACCGATTGTAATAACGAGGTCATAGTCCTCGCCTGCCTTAATCATCTCTTCGAGAGGAGCTGTAACAACGCCCTTTTGACCGTATGAACCGTCATCTGTCATAAGAATAAACTTGTCTGAGCAAGCCTTGAATTCATCTTCAAGAATAACAAGATCCTTGTTTCTGAAGCCGACAATTGAGTGAACCTCACAGCCGATTTCGTGGAGCTTTTCGGCAACAGGAAGTGCAATTGCACAGCCAACGCCGCCGCCTACAACGCAAACCTTTTTAAGACCGTCTGTATGTGTGGGAACACCGAGAGGGCCTACAAAATCGTGAATATAATCGCCTTCGTTAAGGTGATTGAGCTTTTCTGTTGTTGCACCGACAATCTGGAAGATAATACGAACTGTGCCGGCCTCTCTGTCATAGCCTGCAACCGTAAGCGGAATACGCTCACCGTTCTCGTCAACACGGAGAATGATGAACTGTCCCGGCTCTGCCTTTTTGGCAATAAGCGGAGCGTCAATTTCCATAAGTGTAACGGTTGGATTCAGAGATTTTTTCTTAACTATCTTGTACATTTTTCTCTTTTCCTTTCGCAATTGAATTCACATCAGTAGCGGCGAACAGTGTTCGCCAATCATTTCAAGTGCAAACTTGAAATGACTGAAATAACAATATGAAAAGTCTGAATTATCAGACCTTTCCGTCCGAGCATTGTCGGACATTTTCCTATAAAATAAAAATCGGAATATGCCTAATGTATTCCGAACACCTTGTCGAATTAATTTTAGCACAATTATATCTGCGTTTCAAGTGAATTTTGATGATTTTTACATATAATCCTTTCCATTTCACCAAACAATCAGCCGATTCTGCCGTTATTCTTTTCACAATCCCCCAAAAAGCACAATTCAATCAATTTTTTGAACCTAAGAATAATTTTTGCACATATGAAAATCCTAAAAAAAGAATACAAATGAAAGGGACGGTCATATGTCGGGAAACAAAAGAAAGGTTGTGCTTGTGGGAACGGGAATGGTCGGAATGAGCTTTGCCTATGCGGCACTCAATCAAAATGTGTGTGATGAGCTCATTATGATTGACCTCAACGAAAAGCGTGCCGAGGGTGAGGCAATGGATTTGAACCACGGGCTTGCATTTTCGCATTCAAGCATGAAAATCCGTTGCGGAGGTTACGGTGAATGTGCCGACGCCGACATTGTTGTAATCTGCGCAGGTGCAAATCAAAAGCCCACTGAAAGCAGGCTTCAGCTTTTGCAGAAAAACGCAGTTGTATTTTCTTCAATTGTGCCAAAGGTTGTGCAAAGCGGTTTTGAGGGAATTTTCCTTGTTGCGACAAATCCCGTTGACATTATGACACGGGTGACCTATGAGCTTTCGGGATTCAATGCGTCAAAAATCATCGGCACGGGAACTACCCTTGACACGGCACGGCTCAGATATCTTCTCGGCGAATATTTTGAGGTTGATCCACGCAACATTCACGCATATGTAATCGGCGAACACGGAGACAGCGAATTTGTTCCGTGGAGTCAGGCACTCCTTGCCGCCAAACCGCTAAAGGATGTCATGCGTGATAACCCAAAATCGTACTACATGGAGGAGCTTGAGCAGATAAGCGATGATGTGCGTTGTGCCGCCCACAAAATCATTGAGGCAAAGGGCGCAACCTACTACGGCATTGGTATGTCAATCGTTCGTATCGTCCGAGCAATTCTTCAAGATGAAAACAGCGTTCTGACAGTATCGGTTCGTCTGCGTGGTGAATACGGTGGCAAGAAAGATGTGTTCATCGGCAACCCGTGCATAGTAAGCGCAAACGGTGCAAAACGCATTCTGGAACTTAAATTAACCGAACAGGAATTGCAAAAGTTAGATAACTCCTGCACAATTCTGAATGACAACTTTAAGAAATTGAAATTATAAAAAACCTGTATTGTCTGTAGGGGGGATAATATCCGCCCTACGAAACAGCAACGACTTTTATATAAAAAATCGCATCAGAGCTTTTTCGGGCATCTGATGCGATTTCTATATTATACTATCTTCTCGAATTGGTAACGGCGGCTCGCCGTCAACTTTCAATTTGTAATCCATTAAAACGGCAAAAGCCCTAAATCTTCAAGCAAAATTTTGAGTCCAAGCAAAATCAATACTGCACCGCCTAAAAATTCTGCCTTTGACTTATACTTTGCACCGAATACATTGCCTATTTTGATGCCGACAGCCGAAAGTATGAATGTTGTTGTGCCGATGATTGCGATTGCAGGTACGATATCAACATCAATACACGCAAACGAAACGCCTACCGCAAGTGCGTCAATACTTGTTGCAACGGCAAGGGGCAGCATTGTCTTGACCGAAAACGAATCGTCAAGCTGTTCTTCCTCACCGAAAGCCTCTCTTATCATATTTGCACCGATAAGTGCAAGCAGGATGAATGCAATCCAATGGTCAATGCTTGTGATGAGCCACTCAAACTGCTTTCCGAGAAGATAACCGATAAGCGGCATAATCGCCTGAAATCCGCCAAACCACAATCCGACAGTAATTGCGTGTTTAGGTCTTAACTTACGCACAGAGAGCCCCTTGCAAATTGAAACCGCAAATGCATCCATAGACAAGCCGATGCCGAACAGCAGTAATTCCACAAAACTCATAATATTATCCTCCGTTATATTTTAGTCGGCGGTGAAAGGAAACAGAACACCGTTTGCCGACCGTTATTTAATCAAAATGATATTCAGTTGTTTCAATCAGTTTGAAATGGCTCTTTTTAAATTCAATAATTCCTGCTTTTTTCAGTTCACCGAGTGCTCTTGAAAGTGACGCTCTGTCAACCGCAAGATAGTTTGCAAGCTCGTCACGGGAGAACGGCAGATCAACCTCACAGCTACGCTCACGCCTGCAATAAATTTGAAGAAGGTGCATAAATTTGCCCTTGATACTTCGCTTTGAAAGACAGGCAAGGTGTTCCGAAATCTGCAAAAACACCTGTCTTTGTGACGCAAGCATATTGACGAGGATTTTCTGCTGAATCGACGCAAGCGAATCCTCGGTTATAAACATCGGCTCCGGCGGAATAAAAAGAATTTCGCAGTCCTCTCCTGCCATAATCTCAACAAGCGTATTATAGTAATCAAACATTGCGTAAAGCGTTCCGCTTGACTCGCCGCTGCGAATTGTTTTGAGCAGACTTTTGTTGCCGTTGTAGTCCACAGAATAAAGATATGCAGTTCCCGAAAACACAAGTCCCGTCATATGGCTGAACTTGTTTTCAACCCTTGCCGTTTCGCCACGGTTCAGCGACAGATAGTACGGTTTTGCATATTGTATGAACATAAAAATTTCGTGATCCGTCAATCCTGAAAACAACAACTGATCCCTCAGCTTTGGCAAATGATCACGAGTAAAAACTTCTACATATTTTCTCATTTTATATCACGGCGTGTTGCCGTCCCCCTTCGTTCAAACGGTTTGCAACGAAAAAAGCCGTAATTTGTACATCGGCACACAATTCCGTCCTCTTAATCGTCATGCAACAAACCGTTTTTCTTCTCTTCTGTTCAAGTCAATTCATTCAAATTATTCAAATTAGATTATATCACAAAACATTGCAATTGCAACCGTTTCCCCCTCGTGACGGGAAATTAAAAAAAATTTCAAAAATTTTTCTGAAAATTGCATAAAACAATGCATTTTTTCGTGTTTTTGCCTCTTTAAGTGGAGGTGTAACAATGATTATCTATGACAAACGAAAACCAAAAACTTTTGACGGTGCAAACTGCGTCGGCATCACGGGTGAAAATCTTGCCGAAACACAGGAATTTTTAATTCGGGGAATGTGCGACATTACGGTTGACTACTTCATTCATCTGCGTTTTGCCGACGGCAGTGTAAATTCGGTAATTCCCGACAGCACCGCAATTGATGAAACAGGCACAAAACTTGTGTGGAAGGTCAGAAAAAACGACATTTTCATGCACGGCTATTTTGAACTTCAGCTTGAAGGCAGAGGCGAAAACGGCTATGTTTTCCAAACTCAGATCGTCACGCTTTATGCAGACGAGAGTATTCCGATTGAGGACAAAGAGTACCTTAATCCGAACTCGGAAACGCTGAAGCTTCGTGAAGAAACGCAAAAGCTTCTTGACGAAACAAAGCTTTGTCGGACTGAAATTGACAAAACCAAAAAGTTAATTGAACAGTCCGACATTTCAAAAAAAGAGGACAATTTAAACAAGGTAAGTGATTCCTCTCAGATTACCGACTATACTCAAAATTATCCGAGTATCAAGTATCTTACCGACAACTACTGGGATAGTGCCGACAGCTACTCGTCGGATGAGGTTGACATTCTGCTTAACGCAAAAGCTGACAACAAAACCCTTAATGAAAGATTAGCCCGTATGGATATGAGCATCGGCTCAAAATACGATTCGTCAAATATCGAACTCGGCACAGCTACTCTTACTCCGTACTCTACTCAGATTGATAAAATAAAATCTGCAACTTGCCTTTATGAAAGAATTGGCGATATCGTTATTGTAAATGTCACCGTCATTATGAACGCAACAACTTTAGGCGGAACATCTGCAATAGCTTTGCTCAATATGCCTTTCTCAAACAAATCGGATGTGATTGTTCACGATATCGGCATAAGCAAAAACGGCGGAATGTTCAGAGGAAGTGTAAATAAATCGGCTTGGTTGCAGTTTACTCCGCTCAATAAACAGGCTTATAATTTCGTTGCTGATGAGCAGGTAAACTTTTCTTTGATTTACAAAATATAAAAATAATGGAGGTATGAAAAATGGAACTTAAAGAAAAAATCACACTCGATATGCTCACAAAGGACAGCGTGTCGGTACTCAGACAGCAGTTTTTGACCTTTAACGGTGAAGAAATGCAGGTCGGCGGAAACATCCGCAATGCATATATGAACGACGAATCGGGCAGAGAACAGTTGAGAAAGGTTCTCTCTGACGAATACTTCAATGCCGTCATGGCAGTATGGCAGTGAATGATTCAAATTGAAAGTTGAAAATTGAAAATTGCGGTCGGCGGTGTGCCACCGCAGTCTATTCGAGAAAACAGTCGGATAAAGAAATTGCATCAGATACCCGAGTAAGGTTCTGATGCAATCTTTGTTCATATCAAAAATTTGTCAGTAGCGGCGAACCGTGTTCGCCATAAATAAACAGTAAATTTCATATTAACAAAACAGTCGGGAAGACATTGCATTTTATTTTGCAAACTGTCTTCCCGACATTAATTTTCCATTTTCAATTTTCAATTTTACATTAATTAAACCTTTCGCTCGGGCATAATATGTTTTTTGATATTCACAAACTGTCTTCACGAACATAAAAAGTCAGCTCGCCGTTTACGGCTTTTCGCCTGTCAAAAATTCAATACTTCTCTCAATTGAATCCTTGGAGCTTCCCCAATCTTTGCCGTGGTTGCGGTAATCAAACATTGAGCAGAAATATGTGATATCTTCTTTAAGCGACAGCAGATATTTTTTTGTAAGACCTGCTGTTTCGGCATAGAACTGCGGTAAAAGCTTTGACGGCAGCTTGCTCTTTTGGGTTGCAACATTCATAATAAAATCGTAGTGTTTAAAGCAGATAAACGGCTGTTCGTTGTACAGCTTATAAAACTCCTCTCCCTTTGCCCACTCAACAAAAATCGTGTCGCAAAAATGGTGCATATCCCACTCGATTCTGTCGCATACATAACACGAATCAAGTCGCTTTTTAATGACTTCAAGCTGTTTCTTATCAGGCTTGCCCTTCAGCTTTTTCGGCATATCGTTATCAATAATTTCCTGAAGATGACTTTCAAGAATAAGCGCATTCGGCAGTTTTTGTCCTTTTTCAAACATCTGCGAAAAATGGCGGTGACAAAAGCCTTTTTTGTCGGTTTCAATCCTGATATTAGGCTCCATCATCGCATCGCCCGTAATGAATTTTACATACTGCTCCTCAAGCATACTCTCCATTCGGCAAAACGGACAACCGCATTTCGGCATAAATATATCGTTAATCGGAATTGTGCAGATAGTTTCTTTCACAATAATCCTCCTTTTGAGTTAATGTAGTGGTTATAACACACCGTTTTCATCATATCAAAACATATGTGTTTAAACAAAATATTTCATCAAGGCTTGCGTTCAATGAGTTCCTGTCTGAAATACAGTCGGGACTGAAATCTGTTTTACAAACAAACTATCTTCCCGACATTCATTTTTCATTTTCAATTTTAAATAAAGTATATCATAATTTTCCCGAATGTGATATACTTTATTAAGAATATTTCGGCGGTGAAAATCATGGAATGTATTGAACTCGACAACAAAATCAAAATAACCGATGTGCATGACCTTGACCTTGCGCAGACTCTCGACTGCGGTCAGAGCTTTCGTTGGAAACCGCAGGACGACGGTTCTTTTCACGGTGTTGCCTACGGCAAAAGCGTAACCGTCAGCCTTGACAAAACGGATATGTACATTGAAAATGCAACGGCTGACGATTTCAAAAACATCTGGTACAGCTACTTTGACTTTTCGCTTGATTACGGAAAAATCCGTGAAGAAATCAGCACAATACATCCCGTTCTGAACGAGGCGGCAAAGTACGCCCCGGGCATAAGGATTTTAAGGCAAGAGCCTTTTGAGGCACTCTGCACATTCATCATTTCGCAGAACAACAATATAAAGCGAATCAAGGGGATTGTTGAGCGTTTGTGTGAAAACTTCGGCACACGGCTTGATGACGGAGAATTTGCGTTCCCGACAGCCGAAACACTTGCAAAGCTTTCGCCCGATGACCTTGCACCGCTGAGAGCAGGATTTCGCAACCGTTACATTATTGATGCGGCACAAAAGGTTGCAAACGGCGAAGTGAATCTTGACAGCTGTTTCACGCTCAGCTATGAAGACGCAAGAGCGGAGCTTATGAAAATTACGGGCGTCGGCAAAAAGGTTGCCGACTGCACACTTCTTTTCGGTATGCACAGAATTGAGGCTTTTCCGATTGATGTGTGGATGAAACGGGCAATGGAAAAGCTGTTCCCGAATATGAACGGTGACGATTTTGGTCAGTACGCAGGCATCGCCCAGCAGTACATTTTTCACTACAGCCGAATGCACCCGGAACTGTTTTAACGGTGTGTCACCGTAATGTTAAGGTTTAATTGTAGAGGCGGTCAGTGACCGCCAATCGAAACGATTGCAAAATCGGTTCGACCGTGCATTGTCACAATTTTATTGCGGCATCTATTATTGATTTGGTTTTACAACCAAATCAAATGGCGATCGCTGATCGCCGCTACGGTATATCGGTAAATCACATATAAAAAGCAGTCGGGAAGACAATGTTTTGCATTTTGCAAACTGTCTTCCCGACTATAATTTTCCATTTTCAATTTTCAAATTTCAATTTGAATTATTTGGCTTTTTTCGCTGAACTGTCAAAAAGCAATACAAGAGTTGCGTTATCGGCTGTACCTGTTTCTTTAAGACCGTTGTTTTTCTGGAATTTCTTAACAGCCTCGGCTGTTACTTCGCCATAGTAGCCTGTCACATTGTCCTTGTCGGCAATGTAACCGATGTTATAAAGGCGGAGCTGCATAGCCTTTACCGTGTCATTTTCATCTTCCTGCTTGAGTGAAAGGTCTGATGTAATGGTAAGCTTATACTTATCGGCAACCGACTTTGAATCGCTTGCGGTTGTTGTTGCCTGAGTTGCGGTTGTTGCGTCAGTCTTTGACGCTGTCGCATCCTGAGCCTTTGTTGTGTCTGTTGCAGACTTTGGCTTGAGGTCAGGATACATAAAGTAAACCATTTTTTCAAGTGCTTCCAGAGCAGTATTGCCGGGTCTTGACATTTCTTCAAGCGAAACCTCAAGAATTTTGCCTGTCTTAACTGCGCCAAGACTTGCGAGTGTTGTATCGCCCTTAATTTTATCAAGAGTAGCTTTGTCTGCATAGAAGATAAAGTTCGGATTTGCAATCTTGAGAGTTGCAACATCAACATTGTTGTCGCTGATGTTTACTGCGGCATTAACCGCCCCCGTATAGCCGAGGAGCATATCGCCGTATGTTCCGCTTGTCATCATCTTGAGTCTGTCGTTTTCTGTATAGAGATAACAAACTGTATCAAGAATGCCGGAATTTCTGTTATTAACCTGCTGTTTGTAGTTGTTCATCTTATCAAGCAATTCATTGTAGGTATCTTCACCCTTCTTTGCGCCCGTTTTTGTGCCGCCGCAAATTTTGCCGATTGTCACATAGTTTGTTTCAACCTGCTTGGGAGTGTCACCGTGTGACATTGTAACAACCTGAATACCCTTGTCCTGAAGCTTCTTCTTTGCGTCCTCATTTATTGACTGACCTGCAAACACAAGGTTTGTGCCGGAATTGATAATTTTGTCGGTATCAGGATTTTCATATGAACCGACGCTCGGGGCAACTGCGATTGACTGCTGGTCAACCTCATCACTTCTGCCCACAATATATCTGTCATAGCCTGTTGCGATGAGGATATCGGCTGTCGGCGCATCAAGAACAACTATGTTCTTTGGCTGACTTTCTATCGTGATGTTTGCCACCTCAACAGGATATTCTCCGTCAGAACAACCGCTGAAAAGCGCAACTGCCGAAAGCATTGTCACAACTGCAAGAGCAATTGAAATTATTTTTGTTTTCATAACTGACCTCCGATTAATCAGCAAAACAGCGATTCAACATACTGTCTTGCACATCTTGGCGAACGACCGCCTCTTGAAAGTGCAAACTGCTCAGCGCCGAGTGCAAGCTCTTCGTGAGTCATCTTGACGCCTCTCTGCTCTGCAAGAGAATATACAATTTCAAGAAAATCATTCTTTGAAGGAATTGTGTAGCAGACTGCAAGACCGAAACGGTCCGAAAGCGAAAGACTTTCCTGCATATTGTCACGAACATTGATATCATCAACAGTATGCGTTCTATCGGAAATGCTTTCCTTAACAAGGTGTCTGCGATTTGATGTTGCATAAATCAACGCATTATCGGGACGAGCCGCAAGTCCGCCCTCAAGCACGGCTTTAAGGGTTGTATAGCTCTGATCCTGATGCTGGAACGAAAGATCATCAATAAATATAATGAATTTAAGCGGAAGAGCGGCAATCTTGTCAACAAGAAGCGGAAAGTCAATGAGCCTGTCCTTAGGCATTTCAACAATGCGGAGTCCGTCCTTGCGGAACTCGTTTGCAATTGCCTTGACTGTTGAGCTTTTACCTGTACCCTTATCACCGTAAAGCAGGCAGTTGTTACAGCTCTTGCCCTGGATAAATGAAAGTGTGTTGTTTACAACCTGACTTCTCTGACGCTCATATCCCGTAAATGTATCCATATCAATCTTGTCCGGATGCTCAACAGGCTGAATGTCACCGTCACGCCAGATGAATGCCTTGTAACGGGCAAACATTCCGCAACCGTTTTCCTTATAATAAGCAGAAAGCTTGTCAAGTGAACCGTCAAATCCGTCAAAGCACGGAGCGCACTTGCCTGTCTGCCACTTTGGAAGAATCGGAATAAGCTCCTTGATTTCATCGGCATAGGTATATGCCTCAAGCACTTCATCAGAAGTGAGATTTGCGGCTGTTAAAATAGCGTCGCAGTCTGTCTTAACGGCAGAAACAACATTTTCGGGTAACTCGCCCTGTTTGCCGGCTGTTGCGGCACGGGCAAAACAGTTATCGTCAAAAAGAGCCGTTTCGCTGATTGCAAATGCGAACTTATCCGCACAGCCTCTTTCGCAAAGCATTGAGCAAAGCTTGCCGTATGCACCGAGAAATTCCTCAGGCTTTTTGTCGAGCGAAAGCAAAAGTTCATAAAAGGCTTTCGGAACGCTTCTGTTCATTATACCTCTGAATACAGAGAGTGATGACAAAAGCATTTTACACTTATTTACATTATTCATTCTAAACATCCCAATCTGTTCTAATCTATTTAATTGTACACATTTTTATCCGTTTAGTCAATAATTTACGGCAAACAACGGCATCCTATTTTTTACGCTTTAACAAGCCAAAATATGTATAATTTTTCACCGCATCAAGTATATATCGGGTTTAATAACGGTTAAAACGGCGGTAAATCGGGATAAATACGGGCTTTTCAGGGTTTTAAAAGAATTTTTAAATTTTTTTAAAAAAAGTGTTGACATTTGGTGCAGCCCGTAGTATAATCAATACTGTTCTCAAGAGAGAAACAAAAGTTAATAAGTTGGTGTTGATGACGCTGAGGGTCCACCTGTTCCCATACCGAACACAGAAGTTAAGCTCAGTGGTGCCGAAGATACTTGGCTGGTGACGGCCCGGAAAAATAGGGAGATGCCAACATATAAAGTGTCCACCCAGTAGGGTGGGCGTTTTTTTATACTTTTTTACGGGACGAAGGTTTCTGATACGAATTGCTATCATCGTATCGGATAATATGTACGATAGTGAAATTCGCCGTTGGCGAGTGAAATTTGACTTTGTCAAGTGAAATCGACCTGCGGTCGATGATGGTCGTGAAGATAGTTCTACTATACAAACAATTGCAATGTTACGCTCGGGCATAATATGTTTTAACATTCACAAACTATCTACACGAATTGGGTACGGCGGCTCGCCGTGCGGGCGGATGATATTCTCCCCTACAAAATTGCGAAAACAATTACAATGCATATACACTAATTGGAGTATCCTTATGTTTAATATAACCGAACTTTTAAAAGATGAAATATCCGTATGGGAACGACTGAAAAATTGCGGAAAGCCTGTTGTGCTTTACGGAATGGGTGACGGTGCGGACAAGGTCCTTGCCGCATTTGACCGATACGGAATCAAAGCGTCTGCCGTTATTGCAAGTGATGATTTTGTGCGTGGGCAGAAATTCCACGATTTCACGGTGAAGAAGCTTTCCGATGTTGAAACCGAATTTTGCGACATTATAATCGCCCTCTGCTTTGCAAGCCAGCTCCCTGATGTTATGGAACACATAACGAAAATTTCCGAAAAGCACGAAACGCTTGTCCCCTCCGTTCCTGTTTTTGGAAACAAACTTTTTGACAATGATTTTATTACCGAAAATAAAGAGCAAATTGAAAGTGCATACAGTCTGCTTGCCGATGACCTTTCAAAAAAGGTTTACGAAAACATTCTGAAATTCTACTACACAGGCAGAATTGACCTCCTCCCACCTGTCACAACCGACAAGGACGAGGCTTTCGGCAATATTCTGAATCTCAGTGAAAACGAAAGCTATGTTGACCTCGGCGCATACAACGGTGATACGATTGACGAATTTCTGCACTACACAAACGGCAGTTACAAGCGTATAATCGCATTTGAACCTAACGCAAAGAATTTTGAAAAGCTGAAGCTTCATTGCAAGGGTATGGCGAATGTGTCGCTTTGGCAACTCGGCTCATACAGTAAAAACACGGAGCTTATATTCAACAACAAGGCCGGTCGCAACAGCGCAATTGCCGACAAGGGCGTTGCAACAAAGGTTGCGACAGTCGATACGATTCTCTGCGGAATGGCAGCCGGCTACATTAAAGCCGATGTTGAGGGGGCGGATATGGAAACCCTTATCGGTATGCAGAAAACAATGGAAAACTGCAAACCAAAGCTGAATTTTTCGGCATACCACAGATTTGAGGATATTTTCCGCCTTGCACTATACATTCACAGCGTGAATCCCGACTACAAAATTTTTCTCCGCCACCACCCATATATTCCGGCATGGGATACGAATTTATATTGTATATAATTTGCCGACGGCAAGTCGCCGTACGGGCTTTATATAAAACAAAAATGCATCAGACCTTTTTCGGGATCTGATGCATTTTTTAATAATTTCAGTTATGTCTTATTATTCGCTTACGAACAAGTGACGAACACCGCTAAATTATAATCAATGATTATTTATTAGTTACTTTAAGTGCTCCTGTTGTCTTGTCGAAGCTGAATGTATATGTACCGCCTGATGCGATAAGTGTTACATTAGATGTGTAAGAGCTCTTGAGGTTCTTTGTACCTCTGTCAACAATCTTTTCACCGATTGTGTATGCTGTACCGTAGTTATAAATCTTGAATGAGTATGTACCCTCACCAAGCTTTACTTTACCAACTGCAACATTGCTTTCGCCGCCTTTGTCATCAAGTACGAGGTTGATGTCGCCCGATACATGAACATCATCAGCTTTTTCATCCTTTGCAGGAACATAACCTACAACGAGTTTCTTTGTTTTTGTGTTGAGTGTGAATGTGTATGTACCGCCTGTTGCTTTGAGTGTAACGTAGCTTGAATACTTGCTGTTGAGTGAAAGTGAATCTCCGTTTGTTGTGTTGTTGATTACTCTGCCGTAACCGTAAACCACATTATCTGCAGAAAGCTTGAACTTGTATGTGCCTGCTGCAAGATATGTTGAACCAACTGCGATAGTCTTGCCGTTTACAGGCGAAAGAATTGTGTTGAGGTCACCGATGAGGTACTCATTCGGGAGGTTCTTGTTATACTTAACAACGAGTGCGTTTGTCTTTGTGTTAACCTGGAATGTGTATGTACCGCCTGTTGCAACGAGTGTTGTACTGCCGTTGAACTTCTTGTTGAATGTAAGACCTGTTGTTGTGTCTGTAAATGTCTTAGAGTAACCGAGAAGTGTGCCGTAGTTGTCAAGCTTGAATGTGTATGTACCCTTCTGAAGAGCGATTGTTCCGCCTACTTTATCTATACCGATTGTTGTAAGCTTGAGCTTGATGTTGTCACCGTATACATAGTAGCCGTCTGTAGGAACATCCGAAGGAGCAACTGTTGTCGGCTGTGTTGCCGGCTGTGTTGCTGTTGTTGGCTGTGTTGCTGTTGTGGGCTGTGTTGCTGTTGTTGGCTGTGTTGCTGTTGTAGGCTGAGGAGCTGTTGTTGGCTCTTCGCCCTGAACGAGAACTGCCTTTGCAGTAAATGCAGCACCTGCTACTTTGTTAGCACTATTGTCAATATAACCGATGTCCTTCTTTTCGCTTTCGAAGAGCTCCTTATATGTATCAGCCTCTGTACCTGTAAGATAATCAACATCGAGATTTACTGTTGTGTCACCGCTGCCTACAACATCAAATGTAAATGTGCAATAAACATTCTCTGACTTGAAGTTGAAAAGATCAAGGCTTGAGCAGGTGAAGCGAACCTTATTTGTAAGGCTTGGATTCCAAACGATGCTTCTCTGGAATACAGGGAAAACCTTTTCCCTTGTATTTGTTGATGCAAGCTTGAGAACCTTGCTGTCGTATGTAAGACTGCTCTGTGCATTAACGATCATGTGATCTGCCTTGAGAAGGTAAGTGACAACAACCTGCTTTGTCTGTGCATTGTAATCATACGAAACAGGATCTGCCACATTTGATGTAACATTGATCTTGTTGCCTGCACTTGTTTCTTCGCTTGTTTCGGCAGCACTTGCTGAGAAAGGCAGAGCTGTGAACATACACAGCACCATCATTACCGCAAGAACCACAGAAAGCTTTTTCTGAATTTTTTTCATACTTGCTGCTCCTTTAATAAAATAAAATTACCGTTCGCCACAGTTTTGTGGCAATACTTCTAAGCTTCGGAAACTTTAACAGTACAAAATTTCCGAGGACATTTAAATTATAACACATTTAAGTTGTTCGGGCAATGAATCTGTTATTCTTTTAACGGAAATGTTTTAGCTAAAAATCTGTGCAAAATAACGGTGAAATTGTTGCATTGTACAAATTTTCGTGCTTGTTATTGTGTATATTGCCTTTTTATCGACCGTTTTTACATATATTGACAATTACAATATAAGAATTTTCAGTGTTTTACGCCTGTTCATTTCATATAAAAAACAAAAGTCCGAATTCGAGAAATATCGGATTCGGACTTGCTTATTATCAGAATTTATCAGAATGATTTAAAAAGCTCAATTGCTTTTGCGGGATCTGCGGCTCTGAAAACGGCTGTTCCCGCAACGCACACATCAACGCCTGCCTCTGACGCCTGCTCAATGGTATCTCTGCCGATTCCGCCGTCAGCCTCAATAAGGATATTGTTCAGACCTCTGCGTTGGCATTCCCTCTTGATTTCCTTAACCTTCGGCATCATCTCGGGCATAAAGCTCTGTCCGCCAAAGCCCGGTTCAACCGTCATAACAAGTACAAGGTCAAGCTTTTCAAGATACGGAAATACTGTCCAAGCAGGAGTGTTTGGCTTTAGAACAAGTCCGGGTTTGATTCCTCTTGACTTGATTTTCGCAATTGTATCATCAATGTCAGAGTCGCATTCAACATGGAAGGTGATGATATCCGCACCTGCATCGGCAAAATCGTCAATATATTTAAGCGGATCGCTTATCATAAGGTGAACATCAAACGGGCGGTTTGAGAACTTTCTTACCGCCTTGATTACGGGAGCGCCAAAGGTTATGTTCGGAACAAAGTGACCGTCCATAACATCAAGATGCATCCAATCGGCACCCGCCAGATCCATTCTTTCAATTTCTTCACCCATTTTTGAAAAGTCACAAGACAAAAGTGACGGAGCTATTTTCATATTTTACATCCTTTCCTACGGTTTTTGGACAGCCGGAGCAAAAACAGCGGCGGCGCCCCAGAACAACGCATAAATCAGCACTTCAAGCGAACCCATAACCTGTACACCGGCATAAAGCGAAAGTGTTGATGCAACGAGCAATCCGAAAATTACGGCAATCAGCTGAATTATGATTGAAAGCGAAATATTGTGCTTGATTTTTACGCAACCCGTAACTGCACGGGCAAGCGATGCGGCTTTGCCGTTTGTAATGAGATATGAACGGGAGGTTTCCTCAACCGTATCCTCAGCCTCCCTGAGAACATTTCCGAGTCCTGTCGGAAGCACCTTGATACTGCGGTAGAACAAATCGTAGAGTTTTGCAACAAGGTCATTTGTAACATTATAATCGGTTGTTCTGATGAGGAAACTTATGCCGTTGGTTTCGGCTCTCTGCATTTCAGCCTTGAGCTGAGCATCGGGAGTGTATCTTGTAACAAACATTGCAACAAGTCTGCCTGCTCTTGACAGATATGTGACCTGTCTGCCCTGAGAAGTATATTTCTCTTCATATTCCATATTCGGAACTTCCACGCTGTACTTTTCCATAAGCGTGCGTGAACCCACAAGGATTCTTTCGCTCTTAATCCATCCCACAAGTCCGATTTCATCCTCATAAAGAACGCTTTCAACCTCGGGAAGTGTTTCCTCGGTTTCTGCAACTACCGAATCAAAAGCATTTGCAATCGGATTCTGAGCCTCTTTAAGAATTGCAATTCCGCATAGAAGAGATTCATCAATGCCGTAATCCTCAAAGGTTTTGATGCCCTCAAGCGAGATTGACTCGGCAGGGAACAATTCATTTGCATCTATCATTATAGCCGTACTGTCGCAGAACTGCTTTACCGACGGATAACCCGAAAGCATTGAGCCGTAGGAAAGCAGAGTTTTGCAGAGCTTTCTCACGGGGGCATTAACAGAAAGAAGTGTTGCCACAGGCACAGACACAGCAGTGATAAGTGCAAATGCATTCAAAGCGTCTGCAAATGACAGCTTAACAACACCGTACATTACCGCAATGATTATTGATGCAATTGTTGTTATCGGGGCAAGCTTTGACGCCAAATCCTCGCTCGGATCGGGTGCATAAGATATTTTGAGAAAGTTTGACGGAAATTCGGTCTTATGCTGATAGGCAATTATCGGACGGTCGGCGGCAGTACCGCTCATCATCTGCATTGCAACAGACTCGTTGTTGTAAATCTTTGACGCATATTTCTGTCCCTTTGACGAAACAAACTTGAAATTGTCCTTTACACGAAGAACCATATAAAGCTTTCCCACATTATTTGCAAAGAACGCAAGCATAGGAATTACCGTGTAGTAGTTCACATGAAATCCGTTCAAATCGCCAAGGCAGAAGAATGACACAATTATCTGAACCATTCCTGCCGCACCCGCAACGGCAACGGCTGTATCGGAATTACCTTTGATATGCACAAGCGGCGAAAGTCCGCTGAGCATTGCCACACGGTTCAGCACAAGCGACGCCGCCATAAGAATAAACAGCAAAATTGCGTATGCCGCCGGTGCAAAAGGAACTGCCGAACATATTGCACTCGGAAAAATTCTTGTAACGATTGTGAGAACAACCACAACTGCGGCAATTATTCCCGACAACAGACTTCTCATAAAGAGCTTTCTTATATTATGATTCAGCTCATAGAAAATACTTTTTTCGTCCTCCTCGCCTGTATAATCCTCAACAGGCTTTGAATTTTCCTCTTTTACGGTATCGTTATCATCGGATTCATCCTTTGAAAAGATTCCGACAAGGGCAGAAATAACCTTTTCGCCTATAGGGCGGTTATCCTTATGCTTTTCCTCGGTCGGGGCAATCTCCTCATCAACGATTGTCGGCTCGGGACGAAGCACATGAGCGATTACCGAAGGATTCTTTGAACGCACATACTCCTCATACTCATTCGCTACAGCCTCGGAAAATCTGCCTGCCTTGACATTGAGAATATTTCTCGGTTCATCGGGACGATACACGGGAACTTTTGCAACCACCTTGCGAGGCGGTTTTTCTGTATTCGGAAACTGATGAACGGGAGTCTGCGAAGCCTCTTTCTTTTCTTTGGTTTCGGTCTTTTCCTTTGGCTTATCCTCGGGAATGTCGATATCTATGGTATGGTAGCTTTTAATTTCAGCCTCGTCACGAAACTGGTCAACCTCTCCGAGCACTTCGCCCGAAAATTCTGTATTTTCATCATACTCAGGTGTGAGGGTAACTATCTTATTTTCTTCCTCGGCGGCTTTTTTCTTTGCCTCCTCATACTCACGCTTGGCTTTTTCGGCTTTTTCCGCAGCCTTTTTTTCAGCCTCTGCTTTAAGCTGTTCGGGAGTTACAAGGTCATCGTCATTTCCGTCCATTATAAGCTCTGCCTGCATTGTGGCGGCAGTCTTATCCCCGACTATTGAGTTTGAAGTATCAGGTTCGGATTCATCAAGCGGATTTGTATTTTTTAACCTCGGCTTTTTATCGGCATTGCTGAAAATCTCTTCAATCTTCGGCTTTGCACGGTATTTCTGTGCCGTCTGCTCCATTCGCTCCTGATCGGCAAGATAGTGGGTTTCTTCGAGTATGCTCTCGATTTCAAGCTCTTTAAGCCTGTCCTTGTCCATATCAGCCAAAGCATTCACTCCTTTTTATTTACTCTCGGGCAGATAGTTAGATTTATCGGAAACTATGCCGCCCGAGCGTTGCTATCTGTTTTTACAATCTTTGACATTTAAACACACAACTTTGATAACATCAAATGATTTTATTTAAACATAAAATTTCATCAAGGCGGGCGGATGATATCCTCCCGTCTGAAATATAGTCGCAATGCGTTGTGCATAAATGCACTGCCTTTTGCTCGTTATTTCAGACAGCGCTTTGCTCCCTTTTTCCGCCACCGGCGGCGGTCGCAAGGCTACCCCTACATACATGTACTTTCATAAATTTTACATTTTACATTTTCAACTTTCAATTTACAAAATCAGCGGTTTTTCATCGCTTTGTACATCAAAATTCCTGCGGCAACCGACGCATTAAGGGAATTTATCTGACCTTTCATGGGCAACGACGCTATTACATCGCACTTTTCACGGACAAGTCTTGAAATGCCCTTACCTTCGTTGCCGATAACAATTGCACACGCACCCGAAAAATCACACTCGTCATAATCCGTGCCGTCCATATCTGCGCCGTAAACCCACACGCCTTTTTCTTTGAGCTCATCAAGTGTAACCGCAATATTGGTCACCCTTGCAACACGCATATATTCAATTGCGCCTGCAGAAGCTTTGGCAACCGTGTAGCTTAAACCGGCGCTTCTTCGTTTCGGAATAATAATTCCGTGAACTCCGGCACATTCTGCGGTTCTGATTATTGCACCGAGATTATGCGGATCTTCAACCTCATCAAGCACAACAACAAACGGAGCTTCACCCCTGCTTTCGGCATATTTGAGGATATCATCAACCGTTGAATAATCCTTTGCCGCCGCAAATGCGACAATCCCCTGATGAGTTGCGCCGCCGCTCACATAATCAAGCTTTGTGCGGTCAACCTCCTTAACGGGAATTTTCTTATCACGGGCTTTTGCGAGGATTCCCACAATCGCACCGCTCTTTTCACCCTTTGCAACAAGAATTTTGTCAATTGGGCGATTACTGCGAACAGCCTCACTTACAGGATTTCGCCCTGCAATCACATCAGGCTTTTGTTCTGTATTTTCAAATCTTTCGTTTTTCATCATAATCAGCCTTATTCGGTTTCCTTTTTATTTTTTGTGTCTGCATGGGACACACCACTTCATTTTGCTATCTATTATAACATAACAATTCAAATTATTAAATACTTTTAAGCCATTTGTTTTTAAAAACTCAAACTCTGTACAATGTATCAAGAGCAATCGCTCCGGAGTCGATGTATTCGGGAATTATGCCGTACATTCCCGTTTGTATGTCCTCAAAAAGTATCATGTGCGGAGGGAACACTGTAAAACTGCAGTACACGGCAATCAAAAGCAACATCATAAACACGCAGGGCAAAAAAAGCTGTTCAATTTTTCTTTCACCGTATTCAAGCCTTGCGCTGAGTGCAAACGCAGAATAACACACGGCAATTGCACAAATGAACCTTGGCAGACCTGCACTTTCAACACCGAGTGCATAGATTAGCAGATATGACGCAAGACAGAATATTCCGACAAACCACAGCGAAATTATTCTTGACACGGCAAAGCGATGGAACCCCGAGCGTTTTCCGATTGCCTCAACAAGGCTCCACACAAGGTAGGAAAGCATAACAACCTTGGTCTGCTCCCACATACTGCCGTTTACAGCACCAAAAAATATGCCGAGCAACGCACCGTTTGTCAGCGAATAAAGATTTTTGAACACAATTATCATCAGCGGAACAATGACAAACCCCCAAAGCCTCATTTTCACGGTTTCCTTTTTCATAAAACACACCTCGCCGATGTATTTTATGAGTATAGATTGTCATATATTACCTTGTCACAATTTGAATCACGAATTTGCGATTTATTTTTCTAAATTTGCACTTATACATTCTGTATAACTCAACATTTTAAACATCAATGTGGAAAACTATGTTGAAAGTGTTGAAAGTGATGTTAAAAAATCCCGATACTACACGAAATTTACAAAGTTGTAACTTTTAACATTAAAAAAATAGGTTTTCCACATTTTTGGATACAGGATTGTAACGGGGAAATTAGATTACATTCTGTATAATCCACATGTCAAGTGGTATTTTTTGCTTTTTTCAACATTTTTAATTTACAGAAAATGTTTTATAAAATCAAAAAAACAGGCACACCGCCGTGTACCTGTAAATTTCGTGTTAAATTGTCGGCTTTTAGTTTCTGAGAAGATGAATCGCCGTTTCAGCTTTCTCAATAATCCTCAAATCATTATCATAGGAGCACATTTTTCGTGCCTGTTGCAAATCAACCCAAATATAACTGTCAATTTCCTCCTCCTGAATTTTGACATTATCCGTAAATGCCTGTGCAAGGAAAAAGACAACCCGTTTGCGAATTTTACCGAAAGGACAGTATTCGCTGATTTCACGAAAGCCCTTTTCAATCACGACATCAAGACCTGTTTCCTCTTTAATTTCACGGATTGCTGTCTGATGTTCGTTTTCACCGTCTTCAATATGTCCCTTCGGAAAGCTCCAATATCTGCCGTTGCTGTTCTTTACAAGCAGAATTTTCGTGTTCTGTCTGCTTTTGTAGAAGATAACCGCACCGCACGACTTTTCGTAAAGGCACACAATGCTTTTCAGCTTAATATTTTTCAGTTTTGAAAGCACCTGTCGCAGTTCGGGCTCATAAAACACCTCACCGTATTGTGAGATTATCGGACGCTCGCCGTCAAGGCCGTCAAATTCGGCAACGGCAACCACAACGCCCTCAAAATATTCTGTTACGGGTTTGTGCGAAATCACATACGCACTTTTACAGCGTCCTGAAACGGAGGTAATTTGTGCCGAATACAGCTTATCGCTTATTTTTCCGAACACGCTCACCTTCACGCTGTCTGCTATCATCGGCATACACCTCCTTACAAGAATTTACCCGATATGATATCAGTTAAAAAGTCCGCTCATACTGTCAAGCTGAACCTGAGTGTTGGCACTCATTACACCGTTCATAAAAAGCACCTCGTCAATTCCGTTGGTTTTGCAGTAATCAACAAGATTCTGTTTGAAATATCTGAAATCGATAACATGAACTTCTTCGTAGTTATTGGTGAGATACGGAACAAAAGCGTTGCCGTAGCTTTCCTTTACAACGGCAATCTTCTTGCCTGCCGCCGCATTTTTCGAAGCTGATTTCAGAACCGTGAGGGCATTATCACCCATAATAAACACACCGTAGGTGTTTGAACCGCCCTCTGCGGCTTCATAGTAGGGACTGTCATAGCTTGCGGAAGAACCGTCTGCCTGTGTGATATCCATTGTTACATTATAAGGGAACTTCCAATAACTTACCGTATCGCTGTCAAGACCGTCTGCCGAGTTGGTAAACGAGCCTGTAAAGCCGTCAATTTTCTGTTCCTCGCAATCATCAAACGAAAGAACGGGCAAATCGTTTGTATCGGCAAATGCTGTGTAAGCATAGTAAGCACCAAGGCCTGTCCAATGGTGGTCGCTCTTAAAGTAGATGTAATCTGTATTATGTTCCGCAAGACGGTTGTAGCAGTTAATCGGAGTTACCTTGTTGGAAAGAGCCGCATAAGCCGCCTTGATGTTGTCAGCCTGTGAGGTTGACGGAGCGTCGCTGTCTTTGAGTCTTTGCGGAAGTCCCATTTCGGTATGGTTAGGAACAATCATATCATAAACCTTTACGGAACTGCCGAACTTGTCTGCAAAGCCGTTGATTGTCTGAGCATAGTTCTGCGCTCTTGCATCATCACTGCTGAACAATTCGTAGCCTGTTTTGTTCCACACATAAATGCTGTATGAAAGAGTTCCGTTTTTATTGTCGTCCTTTATGCTCGGTGTCATAAAATATGTAGGAGAAAGCTCGTCTGCTTTGTTAGCGGTCGAAGATTTTGCGGTTTCGTCGGGAGATGCCGTTGTGCCAACTGTTCCCGTGGGAACGCTTGCAAGGGCATCTTCCTTTGAACAACCCTTAAAAATTGAAGTTATAATAAAAATAATAACAAACAGAATTATCAATGCGCTCGCAACGATAATAATCCTGTTTCTGGTTCTTCTTTTGTTTCTTCTTTTTACAGGTCTTCTGACGGGACGCTGTGACGACGGTCTTGCGGCATAGCTTGCAGGACGGCGCTGTTGCTGTCTGCGACGATATTCACGGGAATCAATGCTGTCATCGAAATTATCAAGATCAAAATAATCGTAATCGTTTCTTCTGCTCATAGTGTTACTCTCCCAAACTGAAGATTTTTAAATTCAATTTGAATTCAATGAATTATATAAGTGTATTAATTACTCGCAGTGTATTCCTGTTTGAATCAAAGCAAGCCTTGCTCTGACCGTAAGGACATTATCACTTAGATTATACAACAGAAACTCATCAAAAACAATACAAAAAGCACAAAAAATACAATTTCCGTGAATTAACATTTACAAATGCAAAATAATAAATTACACATTTTTTGAATAAAATCGCAGTAAAAACAGTCAAATTTCTTGAACATATATGCAATTCGTGATAGAATTACAGGGTATGGAATTTTAAAAAATCCTTATCATCTTAAAAGGAGATATTTTTATGGAATACAGGTTTTCCGACAGGGTTTCAAGCCTGAAGCCGAGTGCTATCAGAGAAATTTTCAAATATGCCGCCGATCCGAGCGTTGTGTCGCTTTCGGCAGGAAACCCGTCGCCCGATGCATTTCCCGTAAAGGAGATTGCGGAAATCTCGGCAAAGGTTTTTGCAGAAGATCCGATTTCGGTTTTACAGTACAGCGTTTCGGAGGGTTACACTCCGCTGAGAAAGCACCTTACGGAATATATGAAAAAGGAGCATAACACAGGCTCTGACAATGACGACATTCTCATCACAACAGGCGCACAGCAGATTATGGATTTATGCTCAAAGGCTCTTGTAAACGAGGGCGATGTTGTAATCTGCGAGGCACCGTCATTCATCGGTTCGCTCAACACATTCAGAAGCTACAACGCAAAGCTTGCAGGTGTTCCCGTTGAGCCTGACGGTATGAGCACAGAAAAGCTTGAAGAGGCTTTAAAAGCCAATCCGAACGCAAAGCTCATTTACACAATTCCGAATTTTCAAAATCCTTCGGGTGTTACAATGAGCCTTGAAAAGCGTAAGAAAGTTTATGAGCTTGCCAAAAAATACGGTGTTCTCATCATTGAGGACAACCCGTACGGCGACCTGCGTTACAGCGG
>OCRP01000602.1_pt1 | contig 30375 bp, 19 predicted proteins | sample 1538871 | NCBI WGS metagenome assembly OCRP01 (sample SAMN04571731, study PRJEB22368) | human gut metagenome | biome: human gut; material: stool | host: Homo sapiens | place: Luxembourg | collected 2012-09-20 | reverse complement strand
ATAAGCAGGTGTTCAAAATTAATCGCATATTTGAATCTTATAAGAAGATGTTATGCGATTAATTTTGAACACCCTATTAACAATTTTGTAAAAAAGGTTAGATGTTTTTGAATGACGAAGTCATGAAAAAAGGCGAACACAGCACCCAAGCTTGTGTTCGCCTTTTTTTATTTAACGGTAACGGGGTTATCCCTTCACCGCGATACACTCGATCTCAACGAGAGCACCCTTGGGCAGCGTCTTTACAGCCACGGCAGAGCGTGCGGGATAAGGCTGCTGGAAAAACTCGGCGTAGACCTCGTTCATGGCAGCAAAATTGTCCATGTCGCTGAGGAACACCGTTGTTTTCACCACATGGTGCAGGTCGGTGCCTGCTTCACGCAAGATGTTCTGGGCGTTGGTGAGCGACTGACGCGTCTGCTCCTTTATGCCGCCCTCTACAAACTGGTCTGTGGCAGGGTCAATGGGCACCTGTCCTGATGCGAACACCATGCCTCCGGCCTCAATGGCCTGGCTGTAGGGTCCGAGCGCCTTGGGCGCGTTGTCGGTGTGAATCTGTTTCATATCTTCTTTATTCTATAATCTTAAAACCTTTCTCCATGAGCTGTCGCTTTATCTCTGCCACATGCTCGTGGTTCTTTGTCTCAGCGGTGAGGCGCAGCAGGCACGCGTTCACAGCCTCGCTGTCGGCGTTGCGCTCGTGGCTCACGCTTATGATGTTGGCTCCCAGCTCCGCAATGACGGTGCTCACCTGCACGAGCTGTCCCGGTTTGTCGTCAAGCTCTATGCAGAGCGTGCAGATGCGTCCGCTCTTCGTCAGACCGCGGTTGATGACGCGGTTGAGGATGGTAACGTCGATGTTGCCGCCACTCACGATGCACGCCGTCTTCTTGCCCTTTACAGGCACCTTGTTGAACATCACGGCAGCTACGCTGGCAGCGCCGGCACCCTCTGCCACCATCTTCTCAGCCTCAAGCAGATGCAGGATGGCAGCACAGATCTCGTCCTCGCTCACCGTCACGATGTCGTCGACATAACGTGAGCAGGTCTCGAAGGTCAGCGAGCCAGGCTCTTTCACGGCAATGCCGTCGGCAATGGTAGAGACAAAAGGCAGCGCCTCCTGCTTGTGGTCATGCAAGCTCTGCACCATGCTCGGTGCGCCTTCGGCCTGCACGCCATAGACCTTTACCTCGGGGTTGAGCGACTTCACGGCAAAGGCAATGCCGGAGATCAGTCCGCCGCCGCCCACAGGCACCACGATGGCCTCAACGTCGGGCAGCTGGTCGAGCAACTCCAGACCGATGGTTCCTTGGCCCGCAATGACGTTCTCGTCGTCGAAGGGATGAATGAAGGTGTAGCCGTTCTCGTCGCGCAGCTGCAATGCTTTCTGGTAGGCATCGTCGTAGACGCCAGGCACGAGGCACACCTCGGCACCCAGCCGCTTTGTTGCCTCCACCTTGCTGATGGGTGCGCCCTCAGGCAGGCAGATGAGCGATTTTATGCCCATGGCCGTAGCGCCGAGCGCCACGCCTTGCGCGTGGTTTCCGGCTGAGCAAGCAATCACGCCCTTGGCTTTCTCCTCGGGTGTGAGCTGTGAGATCTTATAGTAGGCACCGCGAATCTTGAACGAGCCTGTCTTCTGCAGACATTCGGGCTTCAAGTAGACATCGCTCTCGGGGTTGACCTTCAGCGCGTGTACCAGCGTGGTCTTTCTGATGACCTTGTTAAGCACATAACGCGCCTTGTAAAAGTTGTCTAAATTCAACATTGTCCTTACTGTTTTTCTTTTTCTCTTAAAGCATAGTTATCCTATTGTGCTGTAAGATACTGCAAAATTAAACAAAACAAGCGATATATTAAACTTTTATGCCGTTTTTTTATACAGGTGTCCAAAAATTTTAGGCACCTGCCAGGGGGTCAATGCCCCTTGAGAATTTTCTTTATCTCGTTGAGCTTGTTGAGAGCCTCAACGGGTGTGAGGTTGTTGATGTCGAGGCCCACGATCTCGTCACGGATCTGTGAGAGCACGGGGTCGTCGAGCTGGAAGAAGCTCAGCTGCACGGCATCTGACGAGCCAAGACGCTGCGTGGGGGCGTTGCTGGCCTTTGGCTTTATTGCAGCCTTGGCACCCGTTGCAGAGCCGCCTGTGCCTGTTGAGCCATTGTTTGCAGAGCCGTCGGCACCCGTTGCAGAACCGTTGCCGGCCGTAGCCGCCAGACCGTCCTGTTCAAGCGCTCCCACCTGTGCGTTGTCGGCCTCGAGCTGTTTCAAGATCTCGTTGGCACGTTGCACGATGCTCTTCGGCATGCCCGCAATCTCTGCCACATGAATGCCGAACGAGTGTTCAGAGCCGCCGGGCATCAGTTTGCGCAGGAAGATCACCTTGCCGTCGACCTCGCGCACGCTCACATTATAGTTTTTTATGCGCTGGAAGAGACGCTCCATCTCGTTGAGCTCATGATAGTGGGTTGCGAAGAGCGTGCGTGCCTTCGCCTTTCTGTACTGGTGCAGATGCTCCACGATGGCCCACGCAATGGATATGCCGTCGTAGGTAGAGGTGCCACGGCCCAGCTCGTCGAAGAGCACGAGCGAGCGCGGCGTCACATTGTTCAGGATGTCGGCGGCCTCGGTCATCTCAACCATGAACGTCGACTCGCCCAGCGAGAGGTTGTCGGACGCTCCCACACGGGTGAAGATCTTGTCGACCACGCCCACATGTGCGCTCTGTGCCGGCACGAAGCAGCCCACCTGTGCCATGAGCGTGATGAGGGCTGTCTGGCGAAGCAAGGCCGACTTGCCCGCCATGTTGGGACCGGTGATGATCATGATCTGCTGGCTGTCGCTGTCGAGGAAGATGTCGTTGGGCACATAGCTCTCGCCCACAGGCAGTTGCGTCTCTATGACGGGGTGACGGCCCTGCTTTATGTCGAGCACAACATCGTCGGACACCTCGGGGCGCACATAGCCGTGCTCGTCGGCAGCCTTGGCGAAAGACAGCAGGCAGTCGAGACGTGCCGTCACCGTGGCGTCGATCTGTATGTGGGGAATATAGGCTTGCATGTCGGCAATGAGCTCGTTGAAGAGACGTGTCTCGAGCGCCAGAATCTTCTCGTCGGCACCCATGATCTTCTCCTCATACTGCTTCAGCTCCTCGGTGATGTAACGCTCAGCCTGGGCGAGCGTCTGCTTGCGCACCCACTCTGGCGGCACCTTGTCCTTATAGGTGTTGCGCACCTCAAGATAATATCCAAACACGTTGTTGTAGCCCACCTTGAGCGAGGCAATGCCCGTGCGCTCCGTCTCGCGCTGCTGAATCTGCAACAGGTAGTCGCGTCCGTGGCGCGAGATCTGCCGCAGCTCGTCAAGCTCTGGCGAGAAGCCGTCGGCAATGACGCCGCCCTTGGCCACGAGCTGTGGTGGGTCGGGCTGCAGCTCCTTCTCTATGCGCTGTCTGAGAGCCTCACACAGGTGTATCTGCTCGCCCATGTTCTGCAACGCCTCGTTCTTGGCGTGCTGGCAAGCCGTCTTGACCTGCACGAGAGCCTGTAGAGCCATCTTGAGCTGCACCACCTCGCGCGGCGTGGCACGTCCCACCGCCACCTTGCTGGTGATGCGCTCCAGGTCGCCCATGCGGTGGAAGGCATCGTCCATGCACTCGGCAAAGGCCGGCTCATGGGCGTAATAGTCGACGATGTCGAGACGCGCCTTGATGGCCTTGACATCCTTCAACGGGAAGACGAGCCAGCGGCGCAGCATACGTCCACCCATGGGTGTGGCTGTGCGGTCGATGACGCCGAGCAGCGACACACCGTCGTCCTGCATGGGCTGCAACAGTTCGAGAGAACGTATGGTGAACTTGTCGAGGCGCACATAACGCTCCTCCTCTATGCGTGAGAGCGACGTGATGTGGGCTATGTGTGTGTGCTGCGTAAGCTCCAGATACTGCAAGACGGCTCCCGAGGCAATGATGCCGTTGGGCAGATGCTCCACGCCGAAACCCTTGAGCGACTTTGTGCCGAAATGGCGCAGCAGCTTCTGACGGGCTGTGGTGTCGGTGAACACCCAGTCGTCAAGCTCGAACACGCACCAACGGTTGCCAAAGGCCTGCTCAAACTGCTGTTTGCAGGCGCGGTCATAGAGCACCTCCTTGGGCTGGAAGTTGCCCATGAGCTTCTCCACATAGGGTGCAGGACCCTCGCCTGTGAGAAACTCGCCCGTAGAGATGTCGAGGAACGCCACGCCCACCACCCCGCCACGTCCGAAGTGGACAGCAGCAAGGAAGTTGTTCTCCTTATAGTTGAGCACGTTGTCGCCCATGGCCACACCTGGCGTAACCAGCTCTGTGATGCCGCGCTTCACGAGCTTCTTCGTGAGCTTGGGATCCTCCAGCTGGTCGCAGATGGCCACACGCTTGCCGGCGCGTATGAGCTTGGGCAGATATGTGTCGAGCGCATGATGCGGGAAGCCCGCCATCTCGGCGTTGCCGCTTCCTGTCTTCGATGCGCCGTTCGACCGTCGGGTGAGCGTGATGCCCAATATTTTCGATGCCGTGACAGCGTCGTCACAGTAGGTCTCGTAGAAGTCGCCGCAACGGAAGAGCAGCAGCGCGTCGGGGTGCTTGGCCTTCAGCGAGAAAAACTGCCTCATCATCGGTGTTAGCTCGTCTTGCTTTGTTGACATTTTTCTTGTTTCCTATCTTTTATGGTTTCTTTTTTCTTTTGTTTTGATTACTGGAGGTGACGGGGCTACGGTTTATCTTCAGTTTTTTTTCTGCGGGCTTCCTTTTCATCAATGATTTCCCGCTTCATCAATGATTTTCCGCTTTATCAATGATTTCCCGCTTCATCAATGATTTACCGCTTTATCAATGATTTCCCGCTTCATCAATGATTTTCCGCTTCATCAATGATTTTCCGCTTTATCATTTCACCCTGAAGAACCTCTCTATCACGTTGCCGTCGACAAACGTCCTGTCGGCCGATATGACATCGTTCGGGAGCGAGGGGGCAGGTGTGCCGTCGCCAACACACAGGGGTGAGGTCTCGCGGCGAATCTCGTCCCACAGATTGGCGTCGATGAAGGAGCGCAGAGTGGCAGCGCCACCCTCCACAATGAGCGACTGCTTCTTTCTGCTGTATAACGTGTCGAGCACGTCGGTGATGCGTTGGCCGCTGGTCAGCACAATGCGCTCTGGCGACGGACCGCTCCACTCGCGCACGTCGAGACGCGGATGCTCGCGCTGGTCGGTGACACGTCCCACAAGAATGGCGTCGTTCTCGGCCCGCATCTTGTGTACGAGCATGGTGGTGAAGGGTGTCGAGAAGCGTGCGGCATGATAGTGGTCGTCAAGGAACCCGTCGGCCGACTGTGCCCACTTGAGCAGAATGTAGGGCCGGTGCTCTGTGTTGACGGTCATGAACCTGCTGTTCAGAGCCTTACACTCGTCTTCGAGCACACCCACCGTCACCTCTATGCCCGCCTCGCGCAGCTTGGCTATGCCGCGTCCGTGGACCTTGGCAAAAGGGTCGACGCAGCCCACAACCACGCGACACACACCTTTCCTCACGATGAGGTCGGCACATGGCGGCGTCTTGCCGTAATGAGAACAAGGCTCCAGAATAACATACATCGTGCTTCGGCCGAGCAGCGGCTCATCACACGGACGCACCGACGCAAAGGCGTTGACCTCGGCATGGCCCTCGCCACAACGCACATGGTAGCCCTCGCCTATTATCCGTCCGTCACAAACGATGACGGCACCGACCATGGGGTTGGGCTTGGCATTCTGACGGCCACAGTCGGCAAGCTGAAGGCAGCGACGCATATACATCTCATCGACCTCACGCTGAGCAGCTTCTTGAGAAGAAACAGCGTTCTCCGCATCGGTCTTTAAGCCCTTGTTGTCATTATTTTCTTGGCTGTTATTTTGGAACATAATCAATTTTTATTAATTTTGTGGCATGACATACAACCAATTATGGAAGCGGCTCACCGCCATATACAATGAGCGTGAGGCCCAAGCCATCGTGCGCACCGTGCTCGATGCCCTGTTCGGCATGTCACTAACCGACATTTGTTTAGGCAAAGTTACACAATTATCGGCAGACGACACCACGCGACTGGAGAAAATCATGCAACGATTGGAAAAATCGGAGCCTGTGCAATATGTGTTAGGCGCCGAATGGTTCGCCGGACGACTGTTTGACGTGGCTCCAGGCGTGCTCATTCCAAGACCCGAAACCGAAGATCTGGTGAAATGGGCTTGCGACGAGGCGAAAGAAAAAGAAAAAGAAGATAACAGCAAGGAGGAAATAGGCAAAGAAGAAAAGGAGGTTTCTAAAAAGAGAGAAGCTCTAAAAAAAGAAGAACAACCCTTATCTTCTCCTTTAAAAGAAGAAAAGGAGGGGTTAAGGAAAGGGGAGGATGCTTCACAAAAAGAAGAACAGCTTTTATCTTCTCTCTTAAAAAACAATAAGGAGGTTTCTAAAAAAGGAGAAGAAGTCCCCCACCCTTCAATTCTTGACATCGGCACAGGCAGCGGTTGCATAGCCATAACCGTTGCCCTGGCCCTGCCTCAGGCGCATGTCACGGCGTGGGACATATCGACAGACGCACTGGCCATAGCAGCGGGCAACGCCCACAGGCTTGGAGCGAGCGTAAGATTTGAGCATCAGGATGCTCTCAACGCCCCCGACGACGAAGAGCGTTGGGATGTCATTGTGAGCAACCCCCCATATATCTGCGACAGGGAGCGTGCCGACATGTCCGACAACGTGCTCAGTTATGAGCCAGAGCTTGCCCTTTTCGTGCCCGACAGCGACCCTCTCCTCTTCTACCGCGCCATTGCCCGTTACGCATCGAAGGCTCTCAAGCCCGGCGGCCGTCTACTCTTCGAGACAAACACCGCCTATGCCCACGAGGTAGCCCAAACCATGGCCAACGAAGGTTTCACCGCCATAGAGGTCCGAAACGACTGCTTCGGAAAACCACGAATGGTTAAAGGAGCCTTTATAAGGGAAGAGTGAAGAACGAAGAGTGAAGAACGAAGAGTGAAGAACGAAGAGTGAAGAATTCAATTGCTCTGTTTTAAGAGGATAATTCTTGCTTAGGCAAGCGTCTCTACGAGCCGAGCGCAAAATTCAAAAACTCAAAATCGGCTGAAAGCCGACAATTCAAAATTCAAAATTCAAAATTGCGCTTCGGCGCATCCGACATATGACCACACAATTATCCGAATCTGAGGCGTTCTCACGCCTCTCATCATCATGCGCACGGGCAGAATATTGCTCGGGGCAGGCACGCGACCGCATGCGACGATGGGGTCTTGACGAAGAGACCCAGGAGCGTGTACTCGCGCGACTGATAAAAGAACGTTATATCGACGACCGACGCTTCTGCGAGATGTTCGTCAACGACAAGATCAAGTTTGGCAAATGGGGACGACGCAAGGTCGAGGCTGCGCTGTGGCAGAAAGGCATAAGCAGCGACATCTATGCGCCGGTGCTCGATGCCGTGGACCGGGAGCAGTATGTCGACACTCTCCTGCCGCTGCTCAAAGCCAAGCAACGCACGGTGACGGGACGCACAGCCTATGAGCGCCACTACAAACTGCTGCGCTATGCCATAGGCCGCGGCTTCGACGTTGAACTGGCCAAGCAATGCCTCGACCAGATAGAAAAAGACAATGACGACGACTCAACAGCGGAGGATGAACCGTTTGACAGCGGTTACGATTTTTAATCGTCAATTGTGCGATATTTAATCATCAATTGTGCTGTCGAAAGAAGATAAAAAAGCCAAGAGCTTTTTTAATAATTGAACTATCGCAAGTGCATAATATACATGCGAAACTTGAGTTAAAAACAAAAAACCAGAAGTTGTGAGCTTTCAGACAAACATAAAAGTGGCGATCAGACGGTGGCTCTCTGACGCCGTGCTCTTCATCAGTCCCTACATGTGCGAACTGTGCGGCGACCGACTGATGAAGGGGGAGCATGTGCTCTGCGCACGATGTTTCGACAGTCTGCCGCGCACCTCATGGTCGAAAGACCTCTACAGCAACGCCATGGCACAACATTTCTGGCGTAAGATAAACATTGAGGCGGCGTTCGCCTTCGTTCACCACAACGGCCACTCACATGCCAGCGACCTCATCTATCAGCTGAAATATTGCCACAACGAGGGCGTGGGTCTGTGGATGGGACGCATGATCGGCAGGGAGCTGAAAGACACGGAGCTTGCCGAAAACGCCGACATCATCATCCCCGTGCCGCTCGCAAAGAAGCGCGTGCGACAGCGTGGCTACAATCAGAGCGACCTCATTGCTGAAGGACTGGCTCAGACCATAGGCCTGCCCATGCGCACCGACATCATTATGCGCACATCGTTCAAGCGCAGCCAGACGGCCATGACCACCGAGCAGCGCGAACTGAACGTCAAGGATGCGTTCGTGCTCCTGAAACCCGAGGACATAAAGGGCAAGCACATCATCCTCGTCGACGATGTGGTCACGACAGGAGCAACGGTGTGCTCCATAGGCAAAGAGCTGGAGAAAGCCGGCGACGTGAAGATAAGCATCGTTTCATGGGGCGCAGCTTTCGGAACCTTCTGACCAGCTTTCTTAAACCTTTATTTCACAAGCCCTTCGCACAAATCCTTCACACAAACCCTTCACAAAAGCCCTTTACACAAGCTCCACATGCTCTGCCTTAACCTTCTCGTTAAGGAAGATCTGAGCACTCTCGCCAAATCTCTCTTCGCTCTCTGTCGTCAGATAACGACAGGTGCCCCCTTGCGTCACCATGGCCTTCATCTCGGGATGGCGCTCAAGATAACTCTTCAGACTGTCAGCCACATAGGTGCCCTGCGGCATTATGCGCACACCGTCGGGCACATTCTTCACGATGCTGTTCATGAGCAACGGATAATGGGTGCAGCCAAGGATAATGGTGTCGATGAGCGGGTCGCGGCGCATCAGCTGGTCTATGCGCTTCTTCACGAAATAGTCGGCCCCCGGACTGTCTGCCTCGTTGGCTTCCACGATGGCAGCCCACAGCGGACAAGCCTGTCCCGTGACCGTGATGTCGGGGTGCAGCTTGCCAATCTCCATGTTGTAGCTCTCTGAGCGTATGGTGCCCTCGGTGGCCAGCACACCCACATGGCGCGATCGCGTGAGCTGTCCAACGGTCTCTGCCGTGGGACGGATCACGCCAAGCACACGGCGCGAGGGGTCCACCTGCGGCAGGTCACACTGCTGGATGGAGCGTAACGCCTTGGCCGACGCTGTGTTGCACCCTAAGATCACGAGGTGGCAGCCCATGCTGAAGAGCTTCAGTACGGCCTGACGCGTAAACTCATACACCACCCCAAAGGAACGCGAACCATAAGGGGCACGGGCGTTGTCGCCGAGGTACATGTAGTCGTATTGTGGCAGAAGCTGACGAATGCCGTGAAGGATGGTCAGTCCGCCGTAGCCCGAATCGAACACGCCGATAGGGCCTGCGTTGTGTGGAAGATTCATAACTGCACGCTGTTTTTTTGTCTTGGGTTATAAAACCCTTTTTGTCGTAAAACTGTTCAGGAGCTTTTCTAAGGCATAGGCCATAATTTTTGGGGTCTATGCCCTAAGCCTTCACTTCCCTACCCTTGCTTTCACCAGGCTCGTCACGTCAACGCCCATGGCGGGGTTGATGTAAGGGCAAGCGTTGTTGTCGGTGTTGAGCACAAAGGCCAGTCCCTGCTCTGCTGCTACCTCGCCGATGGCAGCCTTGAGCTTGGCATGTAGCGGCGCGTAGGCATCGCTCTCAGCCTGTGCGAGCAGACGGCGTGCCTCGGCACGGAAGGCGGTGTTCTTGTCCATCATGTCCTGAAGCTCAGCCTGACGCTTGCGCAAGATGGAGGGCACGAGGTCGCGCTGGGCCTCAAGAAACTCCTCATACTTGGCGTTGAACTCGTCCTCGGAACGTTTCATCTCGACGTCATACTTGCTGCGCAGCGTCTCCAGCGACTTCTCTGCCTGCTCAATCTCGGGCATCGACTGCAGCACGTCGTTATAGCTGACGTAGCCATAGCGCAAGAGGGTGGCAGGTGCCTGTCCTGTTTGCTGGCGCGCTGCCGGTGCGTCGTTTGTGTCGATGATGATATTGGTGTCCATCAACTCTTTCTGTGCGCTTGCTGCCAAGGGTGCGAGCAAGGCAAGAATGGCTATTGCGATTTTTTTCATATTCTGACAATGTTTGTTGTGGAAGCGGTTAAAACCAAACTGGTCATTAGGCCGTTTTGGGTTAAAACCAAACGTGCCGAAGGGCGTGAAGCTCTCCGGCACATTGGTGGATGCGCTCCTGCGCACTGTTCTTAGTTATAATTGCTTAACAGCAGTTTTGTTGGCTGTGCTTTTTTACTTCTTAACGGTCTTCTGGAGCTCAGCCTTAACCTCAGCTGTAACGTCCTTGCTGAGAGTCTCGCTGATGTAAGGCACACCAGAGGTAACGTCCATGATGTAAACATAGCCACCAGCCTTGCCAACAGCCTTGATGGCGTTGACCAGACGGTCTGTGATGGGAGAGATCTTCTCCTGCTGAAGCTTCTGCATGGCCTGTGAGTTGTCCTGATAAGCCTGCTGAATCTTCTGCTGAAGGGTCATGAGGTTCTGCTCGGTCTCCTTCTGCTTGGTCTCGTTCATTGTCGACTTGGTCTTATCATACTCCTCAGCCTTGCGCTGCAGCTCTTCCTGCATTGCCTTGAGGTCGTTGTCATACTGCTTTGCAGCAGCCTCAACCTCACCGCGAGCCTTGATAAACTCAGGCATCTGTGCCATCACTTCCTGGGCATTGATATGACCAAATTTCTGTGCGAAGGCAGCCATAGGTGCCAACAGCATCAACATCATTAAAAGTTTTTTCATTGTTTTGTTATTGTTTTGTTATTGTTTTTTCTTAAAAATTAAAGCACAACCCTAAAGCCCCACCCCCTCGCCGCCTAAAGGCGGCTCACCCCTCCCCTTATGGAGGGGAGTGAATAGCCAAGGCTATAAGAGTTTTGAATTGTGAATGTTGAGTTTTCGAGTTTTGTGCTCGGCTCGAAGAGATGCTTGCCTAAGCAAGAATTGTCCTCTTCTAAAAGACAATTGAATTCTTCACTCTTCGTTCTTCACTCTTCACTTAATAAGTTCTTCACTCTTCCCTTAATTATATCCCAGCTTCTGCAGCACCTCGTTAGAGATGTCGATCTTTGGAGAGCCTAAGATTATGCCGGCTGACTCGGAGGCGCGGTCGAGCACAAGCGAGTAGCCACGAAGCTCCGAGATCTCTTTCACGGTGTTATAGATCTCGTCCTGGATCGGTGACATCAGGCTCTCACGCTTCTTGAACAGCTCCCCTTCGGGACCGAAATATTTGCGCTTGAGGTCAGAGGCCTCCTTCTCCTTCTTCATGATAGCTTCTTGACGAGCCTTTTTCTGCTCCTGTGAGAGGAACACCAGCTCGTTCTGATAGTTCTTATACATGGTGCTGGCCTCTGTGTTGAGAGCCTCAACCTCAGCCTGCCATTTCTTCGACACCTGGTTAAGCTGCTCGTTGGCACGCTCATAGGCGGGGATGTTCTTAAGGATATACTCCATGTCGAGGAGCGCAAACTTCTGTGCGCTTGCCGTCAATGCCGTAAGGGCAAAGAGGCAGATAAACATTATCTTCTTCATAGTTCCTTTTCGTTTTTTTTATTGAACAACTTTTTTTACGCCGCAACGCCTCACTTCGAAATTGAGAATTTAAAAATCCAGAATTGAATAATTGAAAATCCAAAATCGAATAATTCAACATTGGCTGAAAGCCAACAATTCTTGCTTAGGCAAGCATCTCTGCGAGCCGAGCGCAAAATTCTAAATTCAAAATTCCAATAGCCCTAACCATTCACTCCCCTCCATCGCTCGACCTTTGGTCGCTTACCAGAGCAAGAAGGGAAGGGGAGAGCCACCGTTAGGTGGCGCGGGGGTGGGGCTTCCAATAGCCCTAGCCATTCACTCCCCGCCCTAAGGGGAGGGGTGAGCCACCGTCAGGTGGCGTGGGGTGGGGCTTCCAATAGCCCTAGCCATTCACTCCCCTCCATAAGGGGAGGGGTGAGCCACCGATAGGTGGCGAGGGGGTGGGGCTGTAGGGTCGTTCTCTCTCTGCGTGGCGCGGGGGTGGGGCTGAGGTGGGGCTTTAGAACTCCTGTCCAAGTATGAAGTGGAAGTTGCTGCCGCCCTTTGCATAGCCTGCAAACGGTTTGTCGAAACCGTAAGCCCAGTCGATACCCATGAGTCCGACCATCGGGAGGAAGATACGTACACCCACACCAGCCGAACGCTTCATGTTGAAGGGGTTGAAGCTTTTGGTGTCGCTCCATGCGTTACCACCCTCAAGGAAGGCGAGACCATAGATCGTGGTGTTGCCCAAGAGGAACGGATAGCGGAGCTCCAGCGACATGCGGTCGTAGGCATAGCCCTCGGCACCGTAAGGTGTGAGCGAGCCGTTCTCGTAACCACGCAGACCGATGGTCTCCTCAGCGTAGCTTGTCGAGTAGCCACTCATGCCGTCACCACCCATGTAGAAGGTCTCGAACGGCGACTTCTTATACTTGTTGTATGAACCGAGCAGACCAAACTCGACGCGCGTCATGAGCACGAAACATTTCTGTCCGCTGGTGAGCGCGGTATAGGTCTTGCCCTTAAACTTCCACTTGTGATACTCCACCCAGCGATATTTCTCCTGCTGCTCGCGCTCATAGAGCGATGAGTTGCGGTCTTTTGCCAGGTTCTTGTAGTCCTTGCCGTCCCACTTTGACCATGGCGGTGTGAGGGTCACAGAGGCTGTGAACTCTGAACCGCGGCGCGGGAACAGCTGGTTGTCGGTAGACGTGCGGCTGATGGCGATGCTGAGGTTCAGGTTGTTAGAGTTGCCGTTGGTCATGAGGAAGTACTGCCAGTTCTTCAGCATGTAACGTGTGTACGACAGCTGGAGTGAGAGCTGGAAGTAGTCGTCAGGCCAGCGCAGACGCTTGCCCCATCCGAGAGAAGCGCCGAAGAGCTTCACATACTTATCGGGGTCGTAATAGTTCTCGTAGTTGTTGTAGCCGTAGTTGCCGTAGCCGTAGAGATAATTATAATAGTTGTTATAATATCCCGAGTTGTAATAGTTGCTCGACACGTCGGTCTGCTTCGAGAAGAATGCGCTTACAGAGAACTGGATTGGTCGCTTTCCACCGAACCAGTTGGTTGAGTAAGAGGCGTTATACGACTGATAGTAGGTACCGTTGGTCTGTGCTCCGAGCGACAGCACCTCGCCATCGCCGATAGGCAATATTCCACGGTGCTCCTTGTTCTTGTTGAAGAGGTTACGCATAGAGAAGTTGTTGAGCTTCAAGCCCACACGTCCGATGACACCTGTCTGTCCCCATCCGAGCGAGAACTCAATCTGGTCGTTCGACTTCTGCTCCAGTCCCCAGTTGATGTCCACCGTTCCGTTCTCTGGATCGGGCTTCACGTCGGGGTTCACCTTCTCCGGATCGAAGTGGCCCATTGATGCGAGCTCACGCGCCGAACGCTGCAGGGCATCCTTCGAGAAGAGGTCGCCTGGCTTTGTGCGGAGCTCACGGCGCACCACGTTCTCATAGAGGCGGTCGTTACCGTTGATGCGCACATGGTTGATGTGAGCCTGTGTGCCCTCTGTGATGCGCATCTCGAGGTCAATGCTGTCGCCCACGATGTTGATCTCTGTAGGCTGCAGCGAGTAGAAGAGGTAGCCGTTGTTCCAGTAGTTGTTGCCCACGGCATCATCGTCCTCGGTGAGACGTTTGTTCATGAGCTTCTGGTTGTAGACGTCGCCCTTCTTCATGCCGAGCACCTGGTTCAGGTAGTCGGACGGATAGATGGTGTTGCCCACCCATGTTATGTTGCGTATATAATATTTCTTGCCCTCGTCCACCTTCAGGAGAATGCTGACGTGCTTGTCGTCGACGTTCCACACGCTGTCGCTGATGATGGCAGCGTCGCGGTAGCCATACTCGTTATACTTTTCGATCAGCTTCTGCTTGTCGGCCTTCCAGCGCTCGGGTGTAAACTTCTTCGCCTTGAGGAACGAAGCGAGCGTTCCTGCCTCATGGGTCTTTGCGAAGGCACCCTTCTTGAACAGCCCGCCCTTTATCTTGCTGTTTTTCAGCGCTTTGTTGCCTTCGATGTAGATCTTGCGGACCTTCATCTTTTGCTTTTTGTCGATGATGACATCAAGGATGACCTGGTTCTTGTTTGCCACGTCATCGCGCTCACGGATCTGGATGTCAGCGTTCTTGAAGCCCTTGTCGTCGAAATATTTCTTGGCAAGAATCTTCGCGCGGTCAATCATGTTAGGTGTGATCTGAGCGCCCTTCAAGAGGCCCAGTTTCTCCTCCATGTCGGTGCGTTCCGATTTTTTCAGGCCCACATAATTGATTGTCGACACACGCGGTCTCATGCGCAGATGAATGTTGAGATACACCTTGTTGCCGATGATCGAGTCGGCCACGATGCTCACGTCCGAGAACAGGCCATACTTCCAGTAGTTTTTCACCGCGTTGGTGATCTCGTTGCCGGGGAGTGTTATGTCTTCGCCCACTGTCAGTCCGGAGATGCCTGTGAGCATGTAGTCCTCATAACCCTCTGCACCCGTCACGTTTATTGCGCCGATGGTCAGCGTGCGTGGCGAGCCGGCATAAGAGATGTCGGGATAGACAATCTTGTCCTGTGCCTTCACCGCCGATGAGCAGATGATGGCGAGGAGAGCTATGAGCAGTTTCTTGATGTTCATATTTTGTTTATTGTTGTTTGCTTTGTTGCAGTTTTGCTGTTGTTGCAGTTTTGCTTTGTTGCAGTTTTGCTGTTATACCCCTTTTTCCTTTAGAAAAAGCTATAGGATTTTTCACTTTTCCCTTTTCACTTTTCCCTCAAAGGCGTCAGCCCTTTTTTACCTTTTTACCTTTAAATCTTCTTCCTCCACCTGCTGTTCAGTTTTTCCGAAGCGGCGTTGGCGTTGTTGGTAACTGACGATAGCTTTATGCAGGTCTTCTTCGTCGAAGTCGGGCCAGAAGGTGTCGCAGAAATAGAGCTCGCTGTAGGCGATCTGCCAGAGCAGATAGTTGCTTATCCTGATCTCGCCACCCGTTCTTATGAGCAGGTCAGGGTCAGGCATGTTAGCCGTCGTCATGTTGTCAGAGAGCGTCTGCTCCGTAATGTCGTCAGGCATCAAAGCCCCGTCCTTCACCTGTTGTGCAATGCGTCGCGCGGCGTTTGTTATCTCCCATCGCGACGAGTAGCTGAGCGCCACCACCATGGTCATGGCCGAGTTGTTCGCCGTGTGGTCGATGGTCTCCTGTAGCTTCTGCTGCACGGCCGCTGGCAGACGTTCAATGTCGCCGATGACCTGGAACCGCACGTTGTTCTTCATGAAGATCTCGTCTTCAAGCGAAGAGAGCACCAGTCCCATGAGAGCAGCCACCTCGTCGGCAGGTCTGTTCCAGTTTTCTGTTGAGAAGGTATAGAGCGTGAGCCACTTCACGCCGAGGCGCGTACACTCAGACGTTATGCGTCTCACCGTCTCCACTCCGGCCTGGTGTCCGTAGCTTCGCGGCTTGCCTTGCTCTGCTGCCCAGCGTCCGTTGCCGTCCATGATGATGGCAATGTGCTGAGGTATGGTTGTGGGGTTTACCGTTGTGGTCATATCGTTTTTTTGTTTTGTTGCTTGATAAGAGAGCCCTTGCAGCTCATCACTCGTCTTGGTTATGACAGGTTCGACATTTAGGCATGAAACTGTAGGTCACAGACAGCTGTAGCGCCGAATAGCAGTCGGTGTTTTTAAACAGACCCGAGCTCTTCACGCCGTAAGGGTCTTTATATCCGTCGAGCTCATCGCTGAGGGAGAAGTGGACAGCCCACTCCAGGCCCACGTTGAGCCTCTCGGCAGCCTTATATTTTACCCCCAGGCCCATGGGCACGTTGCCCGTGAACACCGTTTTTCCGCCTCCCGACACGACGGTTGCTCCAAGACCCGTGAAGACGAACGGTGTGAACCGCTTCGCGCCGCGATAGTCGTGGCCTGTGCCGTAGGGCCAGAAATTATATTCGTAGGTCAAGCTGAGGTCGAACACCGAGTTGTTAAACTCATAGTTGCTCCGCTCGTTTCCCACGATCGTAGGCACCGTTCCTGCGCGTGTCTGCCCGTTCACGGTGCCGTCAGCGCCTTCGGCGCCTGTTCCTCCTGTCTCAGAACCACCTGTTGTGCCGTCGCCGCTGCCCGCTCCGTTGCCCGTTGAGCCTGTCGAGAGGGTAGGGAACCAGGTCTTCACATCGTTGGCGCTGCCTTTGAGCTTGCCGTAGGTGGCTGCGAGGCGCAGACCCATATAGGGGTTGAAGATTCGTCTTAAGATCACAGAAGCGCCCGGTTGCATGTTGCTGAAGATGCCGCCGTTATAGTCGCCCTCATAAGACACAAGAGCCACACCGGCACCAATCTCCATCTTATATTGGTCGTCGGTCTGCGCCCTCAGGTCTGCTGTGTGCAGCGCAAGGGCCATGAGCAAGCCTAAACATTGTGCTAAGCGCATCTTTTCCACCTTATTATATATATAGACGTCAAAAAGAGGTGCCCGTTTAACAAGCTCCCCTCTTTGCCACCCGGCTTTCAAGCCTTAGTTTGCCTTTTTCTTTTCTTCAAAGACATCCTCTCTCTTCTCCCAGCCGAGGAAGTTTTGTCTTCCGCGCCACACCTGACCGGTGCCGCCGCAGACAATCCACACGAAGTTGTCGCTGTCGACGGCAAACGCCAGTGTGCCGTTGGAGCTGATGCCCTTGGGCATGGTCACCACGGTGTCGGCCTGCCATGTCAGTCCGTGATCTTCGCTTCTATACATCTTGGCTGTCTGCTGTCCGTTGTTATGGCCGAGAGCCACTATCCGTCCGTTATAGACGCCCATCTGCAGGTTGTCGAACGCCGGCAGACGGTTGTCGTTGTCGTCATAGGGATATTGCATCCACTGCTGCTTGTTCTGTCCGTCTTCCTCAATCTTTGCCCACACAGAGCTGTAAGCCTCGCCGTCGTTATGGCCCACGACCACGACGTAGCGGCTGTCGCTGTTGGTCGGGAGGGGCAGGGTGGCGCTGGCAAGCCCCTTGGTCGGGAACTGTGCCATGTTGTCGTCCTCAGACACGGGTTCTGCTGTCCACGCACCTGTTGTGAGGTTGTCCACGGGTGCCGACATGAGACCCTGGCCGTCCACGTTGGCGTAGAGACGCTGCGAGGTGGCAGCCAGCAGGGTGTTGAAGTTGTGCGCAGAAGCGGTTGTCTGCAGGGAGTTGTCGTCAAACTCGGCCACGCCGCCGTTGCCGGCCACAAAGCCCTTGGCGTTGTTTCCGACGAGCGTGTTCCACACGTTGGCACCTTCATGAGCTGATGTCCATGTGGCGGTCTTGTGTGCTGCTGCCATGTTGTCTTTTGAGCCGACATAGTAGAAGCTCTCTGCGCCGTCGGTAGCTGCGATGTGCAGCCCGTCCTTGGTTGCGGTCATGCGCAAGCCCTTCATCTGCTTCAGCTCCTCGGGAAGCGACGGCATCTGCTTCCACACGAAAGCGGCGCTGTCTTGCTTATGCACGTTCACCGACACGGTGTAGCGGCGGAAGCCCAATCCGGAGTTGCTGTAGACAATGAATGTGCGCGGTGTCGTAAAGTCGATGGTGTCGGTAGAGGCGAAATATTTCACCGTGTCGCTGGTGGCACTCTTCAAGCCCACCACACCCGAGTTGTATGTAGACAGTGTGCAGAGCACCTTCGCTGCCAATGCCTGCATGGGCAGTGAGTCGACATTGTATATTTTTCCGCCGAGCTGGTCGATTCGAAATTTCACCGAGCTGAAATTTTTCGACACGATGCTGTCCTTGCCCGTGGCCTTGTGTTGTCCTGCGACATACTGCACGTTTCCGAGTGAGAAAGCCGATATGGCGCTGTCATCGCTGTAGTCGTATTCGACATCGCTGTTGCTCAGACATGAGGAACACATCACTATTGCCGAGAGCATCATCACGACAGATAATATTTTCTTCTGCATTATTTTTTCTGTTCTTTTTTGTTTTTAGCTGCAAATTTAGTCAGAATTTGGCAAAATAAGCCACTTTTGTTTGTTTATTATGTAAATTAATGATTAAAAGCGTGTTTTTTAAAGTTTGTTTAGTGTTAAAGCACCACCCGAAGCCGCCAAAACTTGCTTAGTCAAGAACCGCAGACAACGGTTTCATAAGAAAAGGCGGCATTTATTTTGCCGTTCGAATAAAATATTGTAGATTTGCTCACTCAAACACTGCAAGAAGCCACAAATGTCAATATTAGATTTTCTTTTTGGCAACAAGTCATCAGACAACAACACAAGCGACACTGCCGATGTCGTCGACGCAACGCCCCGACACCGCAATGCCGACAACTATGCCTTTGTTGATGCCGAAGTGGGAATGAAAGACCATAAGGTGCATGACATTGGCTCCTTACGGCACGACGGGGCCTTGTTTCACAACGCAAACAAGGCGGAACTTGCAACCTTTCTGCAAGACATCGACTATGTATGTGGGCACAACATCGTGCATCATGATGCCAAATATCTTTTTGACCAACCGCCGTTTACCACAGCACAGAAAAGCCAGTGGCTACTTGTCGACACCCTCTATCTGTCGCCGTTACTGTTCGCGGCAAGGCCTTGCCACAAGCTTGTTAAGGACGACAAGCTGGTCTCTGACGATGTTAACAATCCGGTGAACGACTGCAAGAAAGCCCGCAGCCTGCTGTTCGACGAGATAGCACAATGGAACATGTTGTCAAGAGACGAACAGAGCATTTTCGCCACTTTGCTCTTCAAGGAAAAAGAATTTGAGGGGTTCCTTTCAATGGTCAACGCCTTTGACTTGCGCATGCTGCGGACAAACAGACCTGACGACCGTGAAGACATCGACTACCCCATGCTTGAGCGACAGATAAAGAAGCAATTTGCAGGGCGCATCTGTGGCCATGCCGATATCGTCACCATGGCCATGAAGCATCCGTGCGAACTGGCATACGCCCTCGCCCTTGTCGACACCAACGACTATCGCTCCGTCACACCAGGATGGGTGCTCTACAACTATCCGGAAGTGGAGCACATCATGCTGCTGCTGCGCCACCGGCGATGTGCCGACGGATGCGACTACTGTAACACCTTCCTCGACATTCACCAGAACCTGAAACAACACTTTGGCTATTCTTCGTTCCGCACCTACGACGGGCAACCGCTTCAGGAGCGTGCGGCACAGGCAGCGGCCGACGGCAAGTCGCTGCTCGCCATATTTCCCACAGGCGGCGGCAAGTCGCTCACATTCCAGCTTCCCGCCCTCATGGACGGACGCTCTGTTCACGGCCTGACGGTGGTCATCTCCCCGCTCCAGTCGCTCATGAAAGACCAGGTAGACAATCTTGAGGCACGCGGCATTACCGATGCCGTGACCATAAACGGTCTGCTCGACCCCATATCACGCTCGCTCGCCATTGAGCGTGTGCAAAACGGCGATGCCTCACTGCTCTACATCTCGCCAGAGATGCTGCGGTCCAACACCATCGAGCGCATACTCATGGCTCGCCATGTGGTCAGGTTCGTCATTGACGAGGCACACTGCTTCTCCGCCTGGGGACAAGACTTCCGTGTAGACTATCTCTACATAGGCAAATTCATAAAGAAATATCAGGAGCACAAGCAAGGCTCCTGCACCGTGCCCGTGTCGTGCTTCACGGCTACGGCAAAACAGAAAGTGGTGCAGGACATCTGCGACTATTTCAGACATTGGCTGGGCACAGACCTTGAGCTGTTCGCCTCGTCGGCATCGCGCAAGAACCTCCAGTATAAGGTTATACATGTCGACTCAGACGAAGACAAGTATGTCAGGCTGCGCGAGTTGCTTGGCGAGAGCTTATGCCCCACAATCATATATGTGTCGCGCACCAAGCGCACCGTCGAACTGGCATCACGTTTATCGCGCGACGGCATGAAGGCTCTGCCGTTCAACGGCAAGATGTCGCCCGACGACAAGATCAAGAACCAAAACGCCTTCATGTCGGGCGAGGTAGACATTATTGTCGCCACGTCAGCATTCGGCATGGGCGTGGACAAGAGCGATGTGGGGCTGGTGGTCCACTACGACATTTCCGACTCGCTTGAGAACTATGTGCAAGAAGCCGGACGCGCCGGGCGCAACCCCTCGCTGTCTGCCCGCTGCTTTGTGCTCTACGCCGACAACGACCTTGACAAACATTTCATTCTGCTCAACCAGACAAAGCTGAGCATCAGCGAGATACAGCAGGTATGGCAAGCCATAAAGAGGCTCACGCACAACCAGTCGCACCTGCAATGTTCAGCCCTTGAGATAGCCCGACAGGCAGGATGGGACGATTCGGTGGCCGACATAGAGACTCGTGTGCGGACAGCCATTGCCGCCCTGGAACAAAGCGGCTACATTGAGCGCGGCAACAACATGCCTCATGTCTATGCCACGGGCATCACCGTGCGCAACATGGACGAGGCCCGTCAGCGCATCGCCTCGTCGTCGCTCTTCGACAAAGAAGAGGTGGAGAATGCGGTGAGAATAATCAAGTCGCTCATATCGCAGAAATACATATCGCGCGCACAGGATGCCGAGGCAGAGTCGCGTATCGACTACCTCGCCGACATCCTCGGCCTGAACAAGCACGAAGTGGTGTCGGCTGTAGGACGCATGAGGCAGGAAGGCATTCTTGGCGACACCAAAGATATCTCCGCCTTCATGCAGGACGTTGGCAACGAGCGCAAGGCCATGCATAAGCTCGAATGTTTCGCCAAGCTGGAACAGTATGTGCTGAGCAACATCCCCGATGACGCGCTTCGCATCTCCTACAAGCAGCTCAACGACAAGGCTGTGCACGACGGGCTGGAAGAGTCGACAGAGAAGCACATTCGCACGCTTCTCTATTTCCTGGTTGTAAAAAACTATACGCGCAAGAAGGAAGACGGAATCCAGAACCTGGTTATAAGCCGTCAGGCAGACATGAAGAACACGCTTGCGCGCTTCGAGAAGCGCCTCAACATCTGCCGCTTTGCCATAGGATGGCTATACGCGCGTGCTGCAAATGCAGAGGGCGAGGCAGCAAAGAACGGCGTGCTCAACTTCTCCGTTGTGGAGCTGCTCAACGACATCAATGCCGGGAACCACTCGCTGTTCTACAACGGCGAAGAGCTGAAAATAGAGGACATCGAGGAGGCTCTGCTGTATCTCTCCAAGATTGGCGCCCTAAAACTGGAGGGAGGATTTCTCGTGCTCTACAACGCCATGACTATCAACCGCAAACAAATGGACAACCGCGTGCGCTACAAACAGGACGACTACCGCATGCTCAACGAATTCTACAAGCAGAAAATACAGCAGATCCACATCGTCGGCGAATATGCCAACCTGATGGTGGAAAACTATGATGCCGCCCTGCGCTATGTGCACGATTATTTCAACATGGACTACCGCCTGTTCATTGACAAATATTTCAAGGGCGACCGCGCAAGAGAGATTGAACGCAACATCAGTCCGGCAAAGTTCCAGCAGCTGTTCAATGACCTTTCGGAAAAGCAGAAAGCCATCATCGACGACCATGCATCACGGTGCATCGTAGTGGCCGCAGGACCGGGAAGCGGCAAGACGCGCGTGCTTGTACACAAGTTGGCCTCGCTGCTGTTGCTTGAAGACGTGAAGCACGAGCAGCTGCTCATGCTCACCTTCTCGCGCGCTGCAGCCACCGAATTCAAGCAGCGGCTCATGCAGCTCATCGGCAACGCCGCCCACTTCGTCGACATCATGACGTTCCACTCCTTTTGCTTCGAACTGCTCGGACGCATAGGCAATCTTGACGACGTGAACAGCGTGGTGGTAAAGGCTGCCGAGATGATAGAAACAGGTGAGGTGGAGCAAAGCCATATCGGCAAGACCGTGATCGTAATAGACGAGGCGCAGGACATGAATGCAGACTCTTGCCGCCTGGTGAACGCCCTCATGCACAGCAACGAAGACATGCGTGTCATTGCCGTCGGCGATGACGACCAGTGCATATTCTCTTTTGCCAACGCCAACCCACAATACATGTACAACCTGAGCAAGACAGAGGGCGGGCGTTTTGTGGAGATGACCGACAACTACCGCTGCGCAAAAAAGATTGTCAGTTCTGCCAACGAGTTCGTGAAGCTTATCAGTGGACGACTGAAGCAGTCGCCCATCGTCTCAATGAACAAACAGGAAGGCACCGTGCGCATAACCCACCACGGCTCACGCTACATGTATGACCCGTTAATGTCAGACATCACGGCGAGCAAGCTGCAAGGCTCCACATGCGTGCTCACCCAGACCAACGAGGAGGCTGTGACGGTCATGGCGTTGCTGCGCCGACAGGGAATAGTGGCCAAACTCATACAGACAATGGGCGACCTGAGGTTCTGCAATCTGGCGGAGGTGAGATATTTCGCCAAATGTCTCGCCCGGCACAAGACGTCGCCGGTCATCAGTGAGGAAGCGTGGACAGAGGCAAAAGACAAGACCTTTGCCAAATACAGGCGGAGCACAGCCCTTCCTTATCTCTGCAGATGTGTTGAACTGTTTGAGAAGACCAACAAGGACAAATATTACAGCGACTTCGGCGAATATCTGTTCGAATCGAAAGTGGAGGACTTCCATGACACATCCGGCAACGAGATTATCGTGTCGACAATACACAAAGCCAAGGGACGCGAGTTTGACAATGTGTTCATGCTCGTTGACGGACGGCAACAACTTACTGACGAACGGCTGCGTTGCTATTATGTGGCAATGACCCGCGCACGTCTGAACCTGTCCATACACACCAACGGCACTGTTTTCAACAGCATCACGTCGGCTACGCACGTCGCCGATACCCGTTCCTACGGAATGCCGACGGAGATCGTCATACAGATGTCACACAAGGACGTGAACCTCAGTTTCTTCCAGCATTGCCACAACGATGTGCTAACCTTGCAAAGCGGCGATCCTCTGACGTGCGACGACAACACCTTGCATACACCTTCAGGCAAAATTGTTGCCGAGTATTCGGCGGCGATGCGTGAGCGGATAGCGAAACTAAAAAAAATGGGCTATGTGCCAACAGCAGCGACAACACGGTTCATTGTGGCATGGAAACGCAAAGATGCGCCCAAAGAAGAGAAGGAGACAGCCGTCTTGCTTGCCGATCTGAAACTGGTAAGACAACAATAAAAACACCTCCCTCTAAGCGAAAAACGAGGAAACCGTATGTTCTTGGTTTCCTCGTTTTTTTCTTATTTTTTTCTTATTTTTCCATGTCTTGTTCATGCGAAGAAATGTATAAATATGCAAAAAGAGAGGAAGAAATGAATAAATATCCAAAAAAACGCGATTGTAAGCATTTATATCGGTTTTTCTTTCTGTTTTCAAAAACAAGGGGCTTTCAACTTATTGTTTTTGTTAACAACTCTTAAAAACAGGGTGGTTTTGTCAAAGAGCCTCTTTGAGGCTGTCAAAGGGCCTTAATGAGCTCGTCAAAGAGCCTCTTTGAGGACGTCAAATGGGCACTTTCAAATCGTAAGTTGGGCTCTTTTAAAATGGCTCGGAAAAAGGCCCGGAAAATGCATAAATATGCAAAAACAGCTTTCATAAAAAAAGAGGGACTTTCTGCTTTTTTCTTGTCCCGACTGTTTGATTTTACCAAAAAGCGGCGATAGAGGTGCTAAATCTATGTTTCTTTTATGAGATTTAGCACCTCTATCGCCACTTTTTATGCAATTTGACAAGAAGATATTATGCTATTGTTTGCACAAATTCGAGATAGCATACAATGGGTTAATGGCGATTCGCCTAACAGCATTGTCATCTTGGACATCTTGATTTTCTAAGAGGGCAAAGTTTTCGAGCGAACACCTATAGGCATCATTCAAATGCTTGTTGCGCATAAATAAGCGAAGACTCTTCATCTTGCCGCTCGTTCCTGCCTTACACTCTATAGGCATCACTTTCATGTTCCTAACTATTACATAATCTATCTCTGAAGAAGTTCCGTTTACTACATTCTCCCAATAATACAAGTCATGCTGCGAGCGAGGATTGCTGTATTTCACAAGTTCCCAGCCCAGCATCATCTCAGCCAATCCGCCCTTGTTGACAAGGTCGTCGGCAGCACCAGCCAAAATCAACTCCGTCAAAGGTTGGGAACCACCAAAATCCATATTTAAGATGCTAAGCAGCAATCCACTGTCTAAATAGATGTACTTTCGAAACTTATCGTTGACCTCACTTCCTAAAGGGAGCCCATTAGCGGCAGTATGGCTCACACGCTTCACGATGCCTGCATCACAAAGCATCTGCAAAGCTTTTTTCACATCATCTGCTCGATAACCTCCCTCCACCTTACTATACATAAACTTTCCACCGATTTGCAAGATGACGCTCTGCAGGGTGTTACGAAGCAATATTGGGTCAACTTTGTTAGCATATTTGGCGAAGTCATCATAATAGGTTTGCTGGATGTCCTCCTGTTCTGCCTGACATTGGTGATAATCCTTTGTCTCAATCCAAGCCTTGACACACTCTGGCATGCCACCTACCATAAGGTATGTGCGATATTGTTGAACCAAATCATTATGAAATGCAGCAAACAGAGGATGAGCATAATCGGCATTTTGCTTTTCCGTCAAGAGTCCGTCCTTACCTTGCGCCACAAGAAATTCGTCAAAGGACATAGGATACATGAAAAGGGAACGAATACGCCCCACCCCAAATGAAGATAGATCTTTCAGAGCGAACTCCAATAATGAACCTGCCGCCACGACGTGAAGTTCAGGGAAATCTTCCTTGAAAAACCAAAGTCTCTTGATAGCATCTGGACAAGACTGTATTTCATCCAAGAACAACAAGGTCTCACCCGGCACAATTGGCTTAGAGAATATCAGTCCTAAGCGATTAGCTATCTCATGCACATCGCTCAACTGCTCAAATATCTCCTTGAAGTCATCTCGACTCTCGAAATTGACCTCAATATAATATTTGAATGTCCTTCCTAATTGCCTAATGGCTGAAGATTTGCCTACCTGCCTTGCACCTCGCAACAAAAGAGGTTTATGCGTGGTTGCATTCTTCCACTCTAAAAGATACTTGTCTATCGTTCGTTGTATATACATAATTCTATTATTTTATTCAAATCGCTGAAGAAAGACAGCACATCTATGTGCAAAGATACAACTTTTTGATAAAATAAAGAGGAATAGCACCCCTGTTTTTGACAAAATAAAGAGGAATAAGCACCATAAAAATGATAAAATAAAGAGGAATAACACCCCTATTTTTGACAAAATAAAGAGGTATGATGAAGAAAAGCCCCATCTATCACCTCTTATTGCGGCAAATCTGAGGGCTGCATGCCACAATGAATTATGCAGCCTTTCTTATACAAAGATAAAAAAAGTGCTTATAGCAGCCCAAAAGTACTAAAAAAAATGACTTTTGGGCTATTATAAGCACTTTTTCAGGCTTTTTCTTACTTCACCACAACCTTTGCGACGGCGTTCTTGCCGTTGGCGGTGAGCTTCACGATGTAAGCACCAGCCTTGGCGGCGAAGATGTGGGTGCCGTTCACGTCGGCGCTGTCGACGAGCTGACCGTTGGCGGTGTAGACCTGGGCAGCGGTCTCGGCAGCAGCTGTCACGGCGATGGTGCCGTTGCCGGCCTTCACCTCGGCGCCCAGCTCAGCGGCTGTGACGTTGTCGATGCCTGTGCTTGAGGGAGAATAGCCCACCTCTACCTTGGTGTATCTCAGCACCTTGAAGCTCTTGGCCTTGGCCTTGATCACGCCGTCAATGCGCAGACCGTCATACTTGAAGCCGGCATTGGGAGTGGCCTCCACGCGGATGGTGGTGTTCTTGAGCACCTTGTCGCCCGACTTCACCTCGTTGTTGTCGGCATCGAAGAACCTGGTTGTGCCGTCAGGAGAGCCTATGATGGTTATGTAAGCCGTCTCACAGCCCGAAGCGTTGCCACTGGCGTTCAAGGTCCAGCCCTTCGACTCGGCGATGGAGCTGTCGCAGGTGTCGTAGCTGTTGGGACGCTCTTCCTCGCCCTCGTTCAGACGGAGCGTTGCGCCCTGAATGGCCTCGTCGGCAGAGATGTCGGGATACTGGGGCAGGGTGTAGAAGAAGTCGTCGAGCTCACATGCCGACATGCCGTTGTTGCCACAGTTGACCTGACGCAGGTTGCTGCATGCGCTCAGGTCGAGATGGTGCATGTAGTTGTCCTGGAACGTCACGACCATGAGCTTGGTGTTGTTGCTCAGGTCGAGCTGTGTGAGCTTGTTGGTGCCCACGCGCAGCTCTATCAGCCCTGTGTTCTTCGACATGTCGAGCTTGGTGAGCTTGTTGCCAGTGAGGAGCAAGTCGGTGAGAGCCGTGAGGTTGCTCACGTCGATGTCGGAGAGCTGGTTGTTGGTGAGGTCGAGCAGCTGCAGCTTGCTGTTGTTGGCGAGGTTGATGTCTACAAGTTGGTTGTTTTTAGCATCTACCTTCACGAGCTCGGGACACTTGGTCAGGTCGAGCGAAGCGATCTTGTTGTTGTAGCACAAAAGCTCGGTGAGCTTGGGGTTGTTGCCCAGGTTGATGGTTTCGAGCACACCGCCGCCCACTGTCGCTACGTCAAGGTGCTCAAGGTTCACGAGGTTGGAAACGTCGATAGAGCTGAGGGGATTGCCGTAGAGAACAACCTTTGTGAGCAGCTCGTTGCCGCTCAAGTCGACAGCGCTGATCTTGTTGTCAATGCTCAGGCCTATGTCCTCGCTGTCAGGATAGCTGTCTGCAAGGAGCGATGTGATGTCGCCATAGATGGTCACGTCGGTGCCGATGGCGTTCTCGTCGAAATAGTAGGTCTCGCCAGCCTTTACCACATACAGCTCGGGCTCGCCGCTGCCCCAGCACACCGACACGGGTGTGGTGACATCTGCCTTCACGCCAAAGTTGAGCATGGTGCCCTTCTCTGTTGTCAGCTTCACCTCGCGGGGCTTCTTCTCAAACACCACCTTCACGGTAGAGTTGTCCACGGGCACGAAACGTGTGCCGTTGACAGCCTTGCCGTTCACCAGCACCTCCTTCAGGCGGTAGCCCTCGGCAGGATAAGCCACGACCCATGCAGGCACGCCGCTCTCGGCTGTGGCGGTGAGGTCAGCATGCTTTGCGTAATTGGGACCTGTCCACTGTGTGAGGTTAAACTCGCCGTTCTCTGTGGCATAGCGTGTGAGCGAATAGGTCTCGTCGGTAGACGATTCGTCGCCAAAATTGTCTTTCTTGCCGGTGTTTGTGGCGTCGACGGTGAGGTTGACGTTCTTCTTGGTGGCAGAGCCGTCGCCTGTGACGTCGGCCTTCCAGTTATAATCGGAGCTTGTGATGTCGTCAGTGTTACACTGCTCGGCACCGGGGCATCCACTGATGAAGAGCGTTGTTGTCCACGACTGTCTTGAACGTGCAGGCATGGTCTGGAACATCATGTTCAGCGACTGTGCCGTCATGTTTTTGTTGTTGCGCACGTCGATCTTGTTTACGGCACCCAACGGGTTCAGCCCACGGAAGTCGAACGCGGCACACTGGGTGTCGGTGGCTGTAAAATCGGCCAGACCATAGGCGTTTGACAGGTCAATATAGCTTATGGGGTTGTTGCTGATGTCGAGAGAGCGCATGTAGCTCAGCGGCGTGATGTCGAGCGATGTGAGCTGGTTTCCGGCACAGTAGAGGTTCGACAGCTGCTTGTTGGCTGTCACGTTGAGCTGTGGCAGCTCGTTGTTGGAGCAGTTGAGCGATATGAGGTTCTCGAGCGTGCCCACGGTGAGACGCGAGAGGTGGTTGCCGCTCACGTTTACGTTCTCAAGAGCAGGATAAATGGAGAGGTTGATCGCGTAGATGTCGTTGTTAGACAGGTCAAGGTTGGTGAGCTTGGGGTAGGTGCCGTCCTCGAAGCCCATGATGTTGGCATCCTGCCAGATAGCGTTGCTGCCAAGCTCCAGAACGCGCAGAGAGGGTAGGGAGATGGCGTAGAAATGAACAATGTCGCATTTGTTCATCTTTATTTCCTTCAGGTTCTCGCTGCCGTTGGGGAAGAGCACGGTTGTGAGCGTGGGGTTGTTGTTGGCATAGAAATATTCGAGCTTCTTAAACTTTGACAGGTCATAGCTATTGAGCTGGTTATCGCTGACGTTGAGCTCTGTGAGCGTGGGCGCTGCTTCCTGAATGTTGAGGTCGCCGTAAAAGCTTATGGCGTTTTTCTCGAGCTTCAGGCTCTTCAGCTTGGGCATGTTGCTCACGGTGAACGCCGTGAGAGCGTTGTCGCTGAGGTTCAGCTCCTCCAGGTTGGGAGCCGAAGCACACTCAAAGCTTGTCACGCCGGCACCCTTGATCTCAAGGGTTCTCATGTTGCCGCTTATCTTCACCGTTTCGCCTTTCAGCGTTCCTTTGGCTGAGACGTAGGTGTTCCAAGAGTTTGAGGGGAAATAGGTCTTCTCCATGCCGTCACCCCAATCAATGGTGAGAGGATTCTTTGAATCGATGGCGTAGCCCTCAATCGTCAGTTCGGTGTCTACAGCTTTGTTTGTTTTGATTGTGATGACAGCATTCTCCACGGACGCATCGTCCTGTGCGCTCAGGCTGAGCACAGATGCAAACATCACAAAGAATAAGAGTAAATGCTTTCTCATTGTTATGACACTTGTTGTTTTTATTAAAAAAATTGATGTTGATGTTATTTGTTCTCTTTTTAAAGTAACCCGTTGGCTGCCTTTTTGTAAAGGTCGCCGTCTTTTTTCTTTCAAAAATGTTATCTTTTCGGCAGTTAATAAAATTAAAGGTGCAAAAATAACGATTTTTGTTTAAATATGCAACAATTTTTCGCCAAATGTCGTTGGGGTAGGCACAAAAAAAAAGGACGGTACGAATCACTCGCCCCGGCCTTTCAAAGAATAATGTTATCGCACGTTGGTTTTCACTAAAGCAATAACGCTTAGGAGGGTCACAAATGCAACACCTGCCAACAATGCGGTTGTTTCAAAATCTAATAACATAATCTTTACCTTAAATCTATCAAACTACTAACCTAATGAAAAAACGTTGCATTCTCACGAACACAATGCAAAGGTAGTGTTTTAAGACAAAAATAAAGAATGTTATGCGAAAATTCTTTATATTTTTTACAAATATTCACACTCGAGTAATGTCGTTAACTTAAACGGCAGGACATGAAAGCTGAAGAAGGGCGGTTCTTCGGCTATTGTTTGCTGCGGAGAATCAGTTGATTACCGACACCGTGCCGTCGGGAGCGCAGGAGGCGTGGTAGCGGTTGAGCTTACGCCCGTTGTCGCCCGATGCCACGTTGCCGCCCGTGTTGAGGTTATACTGGCGGTGGCAGACGGCACATGACGCCATGCCCGAGGTGGAGAGAGTCAGCTGACGCGACTTCACTGGTATGGCGTCGGGTGAGAAGCAGTTGGGACACTCGCCGTCGAAGGCATAAAACTGCTTGGGGTCGTCGAGGTTGCTCCAGCCCACTATCAGCGAACCGTTCAGCCCCAGGAGCACGGTCGTCTGCTTGTCTTCCTGGGTGAAGATGACGTTGTCGGTCAATCCCGCATTGTTTTCGAAACGATAATATTGTGCTCCGCCGCGTATGGTCGTCGTGACCTTACAGAACACGCCTGTGCCGCTGGTGGCGCCCATCAGCGCTGCCGACTGTCCGTGGCGCTGGGTGTTGAACACGAAGCGGCAAGGGTAAGAACAATACTCGTTCTCGTCTGACGAGCACGAGAGCAGCAACACGGCCATGAGGCAACAGCCCATGAGAGCTGCTGCCAAGCGGGTGGGGCGGGTAAGGCGGGCTGCACGATGTCTCGTCAAAAAGGAAGAAGCCAAGGTTTTCAACATTTTTCTCTCAAGTTTCGAATATAAATAATTGAACTTTCGTTTTTAATAAATGGAAATTATCTCAAGCAAGCGCGGCCGCGCTCAATTTTGTTGCTTGCCAGAGCGTCGCCGCGTTCAACTTTGTCGCTTGCCAAAGCGTCGCCGAAGGCGGCGAATATCCATAACCGCTGGTGAAGAGAGCGAAGCGAACGGAACCTGCGGTTTCACAGCAAGATAACATAACGTCCTCGAAGAGGGCGAACACAAGCAAACTGTGCAAATATTCCATATGTTCGCCCTCTTCGAGGACGATCTTACCATCATTCTTTGAACCGCAGGCTTCGCTGCCTTCGGCAGCTCAACCAGCGGTTATGG
>OCRP01000596.1_pt1 | contig 30811 bp, 25 predicted proteins | sample 1538871 | NCBI WGS metagenome assembly OCRP01 (sample SAMN04571731, study PRJEB22368) | human gut metagenome | biome: human gut; material: stool | host: Homo sapiens | place: Luxembourg | collected 2012-09-20 | reverse complement strand
ATATTGGAAAAGGCTTGTGTGTGTCCTCGTTGCGGCACACCTTTTATATATAATGTAGAAAATGAAGACGACAAGAACGGGGATGACGAGATAAACAGTAATGTCGACAACAGGTATGGTCAAAACACGACAACAAGCAATGATCATGGTAAAAAACTGCACACAAACCAAAATAACGGCAGAAGCTCAAAAGCCAAACGTTCAAGCAGCACCTCAAGCCTTCAAGACCGATATGCCGACCTGCGCATGCTCCTCAGCGGCAAGGCCAAGCTCAACAAGAAGTCAGACAATCAGTTTGTAAACAGAAAAGAAGTTGTTCGCACAATCATTTTTGCTGTGACCATATTGTTTGTCGTTGTCATGGTTGTCACCAGGTGCATGAACAACGTCATTTCCAATTATGACGATGACCGTGACAACAACGAGTCGACATTGTTTGAGAGAACCAATGTGGACAACACTACAAGCGTAGAAGAAGAGTCGCGGTTGATAAGCGATGATTATAAATGGATAGAAGGATCGTGGAGCACGCCACGCAAGGATATTGAGTTTACGTTCTCCATCAGAGGCAACCAGATAAGCATTACAGACGGACAAGATTATGCCGTGAACGGAAAATACAGTATCAAAGGCGACACGCTGTTGTTCAACAACTATGTGTTCAAACTCGACAAGACAAATGACCACATAATCTTTGACAACGTAGTGTTTGGACAATCTCATTTCTATTAAGGTATAGCAAAAAAGTCTCCTCATTTAGTAAAATTATGGCAATAAACGAGCCTATTTACAAAAAAGAGATAGAAAAATTTTAATATGAAAGGAAAAACTCGTATCTTTGCATTTCGAAAAGAAAAGAGTTAAATCATAAAAGTAAAATTACATTCAAATGACTAAGGCAGATATAATTAACAAGATAGCCATGAACACTGGCCTCCAGAAAAAGGACGTGGCTGTAGTTGTTGAGAGTTTCATGGAATCGATCAAGAGCAGTCTTCTCGAGGATAAGGAGAACGTCTATCTGAGAGGTTTCGGAAGCTTCGTCATCAAGCACAGAGCAGCAAAGACAGCACGCAACATCCTTCAGAAGACCACAATGATTATCGAGGCTCACGACTTGCCAAGCTTTAAGCCAGCAAAATGCTTCGTTGACCAGATGAAGGAAGGCAAATAAAAAAAAACTGCATATACAATTTGATTTCAGTGAATCAAGTTTCACAGGAACAAAAAACATCATAACATATAATAATCATTTTAATAAATTAAAGCTATGCCAAACGGAAAGAAAAAAAAGGGACACAAGATGGCTACGCACAAGCGTAAAAAAAGATTAAGAAAAAACAGACATAAGAGCAAGTAAAACCCCTAAGGGAAAAAATTACTTGGCTTCATTATTGAAGTTCTGTTATGGGGCGCGTCAATGTATCCACTGAGGGTCCTTTGACACGCCTTTTTTTTTAACATTAAAAGGGAAAAAGAGAAATGACAAGCGAAGTCGTTATAGACGTCCAACAGAAAGACGTGGCCATCGCGCTGCTCGAAGACAAACGGTTGGTAGAATACCAGTATGAACCGCATGCCGTGTCCTACTCTGTTGGCAACATTTACATAGCAAAGGTAAAGAAGCTCATGCCGGGTCTCAATGCCTGTTTTGTGGATGTGGGCTATGAGCGTGACGCCTTTCTCCATTATCTTGACTTGGGAACCCAGTTCAACTCGTTTGAGAAATATCTCAAGCAGGTTGAGAGCGACAGAAGAAAACTGTTTCCATTTGCTAAAGCAACCAAGCTGCCAGACCTCAAGAAAGACGGCAGCGTACAGAATACCCTGAAGGTGGGTCAGGAGGTGTTGGTACAGATCGTGAAAGAACCGATTTCTACCAAGGGCCCACGTCTTACAGGAGAGATAAGTTTCGCAGGACGCTACCTTGTCCTCATGCCTTTCGGCGACAAGGTGTCGGTGTCAAGCAAAATTAAGAGCGGCGAAGAGAGAGCACGCCTTAAGCAACTCATAAACAGCATAAAGCCTAAAAACTGCGGCGTCATTGTGCGCACCGTGGCTGAAGGCAAGAGAGTTGCCGAACTGGACATGGAGATGAAAATTCTCAACAAGCGTTGGGAAGAAGCACTCACAAAGGTCCAGAAAACACAACAGCGCCCACAACTTATCTTTGAGGAAACAGGACGAGCAGTGGCCTTGATAAGAGACTTGTTCAACCCCACTTACGAGAACATCTATGTAAACGACGAGTCTATCTACAACGAGGTGAAACACTATGTAACGATGATTGCGCCCGACAAAGCCGATATCGTGAAACTGTACACAGGCAAGGTGCCCATCTTCGACAATTTCAACGTCACAAAGCAGATAAAGTCGAGCTTCGGAAAAACCGTCAATTACAAACATGGCGCTTATCTTATAATAGAGCACACCGAAGCCCTGCATGTTGTCGATGTGAACAGCGGGAACCGCTCCCACTCTGACAACGGACAGGAGGCCAACGCCCTTGACGTGAACCTGGGAGCCGCCGACGAGCTTGCACGCCAGCTCCGCCTACGCGACATGGGTGGCATCATCGTTGTCGACTTTATAGACATGAACCTCGCCGAGGACCGGCAGATGCTCTACGAGCGCATGTGCAAGAACATGCAGAAAGACCGCGCACGCCACAACATCTTGCCTCTGAGCAAGTTTGGACTAATGCAGATTACACGTCAGCGTGTGCGCCCTGCCATGGACGTTAATGTTGAGGAGACCTGTCCTTCATGCTTTGGAACAGGCAAGATTAAGTCAAGCATTCTCTTCACGGAGCAGCTCGAAAGCAAGATTGACCAGCTGGTAAACAAGATTGGAATAAAGACATTCTATCTTTATGTCCATCCTTACGTTGCCGCATTCATCAACAAGGGTCTGTTCTCGCTCAAGCTGAAATGGAAGCTCAAATATGGTTTCGGCGTTCACATCCTCTCATCTCAAAAACTTTCGTTCTTGCAGTATGAGTTCTATGACAGCAAGAAGCAGTTCATAGACATGAAGGAAGAGATTGAGACGAAATAAGAAAAGTAAAGGAAAAAGGTTTTAAGAAAACAACGTTTTTCAAGAAAAGCGAATACAAGAAAAGGCAATGCTAGATGGATAATCTTGGGCATTGCCTTTTTTTTATGGAAGGGAAAGGTGAAATAAAATGAGACAAAAAGAGGAAACACCATCGTATGCGTTTTTTAACACGTCACTTAAGAAGCGCAAACACGTCACTTAGGAAGCGTAAACTCGTCACTTAAGAAGCGTAAACACGTCACTTACGAATCGCAACTATACAACCCTAGAAAAGTTGAATGGTTTTGTACTGTAAGCCTGAGATTGGTTGAATGATTTTCACCTTATCCCCATACTCTGTTGAATAACTGTATCACTTGCGAGGCATGTCAACCAATTTGCCAGAATAAAAGTTCAGCAATTCTCCGTTTTCATTACAGATTAGATGAAATTTTAAAATAAAGAACCATCCCATATAACATTTATCTCTTTGTGCGAAAACTTTATTTTTTGTTTTTTTGATTATTGACTTCTGCATTTTGAATAACCTGATAATTGGTTGCGCTATGACGAAAACAGAAAAAAGGGAATAACGGAGACAGAGAAAAAAGGCTATAACAAAGACAGAGACGAAAACAGAAAAAAGGGAATAACGGAGACAGAGAAAAAAGGCTATAACAAAGACAGAGACGAAAACAGGAAAAGAGGTAATAACTGAGACAGAGAAAAAGGTAATGACGAAGAAAAAAAGGCAATATCAAAGACAGAGAAGAAAACAGGAAAAGAGGTAATAACTGAGACAGAGAAAAAGGTAATGACGAAGAAAAAAGGCAATATCGAAGATTTTCTATCCGACATTGCCTTTTATCTATTTAAGTTGGTTTATTTTCCGACAATCTCCCTAAGGAAATATTCATGCACGCGCGTGTCTTCGTTAAGCTCAGGGTGAAAAGCCGTGACGAGCTGTCGACCCTGCCGTGCTGCCACGATGTGACCATCGACAACGGCAAGAGCCTCGGCTGGAGCCTCAACACTTTTTATGTAAGGTGCTCGGATAAAAGTCATGGGCACAACACCCACACCATTCATCTCTGCCTCTGCATAAAAGCTGCCAAGCTGACGGCCATAAGCGTTACGACACACCTCGGTGTCCATGGTGGAGATGCGGTCAAACTCCTCCCCTTGCACATGTTTTGAGAGCAGGATGAGACCGGCACAGGTGCCAAACACCGCACCACCGTGCTCTATATATTCTCGCACGGGCTCAAGCAGCGCAAGGTCCTTGAGGAGCTTGAGCTGTGTGGTGCTCTCTCCACCAGGAATGACCAACGCATCTTTGGGTTGCTGCCAGTCGGCCAACTGACGCACCTCGAAACACTCTGCACCAAGCTTCTCAAGCATGCGTTCATGCTCGATAAAAGCTCCCTGCAAAGCCAATACTGCAATCTTCATTTTTCTTTGATGTTTTGCTTTTTGCCTAAAGACAATGCTTTATAAGCTTGATAAAACGGCTTACTTGCCACGCTCAGCCATGAGCAGCTCTATCTCGTGCTCATTGATGCCTACCATGGCCTCGCCCAGATCCTCTGAAAGCTCAGCCAACATCTTGGCGTCGTTATAGTTGGTCACAGCTTTCACGATGGCAGCTGCACGCTTGGCAGGGTTGCCGCTTTTGAAGATGCCTGAACCGACGAACACACCCTCTGCACCCAGCTGCATCATGAGAGCAGCATCGGCAGGTGTTGCTACACCGCCAGCGGCAAAATTGACAACAGGCAGCTTGCCGTTGTCATGAACATACTGCACAAGCTCGTAAGGCACCTGTAGCTGCTTTGCTGCCTCATAAAGCTCGTCTGTTGCCATAGATGTGAGACGACGGATCTCGCTCTGCATCATGCGCATGTGGCGCACAGCCTGAACCACGTCGCCCGTTCCCGGCTCTCCCTTGGTGCGGATCATAGTGGCACCTTCTGCTATTCGACGCAGAGCCTCGCCAAGGTTCTTTGCGCCGCAGACGAAGGGCACGTCAAACTGGTTCTTGTCAATGTGGTAAACATCATCGGCAGGTGAGAGCACCTCGCTCTCGTCAATATAATCGATCTCGATGGCCTGCAGAATTTGAGCCTCTGCAAAATGTCCGATACGACACTTTGCCATGACAGGGATAGAGACGGCCTCCTGGATGCCCTTGATCATCTTCGGGTCGCTCATGCGCGACACGCCACCAGCTGCACGAATGTCGGCAGGAATGCGCTCAAGAGCCATAACGGCACAAGCACCTGCAGCCTCAGCAATCTTAGCCTGTTCAGGGGTAGTTACATCCATGATAACACCGCCCTTAAGCATCTGTGCAAGGTTGCGGTTGAGAGTTTGTCTTTCTTTGTTCATTTGCTTTATTTTTTCTTTGTGTTACATTGTTTTCCGTATGTTCATGCCATGTGTAACAAGAGAAGGGACAGGAACGCTGAGCGTCATCTTGTGCGCCTATACTCGCTTGGCGTGCAGCCCACAGCCTTTCTGAAGAACTTGGTGAAATGGGCTTGCGATGAAAATCCCAACGCATAAGCGATCTCCTGAACCGTTTTTGTTGACGACACCAGCATCGACTGGGCTTCAGATGCCACATACTCGTCAATAATCACTTTCGGAGCCTTGCCTGCAATGCGTTTCGTGACCTGAGCGAGGTATGTGCTGCTCACGTTCAAGCGGTCGGCATAAAACCTCACATCGTTGTGCGAGGCAAAATGTTCTGCTATTTCGTTCACAAACTCGTTTAACAGCTCGTTGCCACGACCCGTCAGCGGTCTGTTCTCTGCAAAGAGGTTAGCCATCCACACCGAAGCGTTGCGCACAGCCTCATCCAGCGGTTGACCCTTGGCACAGAACACAGCTATGGCTGCCGAGAGGTTGCCGCTCATGCCGTGGTTGTCGAGCCCAGGAATCTCGCTGCACAAGTTGGTTATAAACGTCGGATCATCGCCGTCGCCCGTGATAAGCACATCGGTGTTGGAGCTGGCCATGATGTTGCCACAATGCATGAGCACGTTGCCACAACCAAGCTTCAACAAATCGCCAGCAGAGGAAGGACCTATCTTCCGACCGAGAATGTGCTCAGCGTCCGACTTCTTCAGTACCACGAGCGTGCACAACGGCAACAGCCATTGTCGCATGGCCCCTAACAGGTCGAGCGACATGAGCACATCGCCCTTGCTTGACACAACCACGGGGTCATAAATCACCACGTCGGGCTTATAGCGCTCAATGGCCTTAGCCACAGCCACCATGACATCAGAGCGTCTTATCATGCCTATCTTCACAACCTTTGGCTGCACATCGTTTACGATTGCCTCTACCTGACCTGTCACGGTGTCGGCAGGAAGGTCATAAAACTCCTGAATGCCGAGAGTGTTCTGAACGGTTATCGATGTTATGGCCGTGACGGCATAACCTCCCAAAGCCGATACTGTCTTGATGTCGGCCTGCACTCCTGATCCACCCGTTCCATCGGAACCCGTGATTGTAAGTATAGGAACATTATCCTTTTGCTGCACTTTTGACATTTTACGGTTGCAAAGGAAAGAAAAAATTTGCTATTTTCAAAAAACAGTTTGCATATTGACAAAGAAAACGCGGTTTTGTGCAAACAGTTTTAATGGCAGACTCTAAAAAAGCACCTTTCTCATAGAGAGAGCATCCTTTAGAGTCTGCCGTTAAGATTTTATTTTTTTACACTATCTTAAAGCGCACACGGAACGTGTGAGAAGCTTCATCCCAGTTGGTTCCGAGCAGCTCGAAGCGTCCGATCTGCGCCGTTGAGCGCACATGCTTGCCGATGCATGGACACACGTCATAATCGCCAATTCGAACAAGACGCACCTTCTGCGACACATCGCCAGGCAATTTGTCGACGCTTATGCCTTGTGGCAGATTGTCCTTATCGACAAACTCATAAGTGACGGGCAGGTCATCGGCGATAAGCTCGTTCATGCGGCTCTCTATCTCCTTTTCTTCCTTGCGCGTGGGCTTATGATCGAGCACATAGCTCATTTTGCTTTTCTTGCGTTCAATGTGAGCGTTGTTGGAGCGTCCGCATCCGAACATACGAATCATGGTCTGGTTGAGCAGATGCTCTGCCGTATGGGCCGGCGGAAACTCGTCTTTGTTGTGCTCATTCATAATAAACTCGTCGCTGTTCATACTCTTTTGTGATGTTTTAAATTTATACACTCGTCCTCCATAGGCAGGCACATTCAAAGCCACGCTGCATCCAGACTCTATGCATACATCCTTCTCGTCGCCCGAGAGCAGGTCAACAGCCTTATAAACGGCTGTGGGAAGTTGCAGATAGTTGGTGGCATGAGCAGGAATGCACACGTCACAATCGGCATCCGCAGCACCAAAATTGGCAACAACAAGCAGCACCTCATCGCCGCTCTTTCTCATAAAGGCGTAGATGCGGTCGGCTATTTGCCGGTTCACATACATGAGGTCAAACGAGAGACCGCTCGTCACAGCCTTTTCCTCCGAAGCAAGGCGCATGATGGCTTGATAATCGGAATGCAGAGTTTTCTCCTCGGCTGTGAGCATGTCCTTGTTCACGAAGGCATGATAGAGCGAGTCGACGTTCCAATAGTCGAAGATGGTTGTTCGTCCGTCGCGCCCGCTGAAGCCCTCTGTGTCCATACCACGCTCGCCATATTCTTGTCCTGCATAAACCATCAACGGGTTGTTGCGCATGAGAGCCAGACAAAGCATGGAAGCCACTCCCTTGCGTGCATCTGAAGCAAAGAAATCGCTTGCTATGCGTTGCTCGTCGTGGTTCTCAAGAAAATAGAGCATGTGGTCATTGATGTCGTCCACGCTCTGCCAAGCGTTGGTGATGGTTGTCGTTGGCCATCCTGCACACATGACGTTGCGCATGGTGTCATACATGCCCACCTTGTCGTAGAGATAGTCGAAGCCAGCGCCAATGTAAGTGCGATACAACGATGGGTTATAGACCTCTCCAATGAACAGGACATTTGGATATTGTCTCTTCACCTCTGTTGTGGCATAGCTCCAAAATGCGTATGGCACCATCTCTGCCATGTCACATCTGAAAGCATCGACACCCTTGGCAGCCCAGAAGAGCAGAATGTCGGTCATCTTCTTCCATGTGTCGGGCACAGGCGAGAAATATTCAGAACGGCCGCCGAGGTCGCAATAGTCGACACCATAGTTGAGCTTCACCGTCTCATACCAGTCGTTGCGGTCGGGATGAGCATCGAAACGGTCATTGCCTGTGGCTTTGGCCGGATATTCACAATAAGCCTCTTTCTCGTCTGCCTTTATATCGAAAGCAGGTGCGAAGCGTTGTCCCGGACAATAATAGAAATTGTTTGACGCCGAGAAATGCATGCCGACATTATCGTTTGCGCCAAGATCATCCACCCCTTCGGGTTTAGCTATTGAATGATATTGTCGTGCCACATGGTTAGGCACAAAATCGATGACGACCTTCATGCCAGCCTTATGTGTGCGAGCCAACAGCTCCTCAAACTCTCGCATTCGTCCAGGCACATCCTCGGCGAGATCGGGGTCGATGTCATAATAGTCGCAGATGGCGTAGGGTGATCCCGCCTTTCCTTTCACAACGGCAGGGTGCTGACGAGGTATGCCATACGAAGAATAGTCGGTGGCAGATGCGTGGCGCAGCACGCCTGTGAACCACACATGGCTAACGCCCATCGTGCGTATGCGTCGCAACACATCATCATCAAAAAAGTTCATCTTGCCGCTACCATTCTCTTTCAGAGAGCCGTTAAAGGTGCGGGTAAAGTTGGTATTTCCAAAAAGTCGGGTAAAAATCTGGTAAATTATTATTTTATTAGCCATAGAAGTCTGCTGTAGAAAAAATGCAGTAAACGAAACAATCCCTATCACACATGCTCTGCGCAATAGGGATTGTTTTTATTCAGAGTCTGTCAAATACTGGGGTGTTAGAGCGGCTACGGTCTTAAGCAATGCCGTGAGCAGCCACATTCTTGTCAATGCGGCCAATCATGCCCTGAAGAGCCTTGCCTGGACCACACTCGGTGAAGTCGTCAGCACCGTCGGCAATCATGTTGTTCACGGTCTCTGTCCAGCGCACGCTGCTTGTGAGCTGTGCGATGAGGTTTGCCTTGATGGCAACAGGGTCTGTGTAGGGCTTTGCGTCCACGTTCTGATAAACGGGGCAACGTGGAGCCTTAAACTCGGTAGCCTCGATAGCCTTCTGCAACTCTTCTTTGGCAGGGCGCATGAGAGGAGAGTGGAACGCACCGCCAACCTTCAGAGGCAGGGCACGCTTTGCGCCGGCAGCCTTCAGCTTTTCACATGCTGCATTGATGCCTTCCATGGTGCCGCTGATAACCAGCTGACCGGGGCAGTTATAGTTGGCAGCAACTACAATCTCGCCGTCCTTGCTTACCTCAGCACAGATGTTCTCAATGGTTCCGTCGGGCAGACCGATAACAGCAGCCATGGTGCCGGGAGCAGCCTCGCAAGCCTTCTGCATGGCCGTGGCACGTGCGCTGACAAGCTTCAAGCCATCCTCAAAGCTCAGGGCGCCAGCAGCCACGAGAGCAGAAAACTCTCCAAGAGAGTGGCCGGCAACCATTGAAGGGTTGAAGTCGTCGCCAAGGCAGAGAGCCGAGGCAACGCTGTGAAGGAACACAGCAGGCTGTGTGACCTTTGTCTGCTTCAGTTCTTCGTCTGTGCCATTGAACATCACGTTAGTGATGCTAAAGCCGAGAATCTCATCGGCCTTGTCAAAGAGTTCTTTTGCCAAGGGATTGTTGTCGTATAGGTCTTTACCCATACCTACAAACTGTGCTCCCTGACCGGGAAAAACAAATGCTTTCATATTATTTGAGTGTATGTGTTTTATTAAAAAAATCTATTTTAATTGAAAGAAGCGCCTAAACACCTCATGTAAAGAGTGTTTAGGCGCTTCATATCTTCAGCTTATGCATCAAAGCGCATTAAGCCTCTGCAGGAGCCTCGCCCTCAGCGGGAGTAGCCTCAGCCTGAGCGGCAGCCTCAGCCTCAGCCTTGGCAGCTGCCTCAGCAGCCTTCTTCTCTGCTACCTTCTTGGCGATAGCCTCGTTCACTTTTTTCTCTGCTTCAAGCTCCTTAGCGGCAGCCTCCTTCTTGGCGGCAGCCTCTTTCTCACGGATAGCGTTCAGGCCATTAACCTTGTCTGCCTTCCATGCGTCGAATTTTGTCTGAGCAGCCTGCTCGTCGAAAGCGCCCTTCTTAACGCCACCGCGAAGATGCTTCATCAAGTAAACGCCCTCATCCTTCAGGATGTTGCGTACGGTGTCGGTGGGCTGTGCGCCTGTCTCTACCCAGTAGAGAGCGCGATCAAAATTCAAATCTACGGTTGCAGGATTGGTGTTAGGGTTGTAAGTACCAATCTTCTCAGTAAATTTACCATCACGTGGTGCTCTTGCGTCAGCGATTACGATGCTATAGAAAGCATAGCCTTTACGACCGCCGCGCTGCAATCTGATTTTTGTTGCCATTTTTTAATTTTTATTTTTTGAGGTTTGAATTAAATGCCGCCATCTCGTGACGGCCGTGCAAAGTTACTCATTTTTATCTTACCCAACATCATATAGAGAGTGCCAAGCCAAAGAATTAAGATAAATTAACTCAAGTTTCGCATATATATACATTGTTGGGAGTTAAAAAGTAAGTCAACTCGTTTCGCGAGTGAGGCTAATGGGCAACAACTATTCGTCGCGCATTTGTTGCAGCAAGGTTTTCTGATGTTCAGAGAGGTTTGTCGGCAACGTCACGTTATAGGTTATAATCATGTCGCCCATGGTACCATCGCCACGGTCGTAACCCTTACCACGCAGACGCACCTTTGTGCCGTTCTGTGTTTCAGGTTTTACCTTAAGCTTTATCTTTGAGCCATTACCCATCTGTATTATGACATCTCCACCGAGCAAAGCCGTGTAGAGGTCAATGTTTACCGTGGCATTCATCTCGCCGGTGTTGCGTCTGCTTGCCTTGCTGCGCGTGTTGGCCTGTGCGCCGCGCCCGAAGAGGTCTTGGAAGAAGCTTGAGAAGCCTCCGCCACCTGCTCCGAAGCTTGAGAAATCGAAGCCTTCGAATGGAGAGCCTTCTCCTCCACCCCATTGATACGACTGTCCTGCGCCGCCAGCACCGCCAGCACCACCAAACGCCTGTCCCTCACGCCATCTCTCACCATACTGGTCATAGAGTTTACGTTTCTCAGGGTCGTTTATTACATCGTAAGCTTCGTTAAGAGCTTGAAATTTTGCCTTGGCCTTCGGATCGTTTGGATGAAGGTCTGGATGAAACTGCTTTGTGCGCTTCAGATAAGCCTTGCGCACATCTTTTTGAGGTATATTTTTGTCTACGCCTAAAATTTTGTAGTAATCAATAAATGCCATAATCTTTGTCCTCCATTTTTATTAATAACACAACAAAAGATGTGCCAAGCCTAAGGGAAAAGACAGAAAAGATGTCAGAGCAAGAAAAGATTTTCGCAAACGACTACACCTTATTATATATAAGGACCTTAACTGCTCTACACAATACCTATCTTACGCAGGTTGTCGAGATAAGCTTTGCGCTCACGCATGTATTCTCTCCATGACACATTCTCCAGCTGCTTGCGAACGTCAATGTCAAGATGCCACTCGCCCAGGCTGTCAAGGCGTTCCACAATAGAGCCAATGGTGATGTGCTCCAACGAGAGGGCAGGCTGATAGGTAGGCTCCGCGTCCTTACCCTCAGCCGAGTTTTCGCTTAACAAGCCAACGCTCACAAGGTTGTAAAGCAGATCTTGGGTTATGCGTATGGGTATGTCTGTCATCATCTTCAGATCAAGAGCTGTGTATGGCTTGCGTCCTTCAGCAAAACGATGACAGATGTGCGACATAAGGGTGACGCTGAGCAGCAGTTTGTAACGATGGCTGATCTTCGAGGTGTAGGTCATGAACGACAACTCGTCCATGTTCTGGTTGGTGTAACACAGCTCCACGCCAAAAAGACAGATCGTCCACGAGATCTGTACCCAAAGCATGAAGAGCGGAAGTGCGGCAAACGAGCCGTAGATGGCGTTGTAAGACGACAGAAAGATCTGGGCATGGATGTAGAACAGCTGCAACACCTGCATGGCAATGCCCGCAAGGATGCCCGGTATAACGACAACCGAGAACCGCACCTTGGTGTTTGGCATAAAGAGATAAAGGCCCATGAAGACCACTGACATGAGCACATAAGGCAGCACGTCAACCGTAACGCGCATGACAGAGCCAAGCACAATATAGTCGTTGGCCTGTCCCGCCAACGTTGCAACAACGATACTAACGCCCGACGTCACCACGATGACGATCGGCACAAGGAAAAGCATGGCAAGATAATCGGTCACAGCCCTATACACGCTACGAGGGTGCTTAACCTGCCATATAGAGTTGAACGTCTTTTCCACATTGGCCGTAAGCATTAGTACCGTGAAGAGCATGAACACCAAGCCGACCCCAAAGAACACGCCGCTCTTCGTATGGACGAGGTAAGAGTTGACAAACGCAATAATGGTGTCGGCGGCCTGTGGCTGGCTTGACAACGACTCTCTAAACCACAGCTCGATATATTTGTTATAGCCGAAGCCACGAGCAATGGCAAACACAACGGCAAAAATGGGGACAATGGCAAGCAAGGTGCTGTAAGTAAGCGCCGATGCCATATCTATAACGCGTCGTGTGGTAAAAAATTCGATAGAAATATACAGTTTCTTCAGCACCCCTACGGCAAAAAAGGCCAACGGCGACACCTCATCACGCTTAATGTGCCACATGTCGTGACGAAAGAAACCTATTATTTTTTTGATATTCATGATTTACGGATTCGTTTTTTGTGTTATATGAGGAAAGGCATTAAAACAATTTCTCCTTGCGCCATAACGTTTGCACCAAGCAAGACAAATCATAACGTTTGCCCCGCGCAAGAAAAAAAAAGAGAGCAGCACTCCTATAAGCCGGGTTCTGTCCCCGCCATCCTAAAAAAAGACGACGGTGTCTGCCATTTATCTAGTCTATGAGTCACCCCATAGCTCAAGCATTCTACCCTCCATTGTCACAAAGGTCGGACGGACAATCCTCAAACAATGGTTTACGCGAACTTGCGGCCTCCAGATGACACAGCCCACAGATCACCCTGTGGCTGGTGGTCTCTTACACCACCTTCTCACCCTTACCCTCCTTTCGGCGGGCGGTTGTTTTCTTCTGCCATATCCTACTGTCACCAATAGCTTCTACTTTCGGAAGTGGAGCGTCCTGTGCCGCCCGGACTTTCCTCTTGCCACAAAGGACAAGCGGCAGACCGGAGCGCTGCTTTCTGACTGCAAAATTAATAAATTTAAACGAAAAACAGCGCATACAGACCTTTTTTTTATTTTGCATTGAGGGCATGACTGTTCACAACAGCACTTTTTTTTTAAATAGCAAGCACCTTTTTTATGTAAAAGACCCTTCACCACCCCATTGGCAAACGAGAACATGTAAGCAAGCAATGGTAAATATATGAAAAATCGACACCAAAAGCAGCGATAAGAAAGCATTTTTCTAACTTATTTCTGCATATTATACCAAAAATGCATAATTAAGGGCATCTTTGGGCAAAATCATGTTTATTATAGATTTTATTAAAAAGAAAATTACTATCTTTGCAAACACAAAACGTGCATTATGCATTTTTTGAGCCTTAAAGGCTGCTACACGGCAACAAGAGCAAAAGGGATACAGACAATAAAAGAATGCGTTTAAAAATCAGAATGCGTTTATTTTAACAAAAACAATGCATAGAAAAATGCAGATAAAGAGATGAATGTAGCAATAATAAAATATAACGCCGGAAATATCTACTCGGTAGTGAACGCCTTGCGACGTCTCGGCGTTGAACCCGTCGTCACAGATGATGCAGAGCAGATAAAGGCAGCCGGCCATGTGCTGTTTCCTGGACAAGGAGAAGCCTCGTCCACGATGGCATATCTCAAAGAGCGCAATCTGGACAAGCTCATCCGCGACCTCAAGCAGCCTGTGCTTGGCATTTGTATAGGGCAACAACTGTTGTGCCGCCACTCTGAGGAAGGCGACACCCAATGTATAGGCATTTTCGACGCCGACGTAAAGCGGTTCTGCCCACAGCGTCATGAGGACAAGGTGCCTGCCATGGGATGGAACAACATCACCGACCTTCAGTCGCCGCTGTTCAAAGGTTTGCATGAAGGCGAATTTGTTTATTTCGTCCACAGCTTCTATGTGCCGGTGTGCCAGTTTACAGCCGCAAAGGCCTGCTACATTAATCCATACAGCGCCGCCCTGCACAAAGACAATTTCTATACCGCACAGTTTCATCCGGAGAAGAGTGGAGCTGCGGGAGAAAAAATCATAAGAAATTTCCTTGAGATATGATAGAACTCATTCCAGCCATCGACATAATTGACGGCAAATGTGTGCGCCTTACCAAGGGCGACTACGATCAAAAGAAAATATACAGCGAGAGTCCGGCTGAGGTAGCACGCCGCTTTGAAGTGTTAGGATTCGAGCGTCTGCACGTTGTTGACCTTGACGGCGCCAAGTCGCACCACATCGTCAACACACAGGTGCTGACAGACATAGCGCAGGCAACAAACCTGACCATCGATTTCGGTGGCGGTCTAAAGACCGATGCCGACATAGAGACCGCGTTCAACAGCGGAGCACACATGGTGACCGTTGGAAGCATAGCTGTCAGCAACCCGCAGCTGTTTGCCTCATGGCTTAAGCGTTACGGCACCGAACGCATTATTCTCGGGGCCGATGTGCGCGACGGAAAGGTTGCCATAAACGGATGGAAAGAAGAGTCGGCAACCGACCTCTTCACCTTCCTCGACCATTATGTTGAGATGGGCGTAACCAAGGTTCTTTGCACAGACATCTCTAAAGACGGCACGCTGCAAGGTCCTGCCACAGCGCTCTACAAACAGATCATGGAGGCGCACCCCACCCTTCACCTCATAGCCAGCGGCGGCGTATCGTCTACAGAAGACATCTTTGAGCTTAACGAAGCCAGCATACCGGCGGTGGTCTTCGGCAAAGCCTTTTACGAAGGAAAGATCGACATGGAAAAGCTGAAGGACGCGAATGCCATTTAAGAGCACACGTCAGCACAAACAAGAACAAAAAAAGTTTAAAGAGCGATGTATAAAGGACTGGCAAAGAGAATAATACCTTGCCTCGACGTCAAAGACGGCGTCACCGTAAAGGGCACCAACTTTGTTGACCTACGAAAGGCAGGAGACCCCGTGGAGCTGGGCAAGCGCTACAGCGAAGAAGGGGCAGACGAGCTGGTGTTTCTCGACATCACAGCCAGCTTTGAAGGACGAAAGACGTTCACAGAGATGGTTACACGGGTGGCGCGCGAGATAAACATTCCGTTCACCGTAGGCGGCGGCATAAACGCCATTGAGGATGTGGAGCGGCTGCTGGCGGCAGGAGCCGACAAGGTGAGCGTCAACTCGGCAGCCTTACACCGTCCGCAACTCATCAGCGAGATAACGCAACGCTTCGGATCACAGGTGTGTGTCTGCGCCATAGACGCCCGCCTCGACCCCGACGGTTGGCATTGCTACACAAAGGGAGGACGCGAGCGCAACGAGCGCATGTTGTTCGATTGGGCCAAAGAAGCCCAAGAGCGCGGCGCAGGCGAAATTCTCTTCACATCCATGGACCATGACGGCGTGAAGCAAGGCTACGCCAACGAAGCGTTGGCACAGCTGTCTGACAGTCTGTCCATCCCCATCATCGCGAGCGGAGGGGCAGGCACCATGGAGCATTTCAAAGACGCGTTCACCTGTGGCAAGGCCGACGCTGCCTTGGCTGCAAGCGTGTTCCACTTCGGACAAATACCCATTCCGCAACTTAAGCGCTACCTTGCCGACAACGGCATTAACGTGAGAATTTAGCCTTCACGGGCAAAGCGACACATAAAAACAAAGAAAAGAACAAAACGGTATATTATGAAAATCGACTTTGAGAAAATGGGCGGGCTGGTACCTGCCATCATCCAGGACGCCACAACAAAGAATGTCCTCATGTTAGGCTTCATGAACGAAGAAGCTTATGAAAAGACTGTCGAGACAAAGAAGGTTACGTTTTGGAGCCGCAGCCGCAACTGTCTTTGGACAAAGGGAGAGACATCTGGCCATTTCCTTAACCTGGTAAGCATACAGAACGACTGTGACAACGACACGCTGCTCGTAAAGGTTCACCCCTCTGGACCAACATGCCATAAAGGCACCGACACCTGCTGGGGAGAGAGCAACGAGGCAAACCCGCTGCTTTTCCTTACAGAGCTTCAAGACTTTATAAACAAACGCCATGAAGAGATGCCTGAAGGCTCTTACACCACAAGCCTGTTCCGTGACGGACTGAACCGCATGGCACAGAAGGTGGGCGAAGAGGCGCTCGAAGCCGTCATTGAAGCCACCAACGGCACCAACGACCGTCTCATCTACGAGGCATCCGACATGTTCTACCACCTCATAGTGTTGCTCACCAGCAAGGGCCTCCGCATTGAGGACATTGCAAAAGAGCTACAGGTGCGCCACGACCCCAATTGGCACAAACATTAATGGGCGGCTTAAACAACACTTCATTTTTATAACAACGCATAGCATAATGTTGATAGACTATCAGAACGTAAATATCTACCAAGGTGAGGAACTGATCCTTAAAGATGTCAATTTCGACATCGATGAGGGACAGTTTGTCTACATCATAGGAAAAGTGGGGTCAGGAAAGAGTTCTCTGCTCAAGACCCTCTACTGTGAGCTGGACCTCTATCCCGACGAGGTGGGAAAAGCAGAGGTGCTCGGACGCAACCTCGCCTCCATAAAGCGTAAGCACATTCCTGCGCTGAGACGAGAGATGGGCATCATCTTCCAGGATTTCCAGTTGCTCCACGACCGCAACATCTACCGCAACCTCCAGTTCGTGCTCAAGTCGACAGGATGGAAGCAGAAAGAAGACATAAACAAGCGCATTGACGAGGTGCTTGACAAGGTGGGGCTTCTTGACAAGAAAGACAAGCGCCCACACGAACTCTCCGGTGGCGAGCAACAACGTGTGGCCATTGCCCGCGCGCTGCTCAACGAGCCGAAGGTGATAATTGCTGATGAGCCGACAGGAAACCTCGACCCCGAAACGGCATGCGCCATCGTGAGCCTGCTGCACGACATCACAGCCCAAGGCACGTCTGTCATCATGTCAACACATAACCTGCCCATGCTTGACAAATATCCAGGCATCGTGTTCAAGTGCGAACACGGAGAGCTTGTGAAAGAAGAAAAGACAAGCACGAAAGACGAAAAGGCTGACCAAGACGGAAAGGCAGACCAGGACGGAAAGGCAGGTCAAGAGAACGATAAACATTAAGGAAACGTAAACATAAAGACAAACACAACGATATGAAAGTAATGAAATTTGGAGGCACCTCTGTAGGTTCACCCGACCGCATGAAGAACGTAGCCTCGCTGATTACAGAATCGGGCGACCCCACCTTCGTGGTGCTTTCTGCCATGTCAGGAACGACCAACTCGCTCATTGAGATTTCAAACTATCTCTACAAGAAGAACCCCGACGGAGCCAATGAGGTAATCAACAAGTTGGAAAAGAAATATATGCAGCATGTGGAAGAGCTCTATTCCACAGACGAATATAAAGAAAAGACTCGCGAATTTCTGAGAGAAGAGTTCAAGTACATGCGTTCCTTCACCAAAGACATCTTCACCAGCTTCGAGGAGAAGAGCATCGTGGCACAGGGCGAGATCATGAGCACGAACATGGTGCTCAACTACCTTCAGGAACAAGGCATCAAGGCCACACTTCTCTCGGCTTTCGACTTCATGCGCACCGACAAGAACGCTGAGCCCGACGCACAATATATAAAAGAAAAGCTCACAGCCATCATGACTGAGAACGAGGGCTACCAGATCTACATCACACAGGGCTTCATCTGCCTCAACGCTTATGGCGAGATAGACAACTTGCAGCGTGGCGGCAGCGATTTCACCGCTTCGCTCATCGGCGTGGCTCTCGGTGCTGAGGAAATTCAGATCTGGACCGACATCGACGGCATGCACAACAACGACCCACGCATCGTTGAGGAGACAGAAGCCATACGCCAGCTCAACTTTGAGGAGGCTGCTGAACTGGCCTATTTCGGCGCCAAGATCCTGCACCCCACCTGTGTGCAGCCTGCCAAGTATGCCGGAATCCCCGTGCGTCTGAAGAACACCATGGATCCTGCCGCCGACGGCACCATCATCGACAACGTGCTCAGAAAAGGCAAGATCAAGGCGGTAGCTGCCAAGGACAACATAACAGCCATAAAGATCAAGTCGAGCCGCATGCTTCTGGCTACAGGGTTCCTGCGCAAGGTGTTCGAAATTTTCGAGACCTACCAGACACCCATCGACATGGTTGCCACAAGCGAGGTCGGCGTGTCCATGAGCATTGACAACGTGAAGCACCTTAACGACATCGTGGACGAACTTAAGAAGTATGGCACCGTGACCGTCGACTCAGACATGTGCATCGTGTGTGTTGTGGGCGATCTCGACTGGAGCAACCTCGGCTTCGAAACGCTTGTGCTCGATGCTATGAAAGACATTCCTGTACGCATGATCTCTTATGGCGGTTCCAATTACAACATCTCGTTCCTCATAAAGGAATCAGACAAGAAGCGTGCGCTTCAGAACCTGAGCGACCGTCTCTTCAAATAGACCAAAACGCCAAATGGGTCCAACCCCGTCCGCCATCGGCACGGGGCTGGCCATCGGCTTTTTTATGGGCAACAGCTTGTGAGCTCCACCCGTCAAATCAAAGTAAAAAGAAACAGAGGAAAAAGTAATATTTTTTACAACATCACTTATGAAAGGAACATTTCCCATTGACCGCTTTAAGAACATACGCACCCCATTCTACTATTACGACACAGCGTTGCTTCAGCAAACGCTCGATGTCATAAAGGCTGAGACAGCCCGACACAAGGGATATAAGGTACACTACGCCGTGAAGGCGAACACCAATCCCAAGATTCTTGACATCATCAACAAGGCAGGGCTGGGAGCCGACTGTGTGAGCGGTGGTGAGATTGAAGCAGCCATAAAAGCAGGCTTCCCCACTAACGAGATAGTGTATGCCGGCGTTGGAAAGAGCGATTGGGAAATAAACCTTGGCCTCGACGCCAACATTTTCTGCTTCAACGTGGAGAGCGTTGCAGAGCTGGAGGTCATCAACGAGCTGGCTGAAGCCAAAGGCAAGACAGCATGTGTGGCCTTCAGAGTGAACCCCAACGTGGGAGCCCACACACACGCCAACATCACTACCGGCCTGGCAGAAAACAAGTTTGGCATTGCTCTTGAAGACCTGTTGCCAACGATAGAAAAAGCGTCGGCCATGAAGAACGTGTCGTTCATCGGACTACACTTTCACATCGGCTCGCAGATTCTTGACATGGGCGACTTTGAAGCTCTCTGCGCCAAGATCAACGAGATTCAAGATTCTCTTGATGCCAAAGGCATTGTGGTGGAAAACATCAACGTGGGCGGTGGTCTGGGCATCAGCTACGACGACCCCAACGGCGAGCCGATTCCCAACTTCAAGGCCTATTTTGACACCTACGCCCAAAACCTGAAGCTTCGCGAGCACCAGACGCTCCACTTTGAGCTTGGACGGGCCGTTGTGGGACAATGTGGCTCACTCATCACCAAGACGCTCTACATCAAGCAAGGCACCCACAAACAGTTTGCCATCGTCGATGCCGGCATGACAGACCTCATACGCCCTGCCCTCTACCAGGCTTATCACAAGATAGAAAACCTAAGCAGTAACGAACCCGTCGAAACTTACGACGTGGTGGGACCCATCTGCGAGTCGAGCGATGTGTTCGCCAAAGGCATCGAGATAAACCGTTGCCACCGTGGCGACATCATTGCCCTACGCTCGGCAGGTGCCTACGGAGAAATTATGGCGAGCCAGTATAACTGTCGCCAGCTTCCCAAAGGATATGTAACAACAGATTTATGATTATAGACAATTTCACGATAATTCTCTCATGCGCCATCATCGTTGTGGCGCTGTTGACATCGGTGTTGACCAATCCTTTCTTCCGCAAGTTTTGCGAGAGAGAGATGGGCAACACCGATGTTGCCGATATTGACGGTAACGAAAAAGAGACCGCTGGCGACAAGCCAAAGGTGTCGGTTGTGATCATCTCAAACGGCACGGCCGAGCAGATGGACCAGCATCTGCCTGTGCTCCTGACCCAAGACTACGCCCCTGGTTATGAGGTGGTTGTGGTGGCGGTCAAGGGCGACTCCGCAACCGAAGATGTGCTCAAGCGCTACGCTTCAAACCCACATCTCTACACCACGTTTGTGCCAGGCAGATCGCTCTTCATGAGCCGTGCCAAGCTGGCACTCACCATCGGCGTAAAGGCGGCCCACAACGAGTGGGTGCTCGTGGCCGACTCGCGCCATGTGCCTCAATCGGACGAGTGGATAAAGACCATGGCAACCCATTGTGACGACAGCACCGACATGATAATGGGCTACACAGGCTTCGACGACGCCACAACATCCTACAGACGCTTCGAGCGTCTGCGCGAGCAGACCTATTTCTTGCGCCGTGCTTTCCGCAACGAGGCCATCTGCACCAAAGGCGCCAACCTCATGTTCCGCAAGAGCCGGTTCATACAGGGCGACGGCTACCGTGGAAACCTTCAATACATACAAGGCGAGTACGATTTCCTCATCAACAAATATGGCGCTCAGGCCGCCACAGCTGTAGAGATCCGTCCCAACGCATGGCTCATTGAAGACGAGCCGTCGCTGACAACACGGCGCAACGAGCATATCAGTTTCATCAACTACCGTTCTTGCCTCAACGGCATAGCCTCGCACCGCGCTTTACACATTGCCGACACCTTGGCCTTGCACCTTACCCTCCTTGCCTGCATAGCCCTCATCGGTCTCGCCACGCTATGGCACAACTGGATCGTGCTTGGCTCTGCTGCCGCAGCACTAATCCTCACCTTTGTGCTGCGCGCCGTGCTTGCAGGCAAAGTGATCAGACGCTTCAACGCCGACATCAGCGCATGGAAAGCTCCGTTCATGGAGCTGAGATGTTTCTGGACAGGATTATTCTACAGCGTGATGTATCTCATGGCCGACAAGCACGGGTTCACAAGCCACAAGCTCTGAGGCCCAGCCTTTTAAAAAAAAACAGTAAAAAAAAGAAATAGCGAACAGCTATGAACATAAGCATTGTTTTCACATCTCAGGCAAAAAAGGCGCAACCTTATGTTGCCCTGGCACAACAGTTGCGTGAACAAGTGGCGACCCTCGACAGCTCCTTTGTCGTGGCCTCGTCACCCGACATCGTTCATGTGTTCGGAGGCTTTGACAAAGCCACACAAGCGCTCTTGGCAAAATATCGCGACATGCGCATACCAACCGTGCTGACCGCATGCGACGCCCTCGCCGCCTATACCGCCGGCAAGCAGACAATAGACCGCAGCCAGCTGTCACGCTCGCGCCGCAAGCTCCTCATGCTTGCCACAGCCGTTCACGCCGTGGGCAACGAAGAGGGAGCGGCCTTGGCCGCGACAGCACCCAAAGCCGACGTGTCGGTCGTTGCCAACCCTGTGGTCACGACAACCGTCAGCGCCAAAACCATGGCGGCAGGCTTCATGCAGCTCTATCAGGAAGCAATAGAGAAGCACGAACAAACGGTCAACAGCGAGATCCTGAAGACCATAACCTCTGCCACACAAGCTTATGTGAAAAGCAATAAGGACAAGGGACAAACAGCCATGGTCATAAGCGGCGGAAGCGGCGACGGCATGAAGGAGATAAAAAAGGTGTGCGCCCACTTGCTTTACGCGCGCTACCTCAACAACCGCGGCCTGCTCACCTCGCAACGGCAGGAAGAGCTGGCACAGGTGCTCATCAGCACCACCTACGACGAAGATTGTCTGGCCTACCTGCTTCCGCGCATGAGGCTCAAGACGTTCACCGCCCAGCTGCTGAACCTGTTGCAGGAGAGGCAGCTCCTTAGCGAGGGGTTCATGCCAATCGTCATGGCACGCCACCCCTTGAAGATAAAAAATGTATAACCGACTTTAATAAGAAACGGATGTTTATAACACACAGCAACAACTCAACAACCGATAACACAAGAAACACGAAAGAACAGATAAACGACCTAAGCACACGGGCACCAATGGTCAGCATCGCCGACGGAGATCCCGCGTCACCCAAAACGACAGAAAACATGTTTAACGACAAAACACCTATTGACATGGAAGAAAAGAACGATGTTAAGTATCTGCGTCTGCTGTCACAGTCGTTCCCCACGGTAGCGGCAGCAAGCACGGAGATCATCAACCTTCAGGCCATTCTCAACCTGCCCAAAGGCACTGAGCATTTTCTTGCCGACGTTCATGGCGAGCACGAGGCGTTCCGTCATGTGCTCAAGAACGCATCGGGCAACATCAGACGTAAGGTTAACGACCTCTTCGGCAACACGCTGCGCGAATCGGAACAACGCGAGCTGTGCACACTCATCTATTATCCCGATGAGAAGCTGGAGCTGGTCAAGGCATCGGAACCCGACATCAACGACTGGTACCACATCACCATCCACTATCTTGTGGCCGTCTGCCGACTGGTGTCGAGCAAATACACACGCTCGAAGGTGCGCAAGGCGCTACCCGTCGATTTCAGCTACATCATACAGGAGCTGCTTCATGAGACCACCGACGATGCCAACAAGGCAGCCTACGTCAACGGCATCATCGACACCATTATCTCTACCGGACGGGCCGACGATTTCATTATAGCGATCTGCAACGTCATACAGCAGCTCTCCATTGACCAGCTCCACATCCTCGGCGACATCTACGACCGTGGACAGGGAGCCCACATCATCATGGACACCCTTGCCCGTTACCACCGTTGGGACATTCAATGGGGCAACCACGACGTGCTGTGGATGGGAGCGTTGGCAGGCAACAAGGCTTGCATCTGCAACGTCATTCGCCTGTCGTTGCGCTACGCCAACCTCACAACGCTCGAAGACGGCTACGGCATAAACCTCGTGCCGCTCGCCACCTTCGCCATGGAGACCTATGGCGACGACCCGTGCGATGAGTTCATGCCCAAGGTGCAAGACAGCTCACGCGTGGACCAGAAGACGCAGCGCCTCATAGCCCTCATGCACAAGGCCATAGCCATCTTGCAGTTTAAAGAGGAAGGACTGTTGTGGCAGAAGCATCCCGAATGGCACATGGAGGACCGCATGCTCTTCAGCAACATCAACTATGAGAAGGGCACCATCGTGCTCGACGGCGTGGAGCACCCCTTGCGAAGCAACCACTTCCCTACCGTGAGCCCACAAAGCCCCTACACTCTTACCCCTGAGGAACAGGAGCTTATGGACAAGCTCCACCACTCGTTCCGTGTGAGCGAGAAGCTGCACCGCCACATACGCCTGCTCCTGCAACACGGCTGCATGTTCAACATCTGCAACAACAACCTGCTGTTCCACGCCTCCATACCGCTTAACGAGGACGGCACGCTGAAAGAGGTTGAGATCATGCCGGGCAAGAGCTACAAAGGCCGCAACCTGCTCTACAACATCGGCATGCTCATACGCGCCGCCTTCCAGGACGATTCGGTGGCAGAGGAGCGACAATATGCCACCGACTATTTTCTTTACCTGTGGTGCGGCCCCGACAGCCCGCTGTTTGACAAGTCGAAGATGGCGACCTTCGAACGCTATTTCATAGAAGACAAGGCCACACACAAGGAGCATAAGGGCAACTACTTCAAGCTGCGCGACAACGAATCGATTGTCGACTCCATTCTCGATGCCTTCGGCGTGACAGGCCCCAACCGCCACATCATCAACGGCCATGTGCCTGTTCATGTGTCTAACGGCGAGAACCCGATAAAGGCCAACGGCAAGCTTATGGTGATCGACGGCGGCTTCTCGTCGGCCTACCACAAGGAGACGGGCATTGCCGGCTACACCCTTGTCTATCACAGCCGCGGCTTCCAGCTTGTTCAGCACGAGCCGTTCACAAGTGCTGCCGACGCCATACAGAAAGGTCTCGACATCCGAAGCACCACCTATATCATTGAGATGTCGCACAGGCGCATGCTCGTTGCCGACACCGACATAGGCTCTGAACTGAAACGCCAGATCGTCGAGCTGCAACGTCTGCTCTACGCTTTCAGACACGGCATAATAAGCGAGAACGGCGGAAGATAAGAGAGAGGGGGGATGACAAATTTTAAAAGGGTTGGCTGCACGCGCTATCAGCACAGGCAACCAACCCTTTTATATAAATTTCAAAATTGTCGTTCTGTCAGAACAGCTTTTCCGTCACAATTACTTGTTCAGATACTTCTTGCCGTTCTTCACAACAATGCCCTTGTAAGCATCGTTCACGCGCTGACCAGCGAGGTTGAAAGCAGGAGCGTTAACATTCTGCTCAACGGTGATGTTCTTAACACCTGCTGTTGCGCCATTGATTGAGTAAATCTGGTTGTTAGAGTTGATCTCGTACTTGCCATTGAAGTTAACCAGCTGGCCATAAACAATCACCTCATCACCAATGTTGATTTGGTCTTTGGATTCGAAATTTGCACCACCAATGTACTTGCCGTGGAACACTATCAGCTGCTGGCCTTCTGTTGTGCCATTGTCAGAGATATTGTAAGTTGCATTAAAGAACTTAGTTGTTTCAACCTCTGTAATGGCAGAAATCTTACCCTTTACATAAACTTTTGCATTAAGACCCTCACCTGCCTCAATCAGTTCAAAAGCCTTTGCAACGGTATAAGCAGTCTCAGGTGTGTTGGTAATGTCAGCAGGAGGAGCAACGGTGCCATCAATGCCGCCATCGGTTGTTGTCAGAGAGAAGTCGTCGATGATAGCGTCAGTTGCCGTATAGCCTTTGTCATTAGTCTTGGGGTTCATTACAACGAGATTTATAGTTGTAGGTGCCTCAAGAGTAAATTCGTGCTCAACCAACTTCCACTCTGTAGCTGACAAAGCTGCATAACTTCCATATTTATAACCATTTTTACCATCAATTGAGCCATTAACTGAAATGGCATAACCAGGTCTTACCTGACCACCCTTAGCATAGAAGCTCATCTTGTAAGTACCAGCTTTCAGATTCAACTCCTTGTAAGCCATTCTAACATTTTTAGCTTTTTTAGGGTTAGTGTTGGGATCACACTTAAGCAACGCAGCATAGTCGCCAGTACGTGCATCTGTGCTCTGTACTAATTTTCCTTTGGTACTTGCAGTGTTTGATGACTGCCAGTTTGTAGCGACACCGTCTTTCCATGTCTCGAAACCACCGTTTTCGAGAAGTTCAGTCTGTGCAGACATGGTTCCATAAACCAATGCCATCACAGCGATAAATGATAAACGTAAAATTTTGTTCATAAGCAATAATTTTTTTTAAGTGATTAATTTAGATTCCTTTTGCAAAGTTATACATTATAAACGAGAAAAGCAAGCGTATAATCATTTAAATTTTATAAAAAAGGTGTTACGGTCTTTTGACATTCTGAAAAGAAGAAAAGAGAGCGGGAAAGGCGGACAAAATGTTAAAAACAGAAATTAACCCTAAAAAAATTTGCAAGTGTCAGCAAATACGCGTATCTTTGAGGCAGTTTTTAGATTTCGAAGTTTTTTTTACGAAATCGCGCATGAGGTTGGTAGCATCCTGCACCAACCTCTTTTTTTGTTTATAAGACCTCCTCTTACATCTCTCCTCTTTACATGCCTCTTTTTTATAAACCACCCTTTTAAAGGCGGCCTTGTTTTTCACAAGCCTCCTTTCTGTCAGGCAAGGTGAAGCGACAAGCCTCGCACAGAAAGGTTTAGCGCGTCAGCCTTGCAAGATAGTCATAATGTTCACCCTCCTCCAAGATCTCACATCTCAACCCACATTGCTTACCCGCAGAGGCAAGCAACACTGGGTCTGTATAAAGCCAGTCGAACGGCTCGCCCACGATGTTCTTATATTCCATCTGATAGTCGACCTCGCCATAATAAGGCGCGTCAAGGTCAATATCCAAAGAGCCGTCCTCGTTCTCATAGACGTATCTCAGGTCAGACGAGTCGACAAGAATCTGTCCACCGTCAGCAAGCAGCTCCTTCAAACGGTTCAGCAGCGCCGGCAGACGTTCCAGTTTCCCCGCCACGCCCGTACCGTTCATGAGCAGCAGCAACGTGTCATAGCGTCCTTGCAGCTGCGGGTCAAACAGGTTCACACACTCCACCTCCTTTATGCCGCGCTCCCTCATGGCCTCGCAGCTGAGCGGCGAAATGTCGATGGCCTTGACCTCGACACCACGTTGTTGCAGAGCCAGCGCATGGCATCCAGCCCCCGCCCCGATATCGAGCACCCGTCCACGCGCCGTCTTAAGAGCCTTCTGCTCCAGACGTGGCATCTCGTCAAAAGAGCGAAAGAGGTGAGCCACAGGCATCTCGTCGTCTTCAAACATCGACGACATCACGCGCAGCGACGAGGCCTTGCCCGTGCGCTGGCAGTCGAGAATGGCTGCACCCATGGGGTCACGCTTAATATCTAAAATTGCATTTTTCTTCATAATTTCTGTTCTCTTTGTCTTTGTACCAGCTGCAAAGTTAGGCTTAACCGTCGACATTTACAAGCGAAAAGACCCTTTTCTGTTCCTTTTCTGTTCCTTTTCTCTCAAATTGTTACATTCACAGCAAACGCAATCGCCGAAGCATATCCAATTAAGCAACTATTTTTTTGCTTAAATGGATGATTTTTATTAACTTTGCGGCGCGTTTAAAGTGCTTACGGCCGATTGTGTCAATCGCCGTCAAAAAACGGAAACAATAAAAATCATTATATAATGAACATTTCTTATAAATGGCTTAAAGAATACGTCGATTTCGACCTCACGCCGCAGCAGACAGCCGATGCGCTGACCTCATGCGGTCTCGAAGTAGACGCATTGGAAGAAGTACAGACCGTGAAAGGCGGTCTGAAGGGATTGTATGTAGGCAAGGTGCTTACCTGTGAGATGCATCCCAACAGCGACCACCTGCACGTCACAACAGTAGACCTTGGCAAGGGCGAACCTCAGCAGATCGTCTGTGGAGCACCCAACGTGGCAGCAGGACAGAAGGTCATCGTGGCCGACCTGGGCTGCGTGCTCTATGACGGCGACAAGGAGTTTGTCATCAAGAAATCGAAACTGCGCGGCGTCGAGAGCTTCGGCATGATCTGCGCCGAAGACGAGATTGGCGTGGGCACCAGCCACGATGGCATCATTGTGCTCCCCGACGACGCCCCCGTGGGACAGCCCGCAGCCGACTATTACCACCTGGAGAGCGACTGGGTCATTGAGATCGACATCACGGCCAACCGCGCCGACGCTCTCAGCCATTGGGGTGTGGCACGCGACCTCTACGCATGGCTCGTGCAGAACGGCCACAAGACAAGCCTTCACCGCCCCGACTGCTCAGCCTTTGCCGTCGACAACGAGAAGCTGCCCATCGATGTGGAGATAGAGAACACAGACGCCTGCAAGCGCTACGCCTGCCTGAGCATTACAGGCTGCGAGGTGAAGGAAAGCCCCGAGTGGCTGCAGAACAAGCTCAACATCATCGGTCTGCGCCCCATCAACAACATTGTCGACATCACCAACTACATAATGATGGCCTACGGCCAGCCCATGCATTGCTTCGACGCCGACATGGTGAAAGGCCACAAGATCGTGGTCCGCACACAGCCCGAAGGCACCAAGTTTGTGACCCTCGACGGCGAGGAGCACACCCTGGGCGAGCACGACCTGAGCATCTGCAACGCCGAAGACCCCATGTGCATAGCAGGCATCTTCGGAGGCAAGGGCAGCGGCACCTACGACACCACAAAGAACGTTGTGCTTGAGAGCGCCTATTTCCACCCCACCTGGATCCGCAAGAGCGCACGCCGCCACGGCCTGAGCACCGACGCAAGCTACCGCTTCGAGCGCGGCATCGACCCCAACGGCACCATCTACGCCCTGAAGCAGGCCGCCATCCTGTGCAAGGAGCTTGCAGGCGGAAAGGTGAGCATGCAGATCAAGGACGTCTATCCAGCCCCCCTGCCCTCTTTCGACGTTGACCTTTCCTACAGCTATGTCGACACCCTCATAGGCAAGCACATCGGCCACGACACCATCAAGAGCATCGTGACCAGCCTCGACATGAAGATAGAGCATGAAGACGAGAACGGACTCAAGCTCACGGTTCCTGCCTATCGTGTAGACGTGCAGCGCCCCTGCGACGTGGTAGAAGACATTCTCCGCATCTACGGCTACAACAACGTGGAGATTCCCACACAGCTCAAGAGCTCACTCACCATCCTTGGCGACGAAGACCACAAATATCATCTTCAGAACATCATCGGCGAGCAGCTCGTCGGATGCGGCTTCAGCGAGATCATGAACAACTCGCTCACCAAGACATCCTACTATCAGCAGGGCCTCAACAAATATGCCGAGGAGAACACCGTGAAGCTCATGAACCCGCTGAGCTCCGACCTGGGCGTGATGCGCCAGACCCTCCTCTTCGGCGGACTGGAGAGCATCTGCCGCAACGTGAACCGCAAGAACGCCAACATACGCTTCTTCGAGTTTGGCAACTGCTACCACTTCTCTCCCGAGAAGAAGAACGACGAAGACCCCATCAAGGCCTACACCGAAGAGATGCACCTCGGCTTGTGGATCTGCGGCAAGAGCACCGAAGGCTCATGGGCACACCCCGACGAGCAGTCGTCGTTCTACCAGCTCAAGGCCCATGTAGAGAACATCTTTGCACGCCTCGGCGTCGTGCCCGGCACCATCGTGTCGGAACATAGCGACAACAACATCTTCAGCAAAGGCATAACCGTCAAGAACCGCGGCGGAAAGGTAATGGCAGAAATGGGCATCGTGAGCAAGCAGCTGCTCAAGCAGGCCGACATCGCCACCGACGTGTTCTACGCCGACATCCATTGGAACGCCGTGACCAAAGCCGTGCGCGGCAAAGAGGTGCTGTTCCACGAGATAAGCAAATATCCTGCCGTGAGCCGCGACCTCGCCCTGCTCGTCGACAAGAGCGTAGAGTTTGAGGCCATCGCCACCATTGCAAAGCAAACAGAGAAGAAGCTCCTGAAGAACGTGGAGCTCTTCGACGTGTACGAAGGCAAGAACCTGCCCGAGGGCAAGAAGAGCTACGCCGTCAACTTCATTCTGCAAGACGAGACCAAGACCCTCAACGACAAGCAGATCGACGCAATGATGACCAAGCTCATCGCAAACCTCAAGAAGCAGCTCGGAGCAGAGCTGAGATAAAGGGCTTTTATGTGAAAGCATAACAAGACGACAGAAACAAAAAACACAACAAAAACAAAAAAAATAAAAACAAAAATCCATTATGGGAAGAGCATTTGAGTATCGTAAGGCCACCAAGCTGAAACGTTGGGGACACATGGCCAAAACTTTCACTCGTTTAGGAAAACAGATCGCCATCGCCGTGAAGGCAGGTGGTCCAGAGCCTGAGAACAACCCCTCTCTGCGTTCAGTAATAGCCACATGCAAGCGCGAGAACATGCCGAAAGACAACATCGAGCGTGCCATCAAGAACGCCATGGGCAAGGACCAGAGCGAATATAAAGAAGTGACATACGAGGGCTACGGTCCCCACGGCATCGCCATCTTCGTCGACACCCTCACCGACAACACCACCCGCACCGTGGGCGACGTGCGCTCGGTGTTCAACAAGTTTAGCGGCACCCTGGGCACAACAGGCTCCCTGTCTTACCTCTTCGACCACAAGTGTGTGTTCACCTTCAAGAAGAAAGACGGCGTCGACATGGACGACCTTATCCTGGAGCTTATCGACTTCAGCGTTGAGGACGAGTATGACATCGACGACGAGGAAGGCACCATCACCATCTACGGCGACGACGTGAAGCAGTATGCACAGATCCAGAAGTTCCTTGAGGAGCAAGGCTTCGAGGACATCGGCGGCGAGTTCACCTATGTGCCCAACGACCTGAAGGACCTGAGCGGCGACGACCGTGCCACCATCGACAAGATGGTAGAGCGTCTTGAAGACTTTGACGACGTGCAGAACGTCTACACCAACATGAAGCCCGAGGAGGAAGAGGCCGAGTAAGGCTCTCTTCGTTCACAAACAGGCAACAAGACAACATCTATAAGACGAAAGGCCCTCCATATCATGACACATGCCGAAGTTCTTTTTCTTTGGCAAGCGTTCATGTCATGGCGGGCCTTTTCCGTTGAACCCATTTTTTATACACACAACATTATGAAACATTTCACCTACACCACCAAAGGCACATGCAGCCGCCTGATAGACATAGAGCTTAACGACGACAACACCATCGGCAACGTTGCTTTTGCCGGCGGCTGCCACGGCAACCTGCAAGGCATCTGCTCATTGATCAAAGGCCAGAAGGCAGAAGACGTGATTGCCCGTCTCAAGGGCATTGAATGTGGTTCGAAAGGCACAAGCTGTCCTGACCAGCTCGCCATCGCGCTTGAGGAAGCGATCGGGAGATAAAGGGTAAGGAAACAAATAATAAATAATAAATAATAAATAATAAATAATAAATAATAAATAATAAATAA
>OCRP01000575.1_pt1 | contig 32040 bp, 40 predicted proteins | sample 1538871 | NCBI WGS metagenome assembly OCRP01 (sample SAMN04571731, study PRJEB22368) | human gut metagenome | biome: human gut; material: stool | host: Homo sapiens | place: Luxembourg | collected 2012-09-20 | reverse complement strand
TGGGTGTTCGAATGGGTAAAGGAAAGGGTGCCCTTGAGTATTGGGTAGCTGTAGTAAAACCAGGTAGAGTATTATTTGAAATCTCCGGAGTACCGGAAGACGTAGCTAAAGAAGCTTTACGTCTTGCTACACACAAATTACCTTGCAAGTGTAAAGTAGTTTCTCGTGCAGATTTAGAAGGCGGTGAGTCAAATGAAAACTAGTGCATACGTTAAAGAGTTACAGGCACAGAGCGTAGAGCAGTTACAGGCACAGCTCGTTGATGCTAAAAAAGAACTTTTCAATTTAAGATTCCAGAATGCAACTAACCAGTTAGATAACACAGCAAGAATCAAAGAGGTTCGTAAGAACATCGCTAGAATTCAGACTGTTATCACTGCAAAGGCTGCAGAATAGTTTATCCTATCAGAAAGGAGATTTTAGACCGTGGAAGAAAGAAATCTTAGAAAAACACGTGTTGGTGTTGTTGTAAGCGATAAGATGGATAAGACAATCGTTGTAGCTGTAAGAGATAACGTAAGACATCCTCTTTACAACAAGATCGTTAAGAAGACTTATAAATTAAAAGCTCATGACGAGAAAAACGATGCAAAGATCGGTGATACAGTCAGAGTTATGGAAACAAGACCTTTATCTAAAGATAAGAGATGGAGACTTGTAGAAATCATGGAAAGAGCAAAATAATAAAAGGAGGCTACAAGCATGGTACAGCAGGAAAGCAGACTCAAGGTTGCTGATAACACTGGCGCTAAAGAGTTACTTGTTATCCGCGTTATGGGTGGATCTACCAGAAGATATGCGAACATCGGTGATGTAATCGTTGCTACTGTTAAAGATGCAACACCAGGCGGTGTTGTTAAAAAAGGCGATGTAGTTAAAGCCGTAGTAGTTCGTTCAGTAAAAGGTGCTCGTCGTAAAGACGGATCTTATATAAAGTTTGATGAGAACGCAGCAGTAATCATCAAAGATGACAAAACTCCAAAAGGAACACGTATATTTGGACCAGTAGCTCGTGAGCTTCGTGAGAAACAGTTCATGAAGATTGTTTCTCTGGCTCCGGAAGTATTATAGGAGGAACGTCAATGGCAACTATGAAAATCAAAAAAGGCGACCTTGTTAAGGTTATCGCTGGAAAAGATATCAACAATGAGGGCAAGGTAATTGCCGTAAACGCAAAGAACAATACACTTCTTGTTGAGGGAATCAACATGGTTACTAAGCATACAAAACCAAGTATGTCAAATCAGCAGGGCGGTATCGTTCATCAGGAGGCTCCAATTGATGCTTCCAACGTAATGCTCATCCATGACGGAAAGCCTACTCGTGTAGGATTCAAGATGGATGGAGACAAGAAAGTTCGCTTTGCTAAATCAACAGGCAAAGTTATCGACTAATTGGAGAGAGGAGGATTAAGACATTGAGTAGACTTAGAGAACAGTACGAAAATGAGATCAAGGACGCAATGATCAAAAAGTTCGGATACAAAAACGCAATGGAAATTCCAAAGCTTGACAAGATCGTAGTTAACATGGGTGTTGGTGAAGCTAAGGAAAACGCTAAGGTTCTTGAGGCAGCCGTTAAGGATATGGAAGCCATCACAGGACAGAAAGCAGTTACAACTAAAGCAAAGAATGCTATAGCTAACTTTAAAATCAGAGAAGGAATGCCAATCGGATGTAAGGTTACATTACGTGGTGAGAAGATGTACGAGTTTGCAGATCGTCTCATCAACTTAGCATTACCTCGTGTACGTGACTTCAGAGGTGTTAACCCTAACGCATTTGATGGCCGTGGAAACTATGCCCTTGGAATTAAAGAGCAGATCATCTTCCCTGAGATCGAGTATGATAAGGTAGATAAGGTTCGTGGTATGGACATTATCTTCGTTACTACTGCTAAGACAGACGAAGAGGCACGTGAGTTACTGGCACAGTTCAATATGCCATTCGCTAAATAATCGGAGGAATTCTAATGGCTAAGACAAGTATGAAAATCAAACAGCAGCGTGCACCAAAGTTCTCTACAAGAGCTTATACACGTTGTAGAATTTGTGGACGTCCACATTCAGTTTTAAAGAAATACGGAATCTGCAGAGTATGCTTCCGTGAGTTAGCATACAAGGGACAGATCCCAGGCGTTAAAAAAGCTAGCTGGTAAGCCTGAAACACTTGATGAGTGCGCGCGTAAGCGTTGCACGAATCTAGTGAGAACTTCCTTTCAGCAACAGCTGTTTTTATAAATAACTATATTAACAAACATATTTAAGGAGGATATCGTTCATTATGATGATGACAAGTGATCCAATCGCAGATATGCTTACAAGAATTCGTAACGCAAATACTGCAAAACATGATACAGTAGACATCCCAGCTTCTAAGATTAAAGTAGCAATCGCTGGAATCCTTGTAGATGAGGGATTCATCGAGAAATACGACATCGTTGAGGATGGAAAAATCAAGACAATCCATGTTACATTAAAATATGGTGCTGATAAGAACGAGAAGGTTATTACAGGCATCAAGAGAATTTCTAAGCCAGGTCTTCGTGTATACGCAGGCAAGGATGAGATTCCTTCAGTACTTGGTGGACTTGGAATCGCTATTCTTTCAACTAACCAGGGTATCGTAACTGATAAAGAGGCTAGAAAGCTTCAGGTTGGTGGCGAAGTTTTAGCATTCGTTTGGTAAACATTGAACACTTAATGAATGCAAGCGTAAGTGTAGCATGAATTTAGTGTGAAAGTTGTTCTTTGAGTGAAACGAAAAGAACTACCTTATGACATAATATTGTAGGTGGTTTGAACTTAGCGAAGAGAACATACCCCTAAAGATCTTAATTTATATTAAGTATATTTCATCACGTATCCATATTCGATGCATCCATGATGTATAGTAGGGATACAGCAAGTAACATCTTAAAGTATAACCTGACCACAAGGTCAGAAATACTAAATAACTATTAACCTAATATCAAAATATAGGAGGTACGGGCATGTCACGTATAGGAAGAATGCCAATCGCAGTTCCTGCTGGAGTAACAGTTGAAATTGCAGAAAATAATCATGTGACTGTAAAAGGTCCAAAGGGTACTCTTGAGAGAACTCTTCCATCAGAGATGGATATCAAATTAGAGGGTGAAGAAGTAGTAGTTACAAGACCTAATGATTTGAAGAAAATGAAATCCTTACATGGATTAACAAGAACACTTATCCACAACATGGTTGTTGGTGTAACTGAGGGTTATACAAAGACTCTTGAGGTTAACGGTGTTGGTTACAGAGCTTCTAAGGCTGGAAAGAAACTTACTCTTAACTTAGGATATTCTCATCCGGTTGAGATGGAGGATCCGGAAGGACTTGAGTCAGAGGTTCAGGATAACAAGATCATCATTAAGGGTATCGATAAAGAAAAAGTTGGCCAGTACGCAGCTGAGATCAGAGATAAGAGAAGACCTGAGCCATATAAGGGCAAGGGAATCAAATATGCTGATGAGGTTATTAGACGTAAAGTTGGTAAGACTGGTAAAAAATAATTAAAGGAGTGGACAAGTAATGGTTAGTAAGAAATCAAGAACAGAAGTTCGTGTAAAGAAACATAACAGAATGCGTAATCATCTTGCTGGTACAGCACAGCGTCCTCGTTTAGCTGTATTCAGAAGTAATAACCATATGTATGCTCAGATTATTGATGATACAGTTGGAAATACACTCGTTTCTGCATCAACACTTGACAAGGATATCAAGGCAGAGCTCGAGAAGACTAATAACGTAGATGCAGCAGCAAAGCTTGGTACTGTAATCGCAAAGAAAGCATTAGATAAAGGTATTTCAACTGTTGTCTTCGATAGAGGCGGTTTTATTTACGCAGGAAAAGTTAAAGCATTAGCTGAAGCAGCAAGAGAAGCTGGCTTAGATTTTTAGGAGGAGACAAACATGAAACGTGAAATCATTGACGCTAGTCAATTAGAATTAGTTGACCAGGTAGTTGACATCAAGCGTGTAACAAAGGTTGTTAAGGGTGGACGTAACATGCGATTCACAGCTCTCGTTGTTGTTGGTGACAAGAACGGCCATGTAGGTGCAGGTCTTGGAAAAGCAGCAGAAATTCCTGAAGCTATCCGCAAGGGTAAAGAGGACGCCATCAAGAGCATGGTAAATGTTAAGTTAGACGAGAACAACTCTATTACACATGATGTAACAGGAAAATATACAGGTGCTTCCGTATTATTAAAGAAGTCTCCTGAAGGTACTGGTATCATCGCTGGTGGTCCTGCACGTTCAGTATGCGAGATCGCTGGTATCCAGAATATCCGTACAAAGTCTTTAGGATCAAACAACAAGCAGAACGTAGTACTTGCTACTATCGAGGCTCTTAAGCAGTTAAGAAGCCCTGAGGATGTTGCAAAGCTTCGTGGTAAATCTGTAGAAGAAATCTTAGGTTAGGAGGAACGCTAAAATGGCAGATAGAGTTAAAGTTACATTAATCAAATCTACAATCGGTGCTGTTCCTAAGAACAAGAAGACTATTGAGGCTCTTGGTCTTACTAAGTTAGGCAAAACTGTAGAGTTACCAAACAATGCAGCTACACAGGGAGCTGTTCGCAAAGTAGCACCATACGTAAAAGTAGAAGAAGTTTAAGAATAAAATAAGGAGGTACCGTGATGGATTTATCTAATTTAAAAGCGGCTGAGGGTTCAGTTCATAGTGATAATTTCAGAAGAGGTCGTGGACACGGCTCAGGAAACGGTAAGACTGCTGGTAAGGGACACAAGGGACAGAAGGCTCGTTCAGGAGCTCCAAGACCTGGTTTCGAAGGTGGACAGATGCCATTATATAGAAGATTGCCTAAGAGAGGTTTCAAGAATAGAAACACTCTTACAATCGTACCTATAAATCTTTCAGCTCTTGAGAGATTCGATAACGATGCAGTAGTTTCAGTTGAGACATTAATCGAGGCTGGAATCGTTAAGAATCCTAGAGATGGCGTAAAGATTCTTGGAAATGGAGAACTTACTAAGAAGCTTACAGTTCAGGCTAACGCTTTCAGTGCTAGTGCAAAAGAGAAAATCGAAGCTCTTGGTGGAAAAGCAGAGGTGATCTAATGCTTAAGACACTCCGTAATGCGTTTAAAATAAAGGATGTCCGTAATAGAATCCTTTTTACATTCATGATGCTTATTGTCATCAGAATCGGAAGCGAGCTTCCGATTCCTGGTGTCAAGGGCTCCGTATTTCAGAGTTGGTTAAACAGTAAATCAGCAGATGGTTTAGGCTTTGTTGATGCTATAACAGGTGGATCATTCTCACAGATGTCAGTATTTGCGCTGAATATTACACCATACATTACATCTTCAATCATTATGCAGTTGCTTACAATTGCTATACCTAAGCTTGAAGAGATGCAACGCGATGGCGAGGATGGCAGAAAGAAAATTGTTGAGATAACACGTTATCTTACAATTGGATTAGGCCTTCTTGAGTCAGTCATGATGGTAATTGGTTTTTATAGACAGAATTACCTTACAGAAAAGACACCATTGACTGTTATTATGGTCGTTACTTCACTTACAGCAGGTTCAGCTGTACTTATGTGGATTGGAGAGCGTATTACAGAAAAGGGTGTAGGAAACGGAATATCAATAGTATTGACAATCAATATTATTTCACGTATTCCAGAGGATTTAAGTACACTTTGGTCACAGTTCATTGCTTCAGCAGCGAACGTTCCAAAGGCGATTGTTGCAGGCCTTATCGTAGTAGCAATAATTGCTGCAATGGTAGTATTTGTAGTATTACTTCAGGATGCACAGCGCAAGATTCCTGTACAGTACTCAAGCAAAATAAGAGGCAACAAGCAGATGGGCGGTCAGCAGACATGCATTCCACTAAAGGTAAATACCAGTGGAGTTATCCCGGTAATCTTTGCACAGTCTCTTATGCAGACACCTGTTATCATTGCCAGCTTCCTTGGAAAGGGCAATGGAAATGGAATAGGCTCTAAGATATTAAAAGGATTATCACAGTCTAACTGGTGTGATCCAAAGGAGCCGGTATATTCAATCGGACTTATTGTTTACATTGTGTTGATCATAGCATTTGCTTACTTCTACACAAACATTACATTCAATCCGCTTGAGATTGCAAACAATATGAAGCGTTCAGGTGGCTTTATACCCGGTATCAGACCTGGAAAGCCAACCAGCGATTACTTAAATCAGATATTAAACTACATTGTATTTATTGGAGCTATTGGACTTGCGTTTATCGCATTTGTTCCGATATTCTTCAATGGAGTATTCAACGCAGACGTATCCTTTGGTGGAACTTCAATCATCATCATTGTCGGAGTTGTTATTGAGACATTGAAGCAAATTGAATCACAGATGAGAGTTCGATACTATAAAGGATTTTTAGATGATTAATTGTACATTGGAGATACTGAATTCAGTATCTCCATTCGTGCTATCAACAAGTTTTGTATAAAAGGAGAAAATTTTTATGAAGATCATCATGTTAGGGGCACCTGGTGCCGGTAAAGGTACACAGGCAAAACAGATAGCTGCAAAATATTCTATACCACATATCTCTACAGGAGATATATTCCGTGCAAACATCAAGAACGGAACAGAGCTTGGTAAGAAGGCAAAGACTTATATGGATCAGGGAGCACTTGTTCCGGATGAGCTTACCTGTGACCTTGTTATGGATAGAATACAGCAGGATGATTGCAAAAACGGATTTGTATTAGACGGTTTCCCAAGAACAATTCCACAGGCAAAGGCACTTGATGATGCTCTCACAAAGATTGGGGAGAAGATGGATTATGCCATCGATGTAGATGTTCCTGATGAGAACATTGTTAACCGTATGGGTGGAAGAAGAGCCTGCCTCAATTGTGGTGCAACATATCATATCGTTTTCAATCCAACAAAGGTTGAGGGCAAATGTGATGCATGTGGCGCTGACACAGTACTCAGAGATGACGATAAGCCTGAGACAGTTCAGAAGCGCTTAGCTGTATATCATGAGCAGACACAGCCGCTTATCGAGTATTATGACAAGCAGGGCATTTTAAAGTCTGTAGACGGAACAAAGCCTATGGATGAAGTTTTTTCAGCCATTGTAGGTATTTTAGGTGAATAATAATGTCTGTAACTATCAAATCAGAGCATGAGATAGAGCTGATGAGGGAGGCCGGCAGGATTCTGGCGGCCGTTCATCAGCAGCTCGGTAAAGAAATCAAACCGGGAATGTCCACTAAGGATGTGGACCGGCTGGGCGAAGAAATGATTCGTAGTTATGGATGCGAGCCGTCTTTCTTAGGATATTGCGGATATCCGGCCTCCATATGTGTTTCAGTAAACGAGGAGGTTGTGCATGGTATCCCGACTGATGAGCGTATCTTACAGGAGGGCGATATCGTGAGCCTTGATGCTGGTGTTATCTACAAAGGATACCACTCAGACGCAGCCAGAACAGTAGGCGTAGGAGAGATTTCAGAGGAAGCAAGACTTCTTATAGAAAGAACACGTCTCAGTTTTTTTGCAGGAATAAAGAATGCAGTTGCGGGAAACAGACTGTATGATATTTCAGGAGCCATACAGCAGCTTGCCGAGTCGTTTGGATACGGAGTTGTATATGATCTTGTTGGTCATGGCATAGGAAGCCATTTACATGAGGATCCTGAGGTGCCGAACTTCAGACCACAGGGCTTTAGAAAAGGGCTCAGACTTAAGCCGGGCATGACACTGGCGGTTGAGCCAATGATTAATGCAGGTTCACCGCATGTTGTGTGGATGGATGACGAATGGACAGTGGTTACTGAGGATTTATCGTTGTCGGCACACTATGAAAATACCATACTTATTACAAAAGGAAAGCCGGAGATACTTTCTCTGACAGAGGATGAAAAAGCAGCCGGATTTCTGGAGCTAATCTAATAATAATCATAACGAAACCCAAGGATTTATTTACAGGAGGAATCAAAATGTCAAAAGCAGACGTTATCGAAGTTGAAGGTGTTGTAGTTGAGAAGTTACCAAATGCGTTTTTTAAGGTAGAGCTTGAGAACGGACACCAGATTTTAGCTACAATCAGTGGAAAGCTTCGTATGAATTTCATCAGAATTTTACCGGGAGATAAGGTAACAATTGAGATGTCACCATACGACCTTACAAAGGGCAGAATTATCTGGAGAGATAAGTAATTTTTACAGATAATTTTTTAAAAAAAATATTGACTTCCCTTAAGTGTCCGTGTATAATGCTATCTGGACACTTTTGGAAAAGTACCTGAAAAGGACTTTTATAGAGAAAGGAGGATTTGCTGTGAAGGTAAGATCATCAGTTAAACCTATTTGCGAAAAGTGCAAAGTTATCAAGAGAAAAGGAAGCATCAGAATTATCTGTGAGAATCCAAAGCATAAGCAGAGACAGGGTTAATTAGTACAAATATTTGACCCTGTTATTTGTGCGTTTGGTTTATTAAACCTTTTTTCATATCATTATGTGCGGCTGCAGCGAGATATTTATCATCGCTGTTCATAATAAACAGAGGCATTCTGGTTTCATATTATAATACCGAGTGATATGGAACAAAATGCAAATATGGGAGCGCATATGGCTACACACATTTCAGGACGTGCAACCGTAGCTGTAGATGCATATGTGTTTCGGAGAGCATACATCAAGTTGCAGATGTATCGTTACTATAGTAAATAACTAAAAATTATGGAGGTGTAAACACACATGGCTCGTATTGCAGGTGTAGATTTACCAAGAGAAAAACGTGTAGAAATCGGCTTAACTTACATCTACGGAATCGGAAGAGTAAGTGCAGACCGTATCCTTGAAGCAGCTAATGTTGATCCAAGCACTCGTGTTAGAGATCTTACAGATGACGAGGTTAAGAGAATCAGCGCTGTTATCGACGAGACAATGACAGTTGAAGGTGATTTAAGAAGAGAAATCGCTTTAAATATCAAGAGACTTCAGGAAATTGGATGCTATCGTGGTATCCGTCATAGAAAAGGACTTCCGGTTCGTGGTCAGAAGACAAAGACTAATGCAAGAACTCGCAAGGGTCCTAAGAGAACAGTAGCAAACAAGAAGAAATAATCACTTAGAAAATAAGTGAAAACGCCACTTGAACGTAGTGCGCGTTTGGTTCTGTGGACGAAGAAGCAGAGCTACATTATAACTTAAATAAAGTTTAGAAAGTAGAAAGTAGGTTAGTTTAAATATGGCTAAGAATGTTGCAAAGAAAACAACTAAAAAGCGTGTAAAGAAAAACGTTGAACGCGGACAGGCACATATTCAGGCATCTTTCAATAACACAATCGTTACTTTAACAGATGCTGAAGGAAATGCTTTATCATGGGCAAGTGCCGGTGGTCTTGGATTTAGAGGTTCAAAGAAATCTACTCCATATGCTGCACAGATGGCAGCAGAAACAGCTACAAAGGCAGCTTTAATCCATGGATTAAAGACAGTTGACGTATTCGTTAAGGGACCAGGTTCAGGAAGAGAGGCAGCTATCCGTGCCCTTTCAGCATGTGGTCTTGAGGTTACATCAATCAGAGACGTTACTCCGGTACCTCACAATGGATGTCGTCCACCAAAACGTAGAAGAGTCTAATCAGGAGGTATAGATTAAAATGGCAGTTAATAAAGTACCTGTACTTAAGAGATGCAGATCACTTGGTTTAGAGCCAAGTTATTTAGGATATGATAAGAAGTCTAGAAGAAACCTTACAAGAGCAAACAGAAAGGTGTCTGAGTACGGACTTCAGTTAAGAGAAAAGCAGAAAGCTAAATTCATCTATGGTGTTTTAGAGAAGCCTTTCCGTAACTACTACAAGAAAGCAGATCAGATGAAAGGATTAACAGGTCTTAACCTTATGACAATCCTTGAGTCAAGACTTGACAACGTAATCTTCCGTCTTGGTTTCGCAAGAACAAGAAAAGAAGCTAGACAGATCGTTGATCACAAGTTCGTTACAGTAAACGGAAAAGTTGTTAACATCCCTTCATACCTTGTAAAGGCTGGCGATGTTATCGAAATTAAAGAGAGCAAAAAGAATACTCAGAGAATGAAAGATATCGTCGAGGTAGCTGGCGGAAGAATCGTTCCGGAGTGGTTAGACGTAGATGCTGAGAAATTACAGGGAACTGTAAAAGACTTACCTACACGTGAGCAGATTGATGTTCCTGTAGATGAGATGCTCATCGTCGAGTTATATTCTAAGTAAAATTAGGTTGATTTGCCGGGGATTTATTTCCCGGCTTATCCACTCTTTGATAACATATAACAACGATACCCGAGAAGGAGGGAATTTGAAGTGTTCGATTTTGAAAAACCAAAAATTGAAATCGCAGAAATTTCAGAAGACAAGACATATGGCAGATTTGTTGTAGAGCCATTAGAGAGAGGTTACGGTACAACACTTGGAAACTCTTTAAGACGTATCATGCTTTCTTCTTTACCGGGCGCTGCAGTAAGCCAGGTCAAGATTGATGGTGTTTTACATGAATTCAGCTCTATTCCTGGTGTTAAGGAAGATGTTACAGAAATCATCATGAATATCAAGAACCTTGCAATTCGCAATAATAGTTCTACAAATGAACCAAAGGTTGCATATATCGAATTCGAAGGTGAAGGCGTTGTTACAGCAGCCGATATTCAGGTTGATTCAGATATCGAGATTTTGAATCCTGAGTTAGAGATTGCACACTTGAATGGTGGTGCAGATTCTAAGCTTTACATGGAGCTTACAATCACAAACGGCAGAGGTTATGTCGGAGCAGAGAAGAACAAGAACGAGGATACACCAATCGGAGTTCTTGCTGTAGATTCAATCTACACTCCTGTTGAGCGTGTTAACCTTACTGTAGAGAATACCCGTGTAGGTCAGGTTACAGATTATGATAAGCTTACATTAGATGTATTTACAAATGGTGCATTGGAGCCTGACGAGGCAGTCAGTCTTGCAGCTAAGGTATTAAGTGAGCACTTAAATCTGTTCATCGATCTTTCAGAGGCAGCACAGCAGGTTGACGTTATGGTCGAGAAGGAAAACGATGCTCAGGAAAAGGTTCTTGAGATGAACATTGATGAGCTTGAGCTTTCAGTTCGTTCATACAACTGCTTAAAGCGTGCAGGAATTAACACTGTTGCAGAGCTTATCAATAGAACACCTGAGGACATGATGAAGGTTCGTAACCTTGGTCGCAAGTCTTTAGAGGAAGTTTTAGCAAAATTAAAAGAATTAGGTTTAGAGTTAAATCAGACTGAGGAATAATTCATTCGAATAATCCTTGCACTGATTCTTCTAAATAAATTGGTCATATATAAATTTTAAATATCATATTTATGTTTATGTGTGACAAAACTCATAGCGGCAGGGCCAGTAAGACCAAAGAGCGTGACCGTGTCTGATACATGAGTGGCAACTGATTTGAGCATTTGCTTTTTGAAATAAGGCAAAGCTTTATCACAACAAGATACGATGTCTGGCAGTAAGACCGAAGAGCGTGACCGGATGTCCCACAAATGGAGGAAATTAAAATGGCAAAATATCGTAAGTTAAGCAGAACATCAAGCCAGAGAAAGGCTTTACTCAGAGGTCAGGTTACACAGCTTCTTGTTAACGGAAAGATCGTAACTACAGAGGCTAAGGCTAAAGAGGTTCGTAAGATCGCTGAGGGTCTTATCGCATTAGCAGTAAAAGAGAAAGACAACTTCGAAGAGGTTACTGTAACAGCTAAGGTTGCCCGCAAGGACAAAGATGGCAAGAGAGTAAAAGAGGTTGTAGACGGAAAGAAAGTTACTGTTTATGACGAAGTAGAGAAGAAGATCAAGAAGGATTCTGCTTCACGTCTTCATGCCAGAAGACAGATGCTCAAGGTTCTTTACACAGCTAAAGAGTCTGACGGCACAAAGAAGGGAACAAAAACTATCGATGTAACAAACAAGTTATTCGATGAGATCGCTCCTAAGTATGCTGATCGTAACGGTGGTTACACAAGAATCGTTAAGATTGGACAGCGTAAAGGTGACGGAGCTTTAGAGGTTCTTCTTGAGTTAGTTTAATATTTAATCGGTATAAATCTTAGACTAAATAAAACCAGAGATTTGAGTGGATGACACTCACTTCTCTGGTTTTTTATTTCTAGGGTAATTATTCTAATCTATTGAGAAAAACTGATGCGTCTTATTTGCATGTATAGTTCGACTGCCTTTGGTTTGAATTCGTAACTGTAACGCATAAAAATACCCCTTTCACTGGATATCCAGTAAAAGGGGTACATATTAATTTCACACGGCTTTTTTAAATACGATTAATTATTTATTCTTTGCTGCAGCCTGCTCGTCATTGTACTTCTGAACACACTTCTTGATTCTGTCATATGGTGAGAGAAGATCACTGATAGAACAGTCGTGGTTTAATGTATCAATGAGGTATGCGATGTATTTGCTCATGTCACAGCTGATATAGTACTCCTTAGAGAGAAGCTCAGGTGACTGGTAGATAAGGTTTGTTGTAACTACTCTGTAGATGAGACCCTCCTCGTAAGCCTTGTCAAATGAAGCGAAGCCGTTTGTGAAGAGACCAAATGTAGAAACAACAAAGATTCTGTTAGCTTTACGCTTCTTGAGCTCTCTTGCTGTATCTATCATACTCTCGCCGGAAGAAATCATATCATCGATGATAAGAACATCCTTACCCTCCACATTTGTTCCGAGGAACTCATGAGCAACGATAGGGTTACGTCCGTCAACGATACGGCTGTAATCACGACGTTTGTAGAACATACCCATGTCTACTCCGAGTACGTTTGCAAGGTAAATAGCACGGTTTGTAGCGCCCTCATCAGGAGAGATAATCATAAGATGGTCAGCATCAATAGTGATATCCTTTACGTTCTTTAAGATACCCTTGATGAACTGGTAAGAAGGCATTACATTCTCAAAACCGTTCAGAGGAATAGCATTTACTACACGAGGGTCATGAGCATCGAAGGTGATGATATTGTCTACACCCATGTTGATAAGCTCCTGAAGAGCCAATGGACAGTCAAGAGACTCACGGCCTGTACGTCTGTGCTGACGGCTCTCATAAAGGAAAGGCATGATAACTGTTATTCTTCTTGCTTTTCCGCCGGCTGCAGCGATAACACGCTTTAAGTCAGCATAGTGGTCATCAGGTGACATGTGGTTTGTCTGACCGCATACTGTGTAGGTAAGACTGTAGTTAGTTACATCTACCATGATGTACAGATCGTAACCACGAACAGACTGGTTGATAACACATTTAGCCTCGCCAGAACCGAATCTAGGTGTAGAAGGCTTGATAATGTAGCTGTTTTTGTAGTAGTCTTTGAAAGCACTCTCGTTAGCATGCTGGTGCTCTCTGTGCTCTCTCCAGCCCTGTAAGTATGCATCTACCTTCTGGGCAAGACCTATACAACTGTCGGTTGCAACAAGTCCAAGTGTACCGGTTGGCATAGTCTCCAAAATTCTCTCATCGTTTGGCATTGTTATTCCTCCATATAACCATATAATAAATAAACTAAATATATAATATAAAAAGCGTTATTTGGAAAGACGCTTTTTAATTCGTATGTCATCTCCAAAGAGCTTGATAAAACTATAATTGCTTGAAATTCTTGAAAGTGTTCTCTCGGAGTAAATCTCTGCTATCTGCTCCAAATTCAGATTAGTGGAAATAATAGTAGATTTCCGGCGCAGTATACGCTCATTTACACAAAGGAAAAGTTGTGATGTGGTAAATGAGTTGGAAAGCTCGGTTCCGAGATCGTCTATGATAAGTAAATCACAGTCGAATATATTCTGGTGCGCTGCGATGGCATCTGCATCCTTTTCAAACACACCTTTGCTTAATATATCAAATAATTGGAATGCTGTAAAGTAAATTACGGAGTAACCTGCATCTAAAAGCTCTTTTGCAATGCAATTAGATAAAAAAGTCTTTCCGACACCGGTATTACCGTAGAAAAATATGTTTTTAGGTTTGTTTTCAAAATTATCTATAAAATCATGACAGTTCGTCACGGCAAGCTTTGCTGTGGCGAGCGCAGACAGCCCTGTCGCAGGATTTTTCTGCTCATCTGAGTAATAATCAAATGAGAGCGTGGAAAAATTCTCACGAGACAAAATCTCCCTGATATTGGACTGCGAATAAACGGTATTGATAATAGCCTGCTTGAAACAATGACATTTCTGACCGTTTATGTATCCTGTATCGTGGCAATCTGGACAGGTGTAAATAGGCTCAAAATAATCAAGCGGATATCCGAGTGTGGATAGCAGTGCAGCACGCTCCTCCTTATAGTCATCGATTGCAAGGCGTAAAGCGGCAAGAGCATTCTCATCGCCGTCCATAAGCCTGTACGCCTGCCTGATAGATGCGGATGCAATCTCTGAGTCAATCTCCCTGAGGCGGGGCGCCTTGCGATAGGCTTCCTCAATACGCTTGTCATGTATGTATTTGTTCTGAAGCTGGCGTTTATCGTAGCCTCGCATTATCTCATCATATTGAGCATTGGTAAGTGCCATATACCCTCCTTGGGATGTGTAAATCTAACTTGAAAAATCATATAACTAAATTGCGCAACAGAAATCATACAAGTCAAATTATATAATTGGAATCACGCAACAGAAATCATACAGTTTAAATCATATAATTGAAATCATGTAGCTTAAATCATACCGTAGAATTGAGAAACAGCTTCTCCAGCTTGTCGTAATCATTGTTGCGCTGATTGAAGTTGTTAAATTTATTCTTGGAACTTGAATTATTGCTTTTGGGTTTTGAGGAACCGTTTGCAGCATTTGTGCCTTGTGATGAGCCTGTAGCAGAGGCTTTATTGGCCTTGGCAAAGTTGGCATCAAGCACTTCAACATCCTTTAATGTATGTACATCCTTTTTCCTCCAGTTCGCGAGTATCGAGTCTGTGTACTCGAAGCTTGGCTTCTGGATAGCTGAAATAGTTTTACTGCAGGCGGCCTTTACAAGCTCTATATCGAAACCGTATTCGCCGACCCATTTGTTGATGAGTGACACCTCAGAGTCAACCAGATTGCGGCCTGTGATGCCTAGCGCCTTCATTACAGAATAGTAAATCTGTGAGTGAGCGGCTGCATCGTCCTTTGCCTGATCTACGGTCTTTATGCCGGCATCGGCCCAGCCGAGAGCGACCTTGTTCATGTACCGAAGGCTTGAATGTCCTTTGGTAATGCAGTACTCCACGAGATACTCCACCAGGTCGGTAGAAAAATGAAGCTCGTCCAGCCAGTAGAGCACCATATTGGTGTCTGTGGATGAGAGCGTATGCTTCAGATATGTCTCTATAATAAAGAAAAGCTCTGAAATGTCAGGATTCTTTCTAAACTCCTTAATCTCATCAAGTGTGTATTCCTTCTGTGAAGAAGAAGCTTTGTCAGTAGTCTGGCTCTTAAGCTTTTCCACAACAGAATCCTGCATCCGAATATTTGCGGTAGAAATATTCTGTGCAGCATTATTAACCACGCCGTTTTTCAAAATATTCTGTGTAGCATTATTAACCACGCTGTTTTGCAAATTATTCTGCGCGGCATTATCAGCCACAGCGCTTTGTATATTACTCTGAGCAGCCTGCATACCGGATACAGAAAGACTGCAGAGGTTGATTCCCATAATCTGGCCATCAGCGCCGGATTGCAGCTGTAAAATGCCCTCAGAGGCCCAGTAATTGAGAGCACGTATGATGTCGGCCTCGGTATTGCTGAAATGATCGGCAATCTCTGAAATAGTTGCTATGCCTGCCCCGGAGCCTGTCGCACGGAGCAGATAAAGGTATACCTTGACAAACTCACCGTTTGCCTTTGGCATGTATTGATCTATAAAAATATCTGACACAGTAGTGAATGATGTTGCTATGTCACTGCTAATGTTTATCGCTGTCATATAAAAAACTCTCTTTCGCTTAACCTGTGAGCAATTATAGCACAATATTTTAACCGTGTGAAGATGGTAAAAGTGCTACAAGCCTTGTAAACTCGGGCTTTCTGAATCCACAAATAAATGTGGATAATGTGGATAACTATGTAAAATAATTGAAAAATCAATGTATCACAGGGTATATAAGCTGTTGAAAATTATTTAAAAAATCCACACACAAAATGAGAGTTGTTAACATTTTGTATGTGGATAACGTGGATAACTTATTTCTTAAGCAGGTCTTCGCCGATTTCTACTACATTTCCGGCACCCATTGTTATCAACAGGTCGCCGTTTACACAATTTTCTGATAAAAATTTCTCGATTTCCTCAAATGATGGGAAATAGTGTGCATTCACACCTTTTTCGAGCAATAAATCAAGGATGTCCTTAGATGAAATGCCATAGGTGTTCTGCTCACGAGCAGCATAGATATCAGCTAGCACCACAACATCTGCCATTGAAAGAACATCGGCAAAATCGTTTAAGAAGGCCTTGGTTCTGGAATAGGTATGTGGCTGGAAGCAAAGGACAAGCCTGTCATGTGGATATTTTTGTGCAGCTGTCAGTGTTGCACGGATCTCGGTTGGATGGTGAGCGTAGTCATCAATGATTGTGACGCCGTTTACCTTGCCCTTGTACTGGAAACGTCTGTCAGCACCGCCAAATTTGTCGAGGCCTGTGAGGATAGACTCCTCATCAAGACCGAGTGTGGTGGATAAAGCTATGGCTGCGAGCGCATTGCTTACATTGTGAGCGCCCGGAACAGAGAGTTTTACGTCGAAAAGTGGACTACCCTGTCTCATAGCTGTAAAAGATGCACAAGCTTTATTGTCATAGGTTATATTTTCCGGATAGAAATCATATTTTGAATCAAAGCCATAGGTGATAATCTTCTGAGGAAGACCTGCGACAATCTCTTCATAGCGGTCAATTTCACCATTGATGATGGTAGCACCGCCTGCGAGAGTGTTTGATGCATACTCGCGGAAGGAATGCCTGATGTCGTTGATATCCTTGAAGAAATCCAGATGCTCAGCCTCAATATTTAAAATAATACTGTAGCGTGGTCTGAAATTCAAAAAGCTGTTTGTGTACTCACACGCCTCAGAGATGAAGTACTCTGAATCGCCCACACGCAGATTGCCGTGGATAGATGACAAAATACCTCCTACGGAAATGGTAGGATCTGTCTGAGCGGCGAGAAGAATCTCACTGATCATGGATGTGGTGGTAGTCTTGCCGTGTGTGCCGGCTACAGCGATAGAATAATCGTAATTGTCCATAATCTGTCCGAGAAGCTCGGCTCTGGTAAGCATCGGAATACCGGCTGCTTTTGCTGCGGCAAACTCAGGATTGCTTTCGTGGATAGCAGCAGTGTAAACCACCAGGTCGATATCGGAGGTGATATTGTCTGCGCTCTGACCATATATGACTTTTATGCCCTTGGCAGCAAGAGTTTTTGTGAGGTCTGATTCCTTTGAATCGGAGCCGGAAATGGTAAAGCCCTCCTCATGCAGAATCTCTGCGAGACCGCTCATGCTGATACCGCCGATGCCTATGAAATGGATGTGTATTGGTTTGCTGAAATCTATTTTATACATTTATTTTACCTGCCTGATTTATTATAATTTATATTGTAACTATTAAAAACTGCTGAGAACAAAAAGCCGATGCGTCATGATTGCATGTAAGCGACTGATTTTCTTGTTCTGAATAGTTACTTTATATTAATTATACAACTAAATACAGTATTTGCAAAGGAAAAATAAGGTGAAAGCAGGCATGACTTTCAAATGATAAGAACCCTTGCAGGTTAAACAGATATACGATAAATGACACTTGTGCAAAATGTCAAAAAAAAAGAAAAATATCATTTGATTTTGTGAAAAATGTTGAAGTGATAATGCGGCTGTGGTATAATTTTTTTTATAAAAATAATTCATCCGGACCATATGAATTTGATGGGTTTAAAGTATATGGCAGTAACTGCAATTTATGCAGCGGCAACTATAATTTATATGGAAACAATTGTGATTTATTATAGAAGCATTACAGATACGGTTATTACAGAAACTAGTGGTGGGTACCGGATGGGCACAACAAAAATTAGGACAGACGAGGAGTGATAACGTGATTAAGAAAGAAATGATAGCCATGCTTTTAGCAGGCGGTCAAGGCAGCAGACTTGGTGTTCTGACAGCGGACGTAGCAAAACCGGCAGTTTCGTTTGGTGGAAAGTACAGAATCATAGATTTTCCGCTTAGCAACTGCATCAATTCAGGCATTGATACAGTTGGGGTACTTACACAGTATCAGCCACTCAGACTTAACAGCCACATAGGAATAGGTATTCCGTGGGACCTCGACAGGAATAACGGAGGAGTGGCAATACTGCCTCCTTATGAGAAGAGCGGCAACAGCGAGTGGTACACAGGTACAGCCAATGCAATCTACCAGAATATGAGGTATATAGACAGTTACAACCCGGACTATGTGTTGATACTGTCAGGAGACCATATTTACAAGATGGACTATGAGGTGATGCTTGATTTCCACAAGGAAAACAATGCAGATGTGACCATAGCAACAATGCCGGTGCCTATCGAGGAGGCCAGCCGATTTGGTATCGTCATAGCCGATGATGATAAGCGCATCAATGCATTTGAGGAAAAGCCGGTTCATCCGCGTAGCAATCTCGCATCAATGGGCATTTACATATTCTCATGGCCGGTGCTAAAGGAAGCCTTACTTGCACTAAAGAATCAGGAAAACTGTGATTTTGGCAAGCATGTCATACCATACTGCTTTGAAAACGACAGACGTATGTTTGCATACGAGTTCAACGGATACTGGAAGGACGTAGGTACACTGGGCTCATACTGGGAGGCCAATATGGAGCTTGTGGACATCATTCCGGAGTTCAACCTGTACGAGGAGTATTGGAAGATTTACACAAGGAACGATGCAATCGAGCCACTTTATATAGCCAAAGGAGGTCATGTGGAGCGAAGCATCATGGGTGAGGGCTGTGAATGCTATGGTCATGTGGAGCATTCTGTTATAGGTGCCAACGTCAAGATTGGAAGAGGCGCAGTAATACGTGATTCCATCATCATGCGTGACACGGAGATAGGCTCCAATGTCACGATAGATAAGTCCATCATTGCCGAAAATTGCAAGGTGGGCGACAATGTGACACTTGGCTTCGGACAGGAGAAGCCGAACGTATTAAATGAGAGCATATACTCATTTGGGCTTGTCACTATAGGAGAAGATTCTGTGATACCGGACGGGGTAAAGATAGGCAAAAATACAGCAATCTCCGGTGTTACATACGAAGAGGATTACAAAGACGGTGTGCTTGAGGGCGGAGAAGTTATTATCAAGGCAGGTGACGGAAAATGAAGGCAATAGGAATAATTTTGGCCGGCGGCAACAATAATAGGATGAAGGAACTGACAGCAAAACGAGCAGTACCGGCCCTGCCGGTAGCAGGCAGCTTCAGGGCTATAGATTTTTCACTCAGCAGCATGTCAAACTCACATATACAGACAGTTGCGATATTGACACAATATAATGCACGATCATTGAATGAGCATCTGAGCTCATCAAAATGGTGGAATTTTGGTAGAAAGCAGGGAGGATTATTCCTCTTTACACCTACAGTCACAGCGGACAACAGTGATTGGTACAGGGGTACGGCAGATGCGATGTATCAGAATATTGATTTTCTCAAGAGACGCCATGAGCCATATGTCATCATCAGCAGCGGTGACTGTGTATACAAGCTGGATTTCAACAGAGTGCTTGATTTTCACATCGAGAAAAAATCAGACATTACAGTGGTATGCAAGGACATGATGTACAACGACGATGTCAGCCGTTTTGGTGTGGTACGCATGGATGAGGAGTCAAGAATCACAGAGTTTGATGAAAAGCCAATCGAGGCTTCATCCAATACAATTTCCACAGGTATCTATGTCATCAGAAGACGACAGCTTATAGAGCTTTTGGAGGCAGCAGCTGAGGAAAACAGATTCGATTTCGTAAATGATATCCTCGTGCGCTACAAAAATGTAAAGAAAATATATGGCTACAAGATAAATTCGTATTGGAACAATATCGCCGATATTGATGCATACTTCAAGACCAATATGGATTTCTTAAGACCTGACGTCAGAAGCTATTTCTTCAGGGAGGAGCCGACAATCTGTTCAAAGGTGGACGACCTGCCACCGGCCAAGTTTAATCCGGGATCAGACATTTCAAACAGCCTCGTATCAAGTGGCTGTATCATAAACGGCAGAGTGGAGGATTCGGTGCTTTTCAAGCAGGTATTTGTGGGCAAAAACACCACAGTGAAGAACTGCGTGATACTCAATGATGTCTATATAGACGACAATGTGCACCTTGAGAATTGCATCGTAGAGAGTCGCGGAACCATCAGTCCAAACACATACTACTGTGGTGAGGATGGAGTCAGAATAGTAAAAGAAAAAAATGTAAGATATGTAATTTAAAAACAGACCAGGGGGACAAAAATATGCAGATTACAGACATCAGAATTCGTAAGGTAGAAAAGGAAGGCAAGATGAAGGCGGTTGTGTCAATTACAATCGATGATGAATTCGTGGTACATGACATCAAGGTAATCGAAGGAGAAAAGGAACTTTTCATCGCCATGCCAAGCCGTAAGGCAAACGATGGCGAGTACAGGGATATAGCCCATCCGATTAACTCTGCCACACGCGAGAAGATCCAGAATATGATTCTTGAAAAGTATAAGACAGAGATTGAGAATGCATAAAATCAAACAAAGATTCGAGCTGCGAGGGCAGACTTTGGGACTCGTAACATGCTAAGCTATAGCCATTATAAGAAAGAGATAAAAAATCTTTCTTATGATGGCTTATTTTTATATTTTTGGAAGCAGGAGGTATGGGGTATGCATATTTTAGCGTTCATATTAGTATTTGTTGTTGGAGCGATTGCAGCAGCGTGCGATGGGGATTTTTCAGGGATAGCTGCAATAGGAAAATTTGTTGGTGGAGCAATTCTGGTCATAGGAATGCTGTGGCTGTTTACGCAACCGGTGCTACTGGTTATAGTTATTGTTTTACTTGTGGTAATTATTGCGTGCTGTTCGGGAACGAAATAGGTGGGAATAAAAGATGAAACTATTATGTGTCTGAGAAAAATTAATAAAAATACTGTAAGGCTCAAGTACTATATGGTAAAATAATAAGAAAAGCGAGAAGGGAAGAAAATATGATAGCAAAATTAGAACTCGAGTTAGCTTGTAATGAAGAACTGGCATATCAGATGTCATCATTGTTTCATGGAGTTTTGATGGAATTGTTGCCTGAAGAATATGCAGACGAATTACATTACTCTAAGCTACATCCGTACACGCAGCATCTGGAATGCAGAGGAAAAACGTGGTATTGGATAATCACAGCATTGAATAAACAGGCGGTTGACATAATACTTAAAAATGCTTTGTGGAACTTAGAGAAGATTGAGCTGAAAAAGAAACAGATAGTGATAAATATCATTGGAAAGCAGTACATTGAAATGCCATATAAGCAGTTGATGGAGCATTTTTATCATGAAGAGCATGGAAAGTATCTGCAGCTTCATTTTATATCACCAACAGCCTTTAAACAGAATGGAAGATATGTATTTTATCCGGACATTCACTGTTTTTTTCAAAGTCTCATGAATAAATATGACGCTGCGGTAGGGGATAATATTATGAGGGACGAGGAAACGTTGGAACAGCTATGTGAAAATGCACAGATAGTCAGGTATGATTTGAAAAGTGTAAGCTTTTCACTTGAGGGTGTCCGTGTTCCTGCATTTGTAGGGAAAATTACAATCAAAATAAACGGAACAAAAACAATGGCAGATTTTGCAAACATGCTTGTGGAATTTGGAACCTATTCAGGGGTTGGGATTAAAACTGCTCTTGGCATGGGATGCATACGACAGCTAAAAGAAAGGGGATAGGAAATGCTTAAGGACAGACAGATAAAGCTGGTTGTGGGAAGTTTGTTGCACGATATAGGCAAGGTAGTATATAGAAGCGGCGACGGAAGAAACCACAGTGCGAGCGGGTATGATTTCCTGAAAAATCAGGCCAAAATCGAAGATACTGAAATTTTAAACTGTGTAAGGTATCATCATGGCAAGTATCTAAGCAGTGCGGATATAGCACCGGATGATCTAGCTTACATCACATATTATGCAGATAATGTTGCGGCATTTACAGATCGCAGGGAAGCATCTGTTCAGGAGGAGGGATTTGATAAATCAATTCCATTGGACAGTGTTTTTAATATATTAAACGGAAATCATGGAAAAAGCCATTATGCGATGCAGGTGCTGAATCCAAAGGAAGCTATTAACTATCCTACAGAAGAAGCTGTTTCCATGGATGAACATTTTTATAAAACAGTAGTTGATAATATTACAAATAATCTTCTTGGAATAAAGCTGGATGAGGAATATGTTAATTCACTGCTTTCTGTCTTAGAAGCAAATTTAAGCTATATCCCTTCATCTACATCAAAAAGAGAGCTTGCGGATATATCATTATTTGACCATGTTAAAATTACAGCAGCAGTGGCATCATGTGTAGAACAGTATTTACAATCACAAAATGAAACCGATTATATGGAACTGTTATTTAAGAATGCTAAGACATCATATGATAAAGAGATGTTTTTACTCTATTCAATGGATATTTCAGGTATTCAGAGCTTTATTTATTCCATCAGTGATAAAGGAGCTTTGAAGGGACTTCGTGCCAGAAGCTTTTATCTGGAAATTATGATGGAGCATGTGATAGACGAGCTTTTGGAGAGGTTGTCGTTGTCAAGGGCTAATCTTATTTATACAGGTGGTGGACACTGCTATATTCTGCTTCCCAATACAGATGAAGTGCTGCAAATACTGGAAAAATATGAGAAAGAAGTGAATCAGTGGCTGCTTGAGACCTTTGATATTTCACTTTATATAGCATGTGGATATGCGGTTGTAAGTGCAAATAATCTGCGTAATGTACCGGAAGGAAGCTATTCAGAGCTTTATCAGAATATATCAAAAATGACATCAGAAAAGAAAGCCCACAGATATACGCCGGAGATTATAAAATATCTGAATATCAAAAAGCATGATGGAGAAAGAGAATGCAATGTCTGCCGTAGAGTGGCGAAGGTAAATGAGGACGGACGTTGTCCAATCTGTGAAGCACTGGAGAATATGGGAAGAGATATGCTTCATGGAGAATATTTTGTGGTATTGTGTGAGCCACAGGAGTACGCACTTCCGCTTTCGGGGAATCGTTATCTGACAGTACAGACAGAAAAGAACATAAAAGAAACCATGAAGAAGGATAGCTACGTGCGCTGTTACACAAAGAATGATTTTTATACAGGAAAGCTTGTGACAACAAAGCTGTGGGTTGGCGATTATGTGGCAAAGGATGCAACTACTTTTGGAGAATTAGCAGAAAAGTCAAAAGGAATTAAGAGGATTGCGGTACTAAGGGCCGATGTGGATAATCTGGGAACCTCTTTTGTATATGGATTTAAGAGAGATAAAGATGAAAGCTATGTCACAATGTCACGTACGGCAGCGTTGTCGAGACAATTGTCATTATTCTTTAAGGGATATATCAATAAAATTCTCAAACAGGGAACAGAGAGTATCTTTGCAGATAGTGGGCCGCGAAATGTAGTGATTGTATATTCAGGCGGAGATGATGTATTTCTGGCCGGAGCTTGGAATGAAGTGATTTCCGTATTCATGGATTTGAGAAAATCACTGGAAAGATTCACACAGGGAACACTTACAATATCAGGTGGAATCGGGGTATATCCGGATTCATATCCGATTCATGTGATGGCACAGGAGACACAGTTTTTAGAGGACTGCTCAAAGGAATGTGATGGCAAGAATGCAATTACCATATGGAACAAAGAGCATACGTATCCGTGGCATGTATTTCTGGAAAAAGTTGCAGGTGAGAAGTTTAATGCATTGAAAGATTATTTTGAGAAAAATGACGAGCGTGGAATGGCATTTCTGTATCATCTTACAGAGCTTCTGAGATCCTATGGTGAACGAATTAATATTGCAAGATATGTGTATCTGTTATCACGCATGGAGCCTGACCGAGACAGCCTTCCGGAAGTACAGGAGGCTTACAGCAGATTTTCAGAAAAAATGTATTTGTGGAGCCAAAATCTAAAAGATAGAAAAGAGCTGCTTACAGCAATTTATTTGTATGTATATTTGAATCGAAAAGAGGAGGAAGTGTAAATATGAAGCTAACAGAGGAAAACTATGTAGAAACAGCGGAGAAAGCTATTCAGGAAATCTGTGCACTTAAGAACAAGAGCGGTAAATCAGTTCAACCTGTTACCACATCAAAAATCAGAAATCTGCTTGCAATGACCGCAGCAATTTACAACGATGTGATAGTGAGCCAGTCAGAAAAGCTGTCAGCGGAAATAGTTGGAAGAATCAATTATTTAAAAATCCGTTTTGTGTATGAGGCAGGACGCGAGCCAAAGGTAAAGGCGCTTGTGGAAAAAGCACAGCTTCTGGAGCATTTAAAAGAGGTAGGAAACAGCAGAGCACAGTATATTCTGTTCAGCAGATATATGGAGGCTTTGGTTGCATACCGTAAATTTTACGGTGGACATGATGAATAGAAGGAGTAAAAAATATGTTTGCAAAAATTGAAATCAGCGGAACCATAGAAATAGTAACAGGACTTCACATTGGCGGCTCAAGTGCCTTCTCAGCAATCGGAGCAGTGGATTCTCCGGTAATAATGGATACGAGAACAAATCAGCCAATGATTCCGGGAAGCAGTTTAAAGGGAAAAATGAGAGCACTGCTTGCAAAACAGTATAACACAGCAATTGCAAAAACTGCAGATGATGACGTGGAATGCCTGACGAACCTTTTTGGAAGTGCAAAGTCAAAGAAAGAAAGCCGTGTATTATTCACAGATATGTTTTTAGATAATCTTGATGAATTAAAGAGGGCAGGACTTACTGGAGCAACAGAGGTAAAATTTGAAAACTCTATTTCCAGAATGACAGCGGTGGCAAATCCGAGACAGATAGAGCGAGTAGTGCGTGGAGCACAGTTTCCAATGCAGCTAATATATGAATATACAGATAAAACAGATGAGGAAACTCTGCTACAGGATTTCCGCATTCTGAAAGAAGGCTTTAAACTTCTGGAATATGATTATCTGGGAGGCAGTGGCTCCAGAGGATATGGACGAATTAAGTTTTTGGATTTGGATGCTGAGCCGGTCATTGGAGATGTGGATGATGAATTAATGGAAAAATGTCGTACAATATTGGAAGGATAATCGTATGGAATATACTATCTATAAACTAGAATTTCAGACAGGCGTGCATTTTGGTACAGGAGCATTGGATGATGGAGCTTATATTTTTCATGCGGATCAGCTTTTCTCGGCAATGTATATAGAAGCACTAAAGCTTGGAAAGGCACAGAATTTCTATGAAGCTGTAAAGGCAGGCAATCTCCTCCTGTCAGATGCACTGCCTTACATTGATAAGCAGTATCTGATTCCAAAGCCAATGATTTATGTACAGACAGACCGTCAGGGAGAGTCAAAACAGAAAAAATCATATAAAAAGCTGAAATATCTTCCGGTAGAGAAAATTGATGAATTTCTGACAGGAAACATGAATCTTGAATCGGATCCGATGAGAGGCTTCGGTCAAATGCAGCAACAGACAATGGCCCATGTACGAAAAGACGAGGACACGCTACCGTACAGGGTAGGCACATTTTATTACGCACCGGGATGTGGGCTGTATGTGATTATAGCTTATCAATCAGATGAAGAACTTTATCTGGCAGAGGAGCTTCTGGAATCACTTTCCTACACCGGAATTGGTGGAAAGAAAAACAGCGGCATGGGCAAATTTCAGTTCAGAAAAGGGAAACCATCACCGGAGCTTGAGAAAAGACTATGTGAAAAATCGTCGAGAAATATACTTATCTCCACAGCTCTTCCAATGGAGTCGGAGCTGGAAATAGCGCTTGAGGATGCGTCATACTTACTGGAAAAAAGGTCAGGATTTGTGGCTTCTGTTGATTATGCACCTGAATGGCGTAAAAAGAAGGACTTGTATGTATTTGCACCAGGTTCATGTTTTGTGAATCGTTTTTCAGGAGACATTTACGATGTGTCTGATGGAGGAAACCATGCGGTATATCGTTATGCAAAGGCTTTATTTTTGGGGGTGTAGGTATGCAACAGTTTTTAAAACATTATAAAGTAAAAATTCGTGTGCTGTCTCCAATTTTTATAGGTTCAGGCGAGAAAATAGGGAAAAAAGAGTACATATATATGCCGTGGAATCACCGCGTTATTATCCCTGATGTGGATAAGATGTTTGAGGATTTAAGCAGGCGCGGATGGGCAAATGAGTTTACATCATTTTTGATGGATAGCAGAAACGGACAGATGCCGTTATCCACCTGGCTTGCACAGAAGAAGCTGCGTGGTGAGGATTATGAAAAGTGGAAAAATTACGAGATGGATGCAGGGGAAGCGTTTGTAAACCCGGCCTCACGTCCAAAAGAAATTGATGCTTTTGTGAAGGATGCATATGGAATGCCGTATGTACCGGGAAGCAGTATTAAAGGAATGATACGTACAATTCTGCTTGTCTGGGAAATACAAAAGAATCCTGATGCCTTCAGAGAAATCTGCAGGGAAATTAGAATGAGCTCACAAAATAAAGCAAGCAGAAAAATCTGTCTAGCAAGGGAAACATCAAAGCTGGAACAGCAGATTCTGTATACGCTTGGCAAAGATGAAAAGAAAACACAGAATGCTGTAAATGACTGTCTGTCAGGACTTCATGTGGGTGACAGTGCATCGATTTCAACGGAACAGCTTACACTTAGCCAAAAGATTGACTATACACTGGATGGAAAGAAGAAGCCTTTGCCACTGTTACGTGAAACACTGATACCAGGCACAGAAATCTGCTTTGATATCTCTATTGATACTACATTATGTGATTATGATATGGAAGATATATTAGAAGCTGCACATGTGTTTCAGCAGGTATGTAACATGTACTTTTATGAGCGATTCCACAGACAGGTTAAAGATGAAAATGCAGTATTTCTGGGTGGAGGCTGTGGCTTTCTATCTAAGACGGTATTGTACGCATTGTTTGGGCAGGATGCAGTGCGTATTGTGGACAGTGTATTTCAGAATACATTAGGCCGCCAGTATACGATCCACAAGCATCAGAGAGATATTGGACTCAGGATAGCTCCACATGTATGTAAGTGCACAATGTATCAGGGGGAGCTGTATGATATGGGCATAGGACAGATATCATATGAAGAATAATAAGAGATTTCACGATTTTTGCGCCGATGCCCTAAAACACTGGCATTCGGCGGTACTTGATATTAGTTTTTCAGATGGTAAAAGCCGGATTTGGTTTTGCACCGCAATCCGGCTTTGCAGCCCGGTAATTATAAGGGCTGCGGAGGACAGGATTGAAATATAAAGAACCCCAATAGGGGACGGAAACATTTATCAAAACGAGACAATGTAACGAAAATGAATATTGAAATATAAAGAACCCCAATAGGGGACGGAAACTTTCATGCTTCTTGTAATCATAAAAAGCATAATGCATTGAAATATAAAGAACCCCAATAGGGGACGGAAACTGATAACTGTATATCATAAGTTGTTTTCTTATCCATTGAAATATAAAGAACCCCAATAGGGGACGGAAACAAATACCTTGATGCACTCTTGTAGTAAGATGCATATTTCATTGAAATATAAAGAACCCCAATAGGGGACGGAAACTCTATACAATTTGTGTAAGTTAGTCGGTTATGTATAATTGAAATATAAAGAACCCCAATAGGGGACGGAAACATCAACACCGCCTTTTTCAGTATCGAAAATATCATCGTCATTGAAATATAAAGAACCCCAATAGGGGACGGAAACTCTTCTACTCATTTAATGTCTCCTTCTTTTTCTTGTATTGAAATATAAAGAACCCCAATAGGGGACGGAAACATTTGACGCAACAACACTTGCATTTCCATGACCATAATTGAAATATAAAGAACCCCAATAGGGGACTGAAACAAATGCTAATGCTCCGAAAATCGAATAGCCACAGCCATTGAAATATAAAGAACCCCAATAGGGGGCAGCATAAAGAAACAAAAATATCATAGAGAGGGGGTTATAAAATATGAGCTACTTATATGTATGTGAGCAGGGAGCTACAATCGGAATTACAGAAAATCGCTTTCAGGTAAAATATAAAGATGGCATGGTAAAGAGTATTCCGGCTGAAACCTTGGAAGTGATTGAAGTGTTCGGAAAAGTACAGATTACTACCCAGTGTATGACAGAATGTTTGAAGCGTGGTGTAAACATTATTTTTTATTCTACAAATGGAGCATATTTTGGAAGATTAATTTCCACGAATCATGTGAATGTTCAAAGACAGCGTGTACAGGCAAGACTGACCGAGGATGCACAGTTTAGAGTGGGTTTTTCAAAACGTATTATAAATGCAAAAATCCGCAATCAGATAGTTGTTTTACGCCGCTATGCAAGAAACCAAGAGAGTGATATTCAGCGTGCGGTTATTGAAATGCAGAATATGTATAAAAAGTTGGAAGCAGCACAGGGGATAGAGCAGGTTATGGGATATGAAGGAACGGCGGCAAAAATATATTTTCGTGAATTAGGACGGCTTATAGATCCGGAGTTTGCATTTACAGGAAGAAATAGGAGACCGCCTCGTGACCCATTTAATTCATTGATAAGTCTGGGATACTCCATTATTTTAAATGAGCTATATGGAAAGCTTGAGGCAAAAGGGTTAAATCCATATTTTGGAATAATGCATAGTGACAGAGAGAAACATCCGACACTGGCAAGTGATTTGATGGAAGAGTGGCGAGCAGTGCTGATCGATTCAACAGCTTTAAGCATGCTGAATGGACATGAACTTCTTAGAGAAGATTTTTATTATGGAACAGACCAGCCTGGCGTTTTTCTCGCTAAGGATGCATTCAAAAAATATGTGCAGAAGCTTGAAACAAAATTCAGGACAGAAAGCAGATATTTAACATATGTAGATTATAGTGTCAGCTTTCGAAGAGCAATGGATTTACAGATAAATCAGTTTGTTCGCGCAATTGAAGAACATGATCCAGCTCAATACACCCCTGTGATGATACGTTAGGAGCTGCCTATGGAAAACTATTTCTGGAATACGGAAGAAACACAAAGCGTTAAAAAATTGTATGTTCTGATTATTTATGATATTGTTGATAATAAGAAACGATTGGCATTTTCAAAAAAATTAAACGGCTACGGATTTCGCGTGCAAAAGTCAGCATTCGAAGCTATGATTACAGAAAGTCTGTATCGTAAGCTTATAGATGAAATTCCTGCTATGATTGACAAGGAGATAGACAGTGTAAGGGTGTACAAGATTCGAGGTAGTGGAGAAGTTAATTTATTTGGAATCAGTAACACAATCACAGATGAAGAGGTTATTATTTTATGAACAGGAAAATTTTATTTACTCCGGTCGGAGGAACAGATCCAATATCTTCAACAAATTGCTATGATGGAGCTATTTTACATATTTGCAGACATTACAAACCGGATAAAGTCATAATGTATATGTCAAAAGAAATGCTTGAAAATCAAGAAAAAGATGATAGATACAGATATTGTCTGGACAAACTTTGCGATTTGCAGAAACGTACTATGAACTACGAAATCATAGAGAAAAATGAACTTACAAAGGTTCATGAATTTGATTTTTATTATGAAGATTTTCAGAAATGTATTCGCGATATTTATCAGGCAATGGATGAATCAGATGAATTGTTTTTGAATGTGTCATCAGGTACTCCTGCAATGAAAAGTGGTCTTCTAGTATTGCAGACCATGGAGGAATATCCGGCAAAACTGATACAGGTTTCTACACCAGAAAAAAGAATAAATGAGCATCATCATAAGGATTACGATGTTGTTACTCTGTGGGAGTTGGATGAGGATAATCAGCCGGATGCACATAACAGGTGTAGTGAGATAACCTGTCCGAGTCTTCAGAAGCTAAAGAAAGAAGAAGTGATAAAAAAGCATATTATGTCATATGATTATCGAGCCGCGCTGACGGTAGCTAATACCATGAAGACAGATGATACACAAAATTATAAAATTTATCTGGAACTTGCCGAAAAGAGACTGTTGCTCGATATGTCAGCGGTTGATAAAATGGCTAAGAAAATAGATTTTGACTGTATTCCTGTTAAATCTTCCTCAGAGCGTATGTTATTCGAATATGCCCTTTGCATGATGATAAAGCTGAAAAAGGGAGAATATGTGGATTTTATCCGTGCCATTACGCCGATACTTGTAGATCTATTTGAACTGGTGTTAAAGGTACAGTGCAAAATAGATGTGAATGATTACTGCAATAACATTAAGAAAAAAGATGGTTCAAACCAGCGCCGCTGGTCAGGTGATAAGCTGATGAATACAGAGGTCGAGAATGTGCTTAATACAGCTTTTTCAGGAAGCTTCAAGTTGGGCGATGTTTATTCAGTTCATATAAAAGCATTGATAGAGCATTTTTCAACAGACATACAATTAAATGAACTGATATCTAATCTGCGTCTTGTTGAAGAAAAAATTAGAAATACCGCAGCTCATGATATTGTTTCAGTCACGGAAAAAGTGATAGAAGAAAGGACTGGGTTTTCGGCAGAAAAAATAATGAAAATGATACAAAAGTTATTCTCTTATACTGGCATTAAGGTGAAAAAAGAATATTGGGATTCGTATGATTTGATGAATCAGGAAATATTGAAAAAAATATGATGTTGGAGAAGTTTGATGAATTTGAAAAAGCGATGAGCAAGGCGGGATATAAAATACCTGAGCTGGTATAATAATCCAAATATATTTCACACAAACCGGTCTATCCGTGGTACAATAAGCCACAGACAGACCGGCTTTTTAGAATGTGCGTGGGATGGTTCTGAATAGTTACGAGTATAGCTACAATGAAAGAGGATAGACAAACAGATATGTACAAGACGAAAATAGATAATCTGGATTTAAAACAGATTGCTGACAGTGGTCAGTGCTTCAGATGGAAGAACACAGGAGAAAACGAATACACGGTAGTGGCATTTGACAGGGCACTTCGGATTAAACAGGACGGGAATGAGTTTGAGCTGGACTGTGATGAGGCTGACTGGAACAATATATGGAAAAGTTATCTGGATATGGATACGGATTATGCGGGGATTGCAAAGCTTATAGCAGACGGAGATGACGCGCATCTGAAGGAGGCGTATGCATATGGCAGTGGTGTGCGCATTTTAAGGCAGGATTTATGGGAGATGATTGTTACTTTTATGATTTCCCAGAATAATAACATAAAGCGAATCACAAACAGTGTGGATTTACTTTGCAGGCGGTGCGGACATAAAATAGACGGCAGTGCAGAGGGGGAAGAACTGTATACATTTCCAAAGCCTCTTGAGGTGCCGGATGAGGTATTTGATGACAGGAGCATGGGCTTTGGCTATAGGGCACCGTATCTGAAGGAAATATATGAGTATGGCGCTAATAATCCTGACTGGCTTGATAATCTGCGCAAAATGAGCTATGATGAGGCGATGGAAAGCCTGCTTTCTCGCAAAGGAATTGGCAAAAAGGTGGCGAACTGCATATGTCTTTTCGGTTTGCATCATGTGGATGCATTTCCGATAGATACGCATGTAAAGCAGCTTTTGGACAAATATTATAGTGACGGTTTTGATTTTGAGCGCTACAAGGGTGTGGCGGGAATTATCCAGCAGTATTTGTTTTATTTTGAATTGTAAATGATATGAGAAAGAGAAAGGATAAACGATGTACGTTATAGTAGGACTTGGAAATCCTGATAAAAAA
>OCRP01000560.1_pt1 | contig 32970 bp, 67 predicted proteins | sample 1538871 | NCBI WGS metagenome assembly OCRP01 (sample SAMN04571731, study PRJEB22368) | human gut metagenome | biome: human gut; material: stool | host: Homo sapiens | place: Luxembourg | collected 2012-09-20 | reverse complement strand
TCATAGCTATCGAATATTCTTGTATCTAGCAACTCAGTAGATTCATCTATTTTTAAATTAAATTCTGTACACATGTTTCATTACCTCACTTACAGGTAAATTGTACAAGTCTATTTGACATTAATGATGTCTATATCCTGTTTTATTAAATGTGTCTTTTAGACAAAAATAAATGTATCATTATCAAATCTCCTTAAAATTTCTGAATATTTCAGTACGAATCAAACCAATTTCTGTATTGATAACTATGTCGTTTGATCCATATTCAAGTTTTAAATCTTCAAATGATCCTTCTGTTTTTAATATTGTATATTCGAAATATCCATTTTCATAAACAGTTTTCATATATGCATTTTCAGAATTTATTTCTATGTATTTAACAGCCAGTGCATTATCAATGCTACCAGGTTGATAATAATTGTATTTTTTAGCAAACGGTTGATATATTTTAAAACTGCTGTTATGAGTAAGTGAACTAATAGAAATCCAGCCAGTCTTTTCTGATGTGTTATAGAATTTATACGTAGGATATGACGGTTCGTAAAGATTTATAATTGATGTAACGTCAAATACCGAAATCTGCATAGGTCTAGAATATTTATCAATATATCTATATCCATCAACAGTAAATTTGATAGTGAAAGAAAACATAAATCCATGCCATCTTTCTGAAATGTTATATTCTATGTTTTTAACTTTCCAAAAATGATCTGGATCTTCATCAGGAAATTTTAACAAACCTTTCCCTCCCGCAAAATATTTTTTTATATCGTACAACCTTTCATTTGCTTCTTTTTTGTTTTGAACTACAAAATTACAAGGAACCTCAATCGTTTTATCTTTAAGAACACCAGTGTGACGGTACGATGTTGTACCGTCTCCCATTTCTGATGTTTCTACAATTTCTTCCGAAAAAGGGATAATTGGAGCACTAGTTATCTTCACCAAATTCATAATATTTTTGTAAATTGTATAGGGTTGATTTTCAGGTGTAAATTGTAATGTATACATATTCTAAGCTACTCCTTTCCCTATATTTTTTAGCATATCTCGAATTGACACAATTTCTTGTACAGTATCTGTAACAACATTTCCATCTAGCTGCATAGGTTGTAGATTGATTGTGATATTGCTATCCAATATTGCATTTAAAGCACTCGTTAAATTGTCCATTCTTTTGTAAATACCATCCAAGTTTAAATTGTATGCCGTAGAATTAGAGCGTGACACTGTACCACCCATAATAGATGTAGTAGCATCACTAGCCACTGCATATGCGCTTGTATCAGCCAACGCTGCAATAGAATCAGCACTCATAGGTGCAACATCAGAATCAACAACAGGTCGAGATAAATTATCTAAAGAATGTTTTTCAGTTTTGTGTACAGTTTTCTTTATAGTTGTAATAATAATAGGATCTTTGGCGGCTGCTTTTGCGTTATGGATAGCTTTTTGAACTTTTTTTGCATAATCTATAGTTGCTTGCGCATACGGCTCATAAGCTTTCAATAATGCACTTCCACCTGATTTTCCCATAGAACCAGAAGATGCCTGTGCATTGGATTTTCCATCGCCCATCTTATCTCCAGTATCTTTGGATTTTTTTGAAGCTTTATCTTTAGCTTTATCTAATTCCTTTTCTAATTCGTCAACTCCGCCTTTTGCCAAAGCTTTCATAGCTTGATCAACAGTAATTGTTCCATCTGCAATACCTGCTGCACATTTTTGTGGAATTTGTTCACCATCATAATTTGATTTCGTTAATGCTTCCTCAAACTCAATCAGGTTATTCAGCATTGTATTCGCTTCTGATACGCTGCCTGCATTTGAAATAATACTGTAAGCCATGTCTTGTGGAATGTTAAGACCAGCTGCGCTTGCATTATCAACTAACTGCTGAAATGTCATCATAGATGCCACAAAATTACTTGCCGTTTGATAACTTTCTGTGCCATTCATGATTCCACTTGTTAACTTTTCAGGAATTTGAATACCCGCTTCACCAGCTTTATCTATAGCACCTTGTAATGATTGTTTTAACGAATCTCCAATTTTTGTATAGCCACCCGTTTCTGCCTGGTTGTTGAGATCTAGTAAAGTCTTATTTGTTTCTTGCATTTTAGTTGCCATAGTTGCTAAAGAACCGTTTGCTTCATCTATTTTCTTTCTCAACTGTTCAATCTGAGTTTGATACTTTAATGCCTTTTCAGTGTCCCCATCTTTAAATGCTTGTGATTGTTTGGCTTTCAATTCATCCATCTTGTCATTTAATCCATGAACACTCTCTGTTACTTCACTATATTTCATCTGTTGCTTAATTAAAGCTTTTGTTTGTTCTTTAATCGCTTCTGCATACGCTTCTTGTTTAGCAGCTTCTTGAACTTTTTGAATGTATTCTTCTAACGCTTGATTGTTTTCAAACACCTTGCCTGTATTGTCGGCAACTTTTCCTGTATTTGAATCAATTGTTAAACCGAGATCAGGATAGATTTCATTCAATTGATTAACAACTTCTTGCAACATTTGTTTCTGTATAGTATTTTTGTTTTCTACACCATTTAATTGTTCAATCGTTCTCATCAGAGAATTAGACTGACTAATATTCTGTTCATTTGTGGCCAAAATTGTTTCTGATTTTTCTTTATATTCATCAATTTTTTTATTAAACGAACTAACACTGTCTACAACTTTTAAATAACTTTGAGCTACTGCATCATTCTTAACAGCATTTTCTAAAGCTTTTTTATTTGCCTTTTCAAACATAGGAACTAACACTGCAATTTCAGCAGCTGCCAATCCAACAGCTATCCCAACTCCACCTAATGCAATACTTGAACTTTTTAATGCTTCAGTTGTAACTCCAGTTTTCTTAAACAATTTCGTCAATAATCCATTAGTTTTATCTACAGGGCCACTTAAATTGTTTAGTTCACTTGCCGTTTTGCCAACCCATGAAGAAACTTTTCCAAATCCATTTGTCAACTTCTGAGCGCCACTAAATATTTTTCCTAATCCTTTTGCGGTAGGATATGATGCTGCGGTAAGCAACAATAGTTTAGCAATCGTTTCCTGCGTTCCATCATCTAGATTAGAGAATGCATTCGCTGTTTTCTTTACAACTTTTAAAATAGATGTAAGAGTAGGAGCAAACGCCTGGCCCAATTCATCAGCGGCTTGTTTAACTGCTTCCCATGTCTGTGACATTTGAGATTTTAATGTTCCATATCGCTTTTCTGCTTCAGTTGCCATGGCTGAATTCGCTTGCCATGCGTTTTGAGAAACATTTAATGCATTAGCCAATACATCCGAACTTTGTGCCAAAGCACCCATTGCTTGTGATTGTCTAATTTCTGTAATGCCTAAATCATTAAGAGTTTTTGTAACATCACTTGATTTACCAATACCTTCTACAAACTTTAAGAATGTTCCGGCTGCATCTTCTCCCCAAGCCTTTTGGAATTGTTGAGAAGTCATACCAGACACTTCCGCAAAATCAGATAACGAATCATTCCCCGTTGAAACAGCTATATCAATCGTCTTTAACATTTTAGAAACAGAACCACCACCAGCAGCGGCTTCAATACCTAATGAAGATAATGCAGTTGATAATCCTAATACTTGGTTAGAGTTAAAGCCTACCATCTTACCTGCAACGCCTAATCTAGTAGCCATATCCATAATATCCGCTTCAGTAGTAGAGAATTTATTTCCCAAATCTACGATTGTAGAGCCTAATCGAGAATAATATGTATTTGTCTTTTTAGACTGTGAAACCATTACGTTAGAGAATTTGGCAATACTTTGTGCTGCTTCTTCACCAACAAGATTTGTTGTATCCCCTAATTGCGTAATCGTCTTAGTAAAGCCAACAATAGAATCTGTAGGGATACCCATTTGTCCCGCAAGTTCTGCATAATGTGCAATATCTTGATATGTACTCGATGTATTTTGTGCAAGATCTTTTAAGCCTGCATTGATTTTTTCAAACTGTTGAGGGGTTGCATTTACTGTTTTTGTAACACCAGTCCATGCATCTTCAAAATCAATTGCAGTTTTTGTTGCTCCGACAATAACCGCTGCTGACAACGCAGACAACGGTTTAATAGTTTCTGCAAATTGGTTTGCTTTCTGACTGGCAACACCAAATGAATGTGATAATTTTAATATATTTTCATTATCTGTAATAAAGCTTTTATTCAAACTCTTTAATTCATTGTTTAATGTTGCTGCACCAGCTCTTAGGCCATTAAACGTCCTTTGCGATTCCTCATACGTGCTTCCTAAGTCAACGAGATTTTTCTTTTGTTCCGCAATTTTTGCATTGTATTCCTTTTGCGAAGCACTATTTGCCTTCATAGAAACTGTAAGTTCTTTATTTCTAGCAGCTAGAGTTGAAATTGCGGTTTCACATTGTTCTGTAGTGTGATAACTATCACCAATCGCATCTTTCCATGCTTGGATTTGAGTTTGATTTGTCTTATATTCTTTTTGTAAGGCACTCATCGCCGATTCAGTGCTGTTTAATTTAGTCTGATATTGCGATAACGTGGCTTTTGATTTGTTAACTTGATCTGTCCATTGTTGTTGTGTTTTAGGATATTCTTTAAGCTTTTTGTTATAGACATCCAATTGCTTAGAAGTGCTCTGAATCTTATCCTTTAATAGATTTTGGTATGTTGCAAATGACGAGAAATCATTCGGATTTAGCTTCATCGAAGCTTTTAGCTTAGACATTGTTTTGTCTAATCCCGATGTTTCTCTTTTGATTTCATTTATCGCTTTCTGAAATCCTGTAGTATCTCCATCAATCTTTACGGAGATACCTTTTATTTGATTATAGCCTGACAATTTTAGTACCTCCTAAAATCTGTCAAAGTCTTCTTGGGTTGCCATACGTACGTTGGATTTCTTTTTATTAATGCTTTTTTCAGCTCGATTTGTCATGTTGTTTTTTGCAACAATTAAATCAAACATCATTCCAATATCCATATTGTCTATTTCATCCATTTTTAGCCCTAGATTCATGCATCCTAAAATTAATTCAGAATAGCTTGTTAATCTTTTTTTTTCTTATTTTCTTCATCTTTTTTTTCAGTTTCATCTTCAACTGTGGCCTTATTTGAATAAACGATTTTTTCAAATAAAATAACACCAATTAAAACAAATGATTCATAATCATCAACATTATCTACCATTACATTAAACGGTTCAGTAACCAAGTTATTTTTAACATCGTACGCTTTGATGCAGGCCCATAGTAAACGTTCAAAAAATTCCGATCCAACTTCTTTTAATAGAATGAAATATGCATTTTCATCCCCTCTGTCTTCATCTACCGCTTTTTTAATACCTTCATCAAAATTCATTTGCGCCTGTTGAATATCAATCAATAAATCACGATTGAATGTTTCTCTATAAATACGTGCTGTAATCCCTTTATATAGGACACCGTGTTCTTTACCTTCGATTTTTACTGTAGTTTCCATATAACCTCACAAAGAGGGGGTTGCCCCTCTTATAATGCGCTCACTTCCTTGCCATCATCACTTTGTACTTCTACCGGTGTACCGGCTTCATGGCTCATTTGGCTCACTTCACTAGCTTTTGGTGTAGGTAATTTTGGCGCAGTCGTAAAGAAACTAGTATAGTTTGTATCACCTTTTTTGCAGTCAATTTTTACCCATGCATGATCATCTTTTTCTACAGGAATAGCTGTAATATCCATAGTTGTTGTATTTGGATCAATACTTTCTTCTCTTGTTTCACCTTCAACAGATGGGCGAGCAAATACCACTTTGAAGAACATATGTTTTGTCGCATTTTTGTCTCCTTCAAATTGGAACATTAAGCCTACGTTGTTTGGTAGAACGTTAGCGTCTTCAGCCAAGTTACCTTCCTCTGTTTCAATATTATTAAAAATCATTTTTTTAATTTCATCTTCCAAGTATGTCATTTCAATACTTCCGGAATATCCATTATTACTGTTTGTTGTAAAATATGCAGTGTTGTCTGCATAATATGTATTTGTATCTCCTTCCGGATCTAGTGTTAATGATTTAGCACCTTTCCATGCTACAGGTGTACCATACGTAATATTTCCACCTTCTTCAGACTCAATAGGAACTACATGTACATTTTTAATTCCATATTTAACTTTGTTTGTATCTGCCATAGTTTTTATCCTTTCAAATATTTTTCGATTAAACTTGGCAGTTCTTTGATTGCGTTTGTTTCTCCATCTTTCCAGTGCTTAAATGCACGTGTACGTCTAGGAGAATTCCATAAATTATGTCCGTTTTCGAGTAAATGAGTCAATGAATATTCGTGGCCACTCGCATAAATAACACCGCGTGTATGTGCTAATTCACGTTCTATCTTATATGTTATAGATCTTTTATATTTGCCCTTTCTGCGCGTGTTTCTATGGTCTACATTGGCCTTAGCTTTAATAATATCTTTAGAATCTTTTGTAGTTTCTTCTACTGCTCTATCAATCTGCGCCAAAGAATGCTCTTTATATTCTTGAATAATCTTTCTGATTTCAGGCCCAAGCTGCGACATATCGCAATATACATCATTGACGGCCAACTAATGTCACCGTCCATTCTGTACAGTGTACTTTTTGAGCTTTTATATCTTCATCTGTGATAGTTTGGTATGGTATTTCTAATTCATCGAACATGTCTTCGATTTTAGCTTCTAATTCAAAATCTTTTTGATCAGTCACTAATCTATATATGTAAGTTCCAATCTTGCAATACGTTCTATTGTCTGCAAAGTAATTATTTGTATAATCCAATGCATAATTCCCATAGGGGGTATGGGGCTTTGACTTGAAACTGCCATATACAAATTGTCCTTCACCTAAAAGTTCAGTGAATTTAGCTACAATCTGTTGTCTTACTGTTTCCATTCTCCAGCATCCTGTTGAACATATAGTTCAATCGTATCTCCGGATGGGAATGTACGATAAACTGCATACTTTTTATCGTTGTATTTCACTGTTGTCTCACCATTGTAATCAATAGTAGGAATAACAAGCTTATACGCTAACTGTATGCCTGCCTGGTAGGCTTCATTAAATTCTTTTGAATAAATTCCACCAACTCGGCAAAATACTTCCTTCTCCGTTTCGTTAACATGTTCCACACCATCTTCATCAACATATCTTTCTTTTTCAATCAGATATGCCACATCATAATAAAGATTATTCTCACGAGTATATTCATATGCCATACTATGTCACCTTCTTGTGGGATTTATCTGTCATAAGTATCTGACGTAAATCCTCATATGTTTTGGCCATTGATTCTTTATATGAAGCATCCGTTGTACCAAATTTTGACTTTACATATGTTATTACCGCTACTACAATTTCATCTTCTAAATCATCCTCATCAAATAAGATATTTAATCTATCCAAATCGTATAAACATGCATTGATATACGTTTTGATTTCATCATCATATGCGCGTGATTTAGCTCTTGTAGCAGCAGTTCTAACACGTTCTAGAAGGCTTTCAGAAATATTGAACGCCATTATCTATCACCTAAGCTTTCTTCGCACTGCTTTTTCGAGTGGTTTTCTTAGGCTCATCATCTAACACAATAGGTTCTTCATCAGTTTCAATAGGTTCATCCTCATTTAATGATTGTGTTCCTGTTTGACTTTCATCTTTTGTAACATCTCCATTGCTTAAGCTACTTTTTTTTTTTAACAAGAAGATGTATTGAGGATCCAATACTTTACCATCATTGATAACCAATGCTTGAGTTACTTCCTGATTATTTTCATAATCCCAGTACTTCTTAACACCAAACTGCATGTTTGAATTGATCGCATAGGCTTCTTTTCCTACCCAATACATTCCGAAATAATCACCGTTTTGTGCTTCATTAAAATCTTTAAACGTATCATTTTCAACGAAATTAACAATTCTAGCTGCGAATGTAGCACGTTCTGCACCATCAATAGGATTAAATGTTTCTGCATAAACAGGACGATTATTTTGATCAGCCAATGTTTTAATGTTTGCTTCATATGTTGCAGGAGTCATTACAAACTCTGGTTTTAATTTACGCATTGACAATGGAATCTTCGCAAAGAATTTTGTTTGCCATGATTTCCAATCTTTCATTTCTTCCTCAGTGAATTCAATAATGTGATCTGCTTTAATACGTCCACTTACTTTATTAGCTTCTGTTAAAATGCCTTCACACTCATTGTTTTCAGATTGGCCTGTTAAAATTTCACGATCCATAGCTTCTAAATAAGCTTCTACAATGACTTCTGCTAATTTAGTTTCGAATGCAGTTACCGTCAATACTGTTTGAAGCAAGGTGCGTGCTAAACGAATTTCACCAATCAAATATCCAAATTGTACAAATTCTGTAACAGAACCGGCTTTTTGACGATCAGACACTGTTGTTTCTGTGATACGTTTAAATGTAGCCTTAAACGAACCGATAGGATATTTAACACCACCACGGAAATTAGTATGTAATACCGCATTGTATAAGTAACCACGTGATTTACTTAATTCAGTCATTACTTTCTGAACAATTGTTTCAGGAATTAAAATACCTAGATCAGCTGCTACGCCTGCTTCTGCGCTACGTTGTCTTAAGATTTCTGACTGTTTTCCTTTTTGAACGAATTCCATGAATGCACTACGATATTCCATATCGTCTTCCATTCCTTTTTTACGTTCTGACAATCCTTTTGGCATTGTTGGATGTCCTTTACTACGAGCTTGTTCCTGTTGTGCAACAAAAGTTTCTTCTTCATCTTCAATAGATTTTGCCATAGTATCTAAGAACGCTTGACGTTGTGCTGCCTGGCCTTGTAACTCTTTGTCACGCTTTTGTAAGATATCAAATTCCGCCTGTAACATTTCCAAGTTTGTATTAGGATCGTTTTTGTTGACCTCATCTTGAATTTCTTTAAATCTTTTTTGAATCTGTTCGTGATTCATTGCATTGAATGCTGCTAGTTGTTGCTCTGTAAACATTAATTAATAGCCTCCTTAATCTGCAACAACAAACTCAGTCTTTCTCGTTTCTTTTCATTTTCTTTTTTAACCCGTTCTTCATCCATTAAAGACTTTGCCCTTGCTTCAATAGACGTTTGATCATTTGCAGGAATCGACACTGCCGAAACATCATAAATTTTTGACACTTTACGTGTTGTCCACGTTTTTGTATTTCTATCATATGATTCCTCATCCACCATGTATCTCCATGACATCTGAGTAACCATTCCTGCCTGAATACTGTCGTACAAACGTTTTGCAGCTTCTGTTCTTCCTAAATCTGCTGCAACAAACAACCCATGTTCATCTACTTCAACAATAAGTGAACCATTGCTTGTACGTGCATATACCATTCCTCCATGATCAAATTGGAAGATGATATCACTCATATCAGCGTTATCCAAACTTGAACGCTCAATCAACTCATATACATCATTACCTTCGTAATCTCGATAAAGCACATAAGGCTTGAATGTAGTAGCATATCCCTCAACATAGTATTGAGTATCAATCCGTTTGTTCTCCGTCACCGGATTCATCTGAAACGGAATTGAGCGCATTTGGATTTTGCTGTGGTTCGGTTTCGCCATTGTAACTAACTCCTCCTTGATTTGATTTAGTTACCTGGATGTATTCACCTCGAATAAAACGTTTCTTACCTTCATCGTTAGGTAAAGGCGCTTTGTTCATAATATTTAATGCCCCGTCTGTATCAATCATTCCACGATCAAACATTTGAGTCGCAACATTCAATTTTGTCTGTGTTGAATCATACTGTAAACGATCGCTTGTAAGAATGATTTCACTACCATTCATAATCTGATTTACGGAATATAACATTCCACTCAACACTTCTCCAACTTCAATAAAAAATGGTTCAATAATTGATTCATAAAATGCATTCCATTCATCAGGTTTATATTTATTTTGTAAAATAGCTTCACTAATCCCAAAATAGCTGTATACACTATTTTCAATTGCTTGCTTCTGCTTGGCATCCACTAACAGTGGTTTACTTTCAATCGGTTTTACTTCATCAAAACGATTATCAATAAGAAATACACCCGTCTCATTTTTGTTCAGGTTATTTCTTAATATCATGTTCTGTTGCTCTTTATAGTCTTCATCATCATCAATTGGTGTTGAGATTTTAGCTAAGAATCGAACAATAGAACTCGACTTGATCGCATTGATTGCTCCTTCTTCCTGAGCAAGCATCAATTTAGCTGTTGTATCAAATGCATCATTAACATCACCAAAGTAATCATTTTTATACTGCATTTGCCTTAGATGTCCTACTCGGCTGTATTCAATCAATTTTGTTTCGCCATAGATGAAATTAAAATAAATATAAACTACACCATTGATTTCTTTTAACTGACACTGACTGGGAACAGCAGGCCATAATCCTTTTATCATTCCATATTCATCTTCAATTGGAATAATGAAAGCATTGTTTTCTGCAAAATATATAGTTGCCAGCCTTTTGTAAAATTGACTAGCTGTCATATAAGGATTTGGCTTTTTCTTAACCAAATAGTTATATATCTTGCTTTTGTAGTCTTTGTTTGTCAGTTCCGGTGAAGCCTTTCCACATGATGTAGCAATTCGATTGATACATGCTCTGCATAGTCCAATCTCATATATTCCACCATCATATGATGAATACACTGGTGAATATCCACCTAAGCTTGCAAACATTGAATGTAATTGATTTTGTTTAGGTGCTGGCTTATTTAGTCCTAATAGACTACCTAGCAAACCAAATCTTTTTCTTCTGCTTTTAGCCACTAATTCACCTTCCTTTTCTTGTTTTCAAGGCGGTATTTAAATGTATCCCACCATTTTTGTCTTACTGTATATGCATCAATAACAGATGCATATCCATCAATATGTTTTCTTGGATCAGTTTTAATCATGCGGACACGATTATCCTCTGCAACTTTCTTTAATGCCACACTAGACATATGTGCTTGTAAAAGTCCATTCGTTCCTGTATGAACAAATCCGTCTCTTACATATCCTGTAAATTCATTAATAACAGGTGTAAGGTTAGTACCCTGAATGACATCATCCATCTTGTATCCGTATTTCTTCATATCATCCACAAGATACTGAGCTGAATAACGGTCATATCCAACGACAACACAATAGATTTTGTATTTCTTACGCAACATTTCAAACCACTGCGTTACATCTTCATACCGTACAAAGTTTTCCCCACTTGGGCTTAAATATCCAAATTGAATAAATCTTGTATATGGTATTTTGTCTCTTTCTTCTAGCTCCTTGATTTTTAATGTTGGAAGCCAGAAATGAGTAAATATGTAGTCCTGCTCTTGAATTCGTATAACTACAGATGCGGCTGTTAAATCAGTTGTTTGTGACAAGTCAATTCCACCAACTGCATATGTATGTGCAAAATCTTCAAATTTAAGTTCTTCGCCTTTAACTTTGTTAATATCTTCTGCACTAAATAACGCTTCCGTTGAATTCTGTTTGATATTCGCATATTTTGTTATAAACTCCGCCTTATATGTCGGTGAGCTATGTGCTTTTAAAATTTCATTCTGCAAATATTCATAAGAAACCGATATTCCAAGGTTTGGCATTGCCTTCCTCAATTCAATAGGATCATCCCATTTTTGAATATCATCAATCATGTAAAAGAAAGGCAACATTTGTTTTTCATCAGACGTACCAAGTAAAACAGATGTTCCACGAACAAATAGTTCATCATATAATCCTTCATCAATATAGTTTGCGGTACTTACAGGAATATAAAGTGGATCAGGTCTTGCACCACCTGCCGACAACATAACGTTGTACATTTTCATACCCGCTTCACCTTCCCAGGCTGCAAACTCATCAAAGATTGTCAAATATGGGTTGAATCCGTCTGATTTTTTAGATGCAAAGGCAATTGGCTCCCATCTACAGTTGTTCTGTTTCATGTAGATATCTGTTCTACGTTTTTTTACTCTTTGACTCAACGCTTTAGAATGTTCCATCATTTGATACAGAACGTTGTAAATAATCTGCGCTTGTTTTAACTTTGGCGCTATATTGTATATCTGCATACCTGCTTCATCCGATGTAAATCCAACATCAAGTTCAATACCTGCACAAAGAAATGATTTTCCTTGTTTTCGGCCCATTACAGTTGGTATTTCACGAAACTGCCTTTTTCCATTCTTATCAACAAGTCCGAATATGCATGCAATATAGTATTTTTGCCAAGGCTCAAGCTTCACTTTTGTTGTTTTTCCTTCTACGTGGTGACAAAACGTTTCAATAAACGCTATATGCATTTCTGCTTTTTTCTCATCATAGAAGAAATCTCCATTTGCTAAACCTCTTTCAACATATTGAAGATTAAGCTTTATCCACTTACCGACTACATCTTCACCCGATTTAATACGTTCTTTATAAATGTCTAGATATTTCATTTAAATCTGCTCATGAACTCATCCAATTCATCACCCTTTTTTCCGGATACTTCTGTCGTCTTTGAGAGTGAAGTAGGTGACAAGCCAAGTTCTTTGCAGTATTTCATAATTTGATCACGTAATTGAACGGTAATAATGTAATATGGTGAGCGTGATAAATTCGTTGCACCAGCCTTGTTCGTATATTCAACAACCATCTGCAATGTTTTGAAACCATTTGCTTTACTTGAATCTCTCCATTGCTTCATTGTTGAATCGTATTGAGCTAGAGCATCTGCGAGTGAATCAATCGCAACCGAATATTCAGGGGAATATGTACCTAAATTTTCTAGTTGAGAATTTATTCTTTTTTTCCATGCTCCTTTTTGCATTCATCATCCTCCCTTCCACATCCTATAAGCATTCCATTTTCATCAAATTCAAAAGATGGTTTGCGTTTGGAATGTTCCTCTGCATGACATAAATCACACAATGCTTCCAAATTAGAATCACCAAATAGAATGTGTATATCTCTATAGTTATCCTGGTCTATGTGCACTTTGTGGTGTACGCAAGTCGACCTGGTATAGATACCTTTTTTTAAACATCTTTCACAAAGCGGATGCGCCTTTCTATACGCTTTACTTTTCTTTTCCCAAGCCTTGCTTGAGTAGAATTTTCTAGCATAATTTCTAGCGCCTGTTTTCGTTGCTTCTGAACCATAATATTTTTTCATATCGCTACATTCAAAGTTTTAGTTAACAGATTTAAAGGACGACAATATGAACAGTAAACACTTTGAATGCAGTGATATGAAAAAGACCCATGTTTCCACAGGTCTTTTTCACAACGGGCACAATATGAAACAATCCAAGAACTACCTTGTTTGTCCTAGAAGATGTTTTCCAATCTTCACAACTACAGAATATCACGGTTTTTCTTTGTACACTGTACAAAATGAAGGAATTCATATTTTACCCCCTCTCGTGCGCGCATGACCGAGTTTTTTTAAACTCCCCACGCCGTTCCCCAAAACGCAAAAAACTTTTGAAAGATAGGGGGGTATCTGCTGATCTGATCCCAGCCCTGGGCGCTTTCAGGGTTAAAAATCAAACCTATGCAGCTACCACCACGCCGCAACGTTCACGGCTTCAATCATATGACATTCATATATTTATTGACGTGTTGAAACATCTTTCAACATGCATTGTTGAAAGCGTTGTTTCATAACATGACCATAGCTCTATTAATAGAACACGCGCGCACGTTCTTATATATGCAATAAGTCTTGCGTCACTCCAGTGCATTGGATTATGCGCACCCGTTCCATATGTTTAGCGTGTTACTTGTCTTCCTTAATCTGGTACAAGCGCACCAAAAAAAAGGACGTTCACAACGTCCATACATGTATATATTACTAGTCTGTTAACTATATGTTATAAGACTAGAACCGAACACGCTTAAAAGCCTTTTAAATAGGTTCTTTCGTGCACGTTTCAAAAACAAAAAGCTTTTTGAAAAAATGAACATAAAAAAAAGACGGTTTTATATTTTCGTTCCGTCTTCAAATTCAAAATAACATCTATATTTTGCGCCTATCGCTTGTGCCATTTTTTCTAGCTCTTCATCCGTGAACTTTTCGCGTTTGATTCTAGTACTTATATTTTGTTTGGTGCATCCAAACGAATCCGCAATATCTTGTTGATTCTTATGAGCATAAGCAAGCGCGGCTATAATTTGATTTTCTTTCATATAATATGCGCCCTCCCGTTCTATATTCATTTTATAATATCAAACGTTTTTTTGCAATAATCAAACATTTATTTTATTTTTTTGCTTGACAATGTAAAACGTTCGTTTTATTATGTAAATGTCTTAAGAGACAAGCCACACGAAAGGAGGTGCAAACGTGGCAAAGTATAAACGTAGCAAACCGATGAAACGTCGCGATAGAAAAAAGCGCGAAAAAAAAGAGCGCATGATTTCGTACCTATCCAAAACGTTCGAAATTATATACACGCTCTTAATCGGTGAAGCCCTCAAGCTTCTTGCTAAATATCTAAGTGACTTATTTTAGTCACTTAGGTACTTATATTATACCACGTTTTAAAATATGGAACTACTAAAAATAGCGTTATTACTATCGTTAGCATTCAATGCATATCTTTTAAAAAAAATGATTGAAAAGTAAGGAGGTAAAGATTATGTGTGAAATGAAAGCTTATATTACAAATTTAGGTAAATACAATGATGGTTGTTTAGTTGGTAAATGGATTGATTTTCCTATCGATGATGATGATTTTGAAAGCGAACTTGAAAGCATTGGAGTGAAAGAAAACACAATGTATGAAGAGTGGTTTGTTACTGATTATGATTGTTCATTATTCGATATGTATGATGCATTCGGTGAATATCCAAACATCGACGATATTAATGAAGTGGCTGAAGCATTAGAAAATAATGAAAGTGAATTCACTGCATTAATGGAAGTGTGCAGCTATACGGATGCATTAAAATACTTAAAAAGTGAAAACTACACTTTTTATGAAGGCATGACATTAGAAGATGTAGCTTATGAACTTGTAGAAGAATGTTATGAGCTTCCAGAAATTGTTCAAAGATATTTTGATTATAAAGCGTTCGCGCGTGATCTTGGCTATGATGGATATTGTGAAACTTCAACCGGAGTTATTTACACATGCTAACACGTAGAAAACTCGACAATATGAGCGCCTTCCAGGTGCTCATACTTGCTTTTTTAAAATTGTATTTAGCAGCGTGCACGGCTTCATTGATCATGGGCTTAATATTGGGCCTATTATGCATAGTGTTGCCACTTATATATTAAATGTGAGGTTTAAACATGGAACTTTTAGAAATTAAATTATTGCATAAATACGCAAGAATAAGATCATATATGAATGATCTTATTTCTGGTAATTTTGTTGTGTATGATTTTCTTTATGAGTGTTTAGCGGATCATATTGAATCATTTATTTATGATCTTGCTTATATTGAAAATGAAAAAGTAATAAATATTTATTACGATCAATTATTAAGTGATTCTAAACAAGTAAGCAAAGAGCTTTATACACTTGTTATAAAGATTTTTGAAGATAATGAATGGAGGTTTTAAAAATGAATAACAAAGAATATATTGAATCAGTAGAAAAAAAGATTGATCAGCTCAACGCAAATAGTCTAAAGGCAAATAGTATAATGCCTTTTTCAATAAATAGACATTTAAATGGGCTATATGATCTCAGTTATGGCATGGATGTAATCGCATGGATGCTAAAACCGCGTGAACTTTGGCAACTTGTAAATACTTTATGTATTTTGGATATTTTAGGAGGGCTTAAAAATGACAATGTGGAAGCGTGAACGAACTCATTTCAATTATTATGTTACAAACGAAAGAAAACAACCACACATTTACGTTGAAGCGTTAGGAACTCCAAGCGCTTCAACTGAAAAAGTTTTAAAAGATCATGGTTTTAAATTTGATCATAATAAATATATGTATGCAGCAGCTCAAACAAATGACTTGAGGTTGTTCGTGGCGCATGATCTTGACAAGCTTTTCAACTATGATATTCAAATATATTTCAATACTGAAGCTAAAAAAGAACTTTTCGCGCCTGATATCCAAGAAATAAAAGATATCTGTTATTATTTCAAAATTTATAAATGCTATGTTGATATTTTAAATAAGGATCTTTTTAAGATCTGTAAACCAGGTTCAAAATCTTTGCTTTTTACTTATAACACAACTTATAAAACTATAGACTTGTTTAGTAGAAACAAGATCCAAGAAAGTTATATATACAATAATGGAAAAATTGAAAGAATAAGCATTGAAAAAGCTGCACCAAAAAAGAAGAAGAAAGCAGCACTTACAGAACAACAAAAGATCAATGAAATGCTTGAAGATTTTGAATTTCCATTTTAGGAGGTAAAAACATATGGGATACATTGGTAATAAAATGAGCGTGCGCGCTTATGAAGCTTATGAAAGTGGTGAAAAGCCACTTTCTAAATGGTCTAAAAATGATATTATAGAATGCGTTTTAAATGTTAGAAATGATTTTAATGAAAAAGAATTAAAAATTTATAGCAAAGAAGTTTTAAAAGTTTTTCTAATCTGTAGTTCTTGGCATCATACGGGATCATATTTCAATGAAACTAATTTCTATAGTTTAGATCATGATTTTATTGAACTATCAAAAATTGAAATAATCCAGGTACTTGAAAAGAAGAAAAAAGATCTTGAAAAAGAGAAGAAAGAAAAAAAGATTTTAAAACTTCAAAAATGCATATTTTCATATATTGAATGGGCCGGAACGCGAAAGCATCCAAAAGCAATAGAAAAAGAATCATACGGCATTATAAAAGGATCATGGATATATTACAAGAATGGAAAAAAAACATTGAATGGTAAATATGTACATGTTATTAAAGAGTTTGAGCGTGCACCGCGCGGAACTGCTGCACTATTCAAACAAATTGAAAAGGACTTGTAAAAAAGTCCTTTTTTTATACTTTCATTTTTTTGATTTGCTTCTGGATCAGCTGCTTTTTGACTGGATTCGATGCGAAAAAGTTCATAAAAAGTTTAGTTTTAAACTCATATTCTTTTTGATCCATTTCTTTTATATCCAAAACTCTTTTAAATATCACTATCGCGATAAAATTCGCAAACAAGTTTGCATCTTTTTCTATTTCCTGATTCTCATAGTGTTTGCTGCTTGAATCTGCATAGTTTTCAAGTTCCTTTTTCCATATAGAAATATTTCTTTCATCCATAGAAAATATTTTTTGATTCTTCTTATATACACATGCATATTGGTATAAATGTCTTATTTCATGTGCAAGATATATATAAACTAAACTACTATCTATGGATGTGTTCAGGTTTACACAAATTACATTTTCTTTTGGGTATGATGTGCATATGCTTGTATCTTTTACTTGAAAAAGTTCTTTATTGACTGGTTTGTGTTTAAGATCATAAACCTTATCATTTGCTTTAAAGTAAACTTTTGGAATCTTTATATTTAATAATGTGCATAGAAAACTTATATAATCATTCATGCATTCATTATATCCGAAAAACTTTCTTTTGAAAAACTTATTTATCCAAGATCATAAAAACTTTTTCAAGTTGTTCTTGAGACGTTAGGAAAAACTTTTTATATCCTTCATATTTGCATAGAATCGAACCATCAAAAAACTTTTCCAGCAACTGATAAAACTTTTCTTTCTTCACATAATAAACATAATTCACAGACACATCTTCATCATCATGTGCGTTATATTCAAAAACTTTTTCGACCATCTTAGAACAAATAACACCAATCTGTACATTATCATACTTCACAAAAACTTCTTTATAAGAAAACTTATCATCCATTTCATTACTCCTAAAAAACTTTCTACATATCAAATAATACTCTTAAAAACTTTGCATATTCTTTTTCTGATTTCAGATAAAACTTATTACATCCATCCATAATATCTTCATAGTTGCAAGTCTCAATTTCATTATCTAAAAACTTTCTATATAAACTTTTGAATTTGGATTTACAAATATAATGCTCAACTACTAGTATATCATTCTCATAATGACACCTTTTAAACTCTTCATGTGCCATATAAGCACATACAATATTATCTCCATATTGTACAAATAAACTTTCTGTATCACGAATCATAAAAAACTTTTTCACTTCTGATAAAAACTTTCTCACAATATCACTCCTATCAACCAGCGGTCATTTCCGCATGAAAATCATAATAACATTTGCCTAAATACATACGCCCATTATAGAAATGCGTTCTTAAATAAAACATTACTTTTTCAAAATTCTGCCGATCAAGCGCTATAATTCTTTTAAATCCATAACGTCCATGAGCATCTTGTCTATATCTATACTTTATTCCATCGTTGACAATAAACTTATCAAACTTTTTATATTTTGTTTTGGTGAGATTATATTCATAACCCCATCCTTCATCATTATGCAAAATTATAAACCATCTATTATAACAAGGCATAATTTTTAAGTATCCAACACGTTCCACAATATCACTCCTATTTATCTGCAATCGTTTCTACAAAACAATTATAATAAATATATCTTTTTCCATCATAATCAAATCTTACAGCTCCACTTGTCAATGATTCAATATCAATTCTACCTTCATAGCTTGCTAAAACTTTTCCATCTGCTGTATACACATTGATTATTCTATTCAATCCACCATTCAAATCTGATTTTACATCAGTACCCCAACGATCCATAGAAGCACATCCAAATAATGAAATGCTAATCATTCCAACCATTAATAATTTGTATAATTTATTCATTTTATTCCTCTTTTCTTTGACAATCCTATAAAGCACACATTTATTCAAATTCAACAAATCTTGTATCTTTCACTTTCCCGCATTTCAAACACACAAGATACTGAGTCTCACCGCTGATACAATAAAACATCTCATTCTTTACACACCAAGTAAATTCATGCTTACAGAATAATCTTTTAAAAAGCCATTTAATTTTGTTTATCATCTGAACCTCTTTCTATGTCCGATAACTATATATTATCAGACTAACTACAAACCTTTTAAAAGCCTAGTAAATAGGCTATTTTGTAACACTTTTCTAAAATAAAAACTTTGTGAAATTTTCAACCACGTTTTTATGCAATTAATAACACCTTGTTATTGGAATTAAAGTAGTTATTCTTCCATTGTAGACAGGTATCAACGTAGTGCTGCAATGTGATGATGTATTAGACGATGTATTATTTGAGTCATCAGAAACAACAGCTGCACACAACACAATTAAAACAATTGTAGTATAAGCGTACCAAACAATATTATTTCACAGATATAATCTCCAATCCATTCACCTATTCTTTTTAACATATCAATCATTTGCTTAAATCTCCCATAACGAGCTTTTTAAGCACTTTTTTCATTGCGTAATACATTTTCATTCTGCTACAGAACTTTTCTCCTGAAAGCTTCTCAAACGACTCTCCATTGATATAATGACGTTTCATATATAAACGAATATCATCATTTGGAATAAGATCAATAATTGTTTCAACTTCTCTCATCTTTCCTAAGATAAGATTCTTATCATCTTCAAGCACTTTTTCTTTTGAAATAAACTTTACAAGAACATCATTTGTGATATCCTTGTTTTTCTTTGAATCCAACCTTTGTTCAAATGATGGAGATTTTGGATCTGAAAATTCTTTTTTTCGAACCTCCAAATCCTTTAAGATTCCATCCAACGATTTAAACTTTCTTTCATAGATTTTAAACATTTCAAGCTTTTTAATTAATGCATCCACTTGAACATCTAAATATTCTTCATAATCCGTTTTACTCATTTTATCTCCTATGCAATTTCTTCAATTTCCTCAATGCTGCATGATGGAAATTTCATATAGAATTTATACATTGCCATGCTTTTTGATTCCTCCATAACTTCCATCACACAAATATTATTGTCTTTGATATATTTAATCCTGTATTTCTTTAACATCTTTTTCCTTTCTAAAAATAATCAAATGGTTTATAACATTAAAAATACTCCATCCGTTATTTAAATAGTCTTCAACATCTTCCCAATATTTATCCTGTGCTACTCTGTATTCATATTCAGGTATTTTATATTCCACCAAACATTTAGGTGGTTTTACTTTGCTTATATCAACCTTTTTTTGATATCCTTTCATGCTGATCATTTCGTCTCCTCAAATCCATCATACAAATATTCTTTATTCACCTTATTTTTTAAATCCATAATTTCCATCCTTTGTGCTGCAATCATATTTTCTAAACTTGTAATCTGTGATACCATTGCACAACTACATACAATCAATCCGCATATAGCACCTAACATCAATCCTATTGTAAACCACATATTAGAAACCACTCTCCAACGGATTACCTGATGGTGCGTTCAATCCATATAATGTTGCATATACAATAACTGCATATACAACATAAAGTACTGTACAAGGAATTATAAGATCCAGGTTCTTAATAATTGCTTTTTTAATTCTATTCATCATCATTTAAATATTTAAACTCTTTCATTAACTCATCCTTTGTTTTTTCAAACTCTGATTCGATTTGTTTCTGTACATCAATATTAGTTTGTTTAAACCATTTCTTTTTGAATTTCCTGACTGCCATTCGGTAAGTATCTTCTCCAGTGTCACTGCTCTGCCACCATTCTAAATCGTGTAGCACTTTAACTAAATCTTTCATCATTTCATTTAATTGAGAATCGTACATTCTATTAACACATTCTTCTTCAACTCTGTTATATATATAACTATAACTTCCACCACTCATCGCTATTCTCCTTCGATTATTAGTACCCCATCTTCTTCATCCGCAAAATCATATATTTCTATTGGATCATAAACAGGAAGTCTTGAATCGCATATTTTAACTTCCGTTTCATCATCATATTTCTGTAATAATTCAATCAATTCCTTTACTGTCATTTATTTCGTCTCCCCAAATAATTCAAGCTTCTTTTCTAGTTCATTTTTCTGATATTCAAGCGTTCTGATTCTTCTTCTGTATCCTTCATACTTGAAGATACATTTTGTAGCCTTATCTTGTTCTTCTTGAATCCTTTTCCCTACCATTAGGCTATATAGAAGAAGTGTTGCACCACTTCCATATATAAACCCACAAATAAAGTTAATCATTTATTTTCCTCCACAAATTCAATTTGTTCTCTATCTACACAAAATCTTGCACCATCATTAAATTCGATGTCGTACAAATATCTAGTAGTGCCAACTAGTACACATATGTTTTGCTGATGAACAATATTACCAACTTGACCGATGTAATCTTCTTTGTACTTACCAGTACTGCTGATTAAATCATCTTCGTACTTATCCGTAAGACACATTAGTCTAGCTTTACGCATTATTTGATAACCTCACAATTTTCTAGAATGTCATGAATCTTTGTATCATAATCAACACATTTGAAATATCCTTTATCTTTTAACTTTATTAATCGCTTAAACTTTGAAAGTGTATAACCTTCATGAACATAACTATATGTTTGGATTAAATCATATTCAAACTGGCTCAATTTATATGGTGGCTTCTTGTATGTCCTAGTCAACCATATAAGTCTTTCTCCTCCACAATGACCACAAAAATCACATTTATCACAATGTACATCCTTACACCGCATAGGCTTTCCATTAATTACCGCAAAACTATTAATCCCAAATATTGTTAAATCATCGAAATAACGTTCAAGATTCGTTTCTTGTTGCTTTTCTTCTTCAAATATACTTTTATATTCTCTCAGTCTTTTATCCATAGCTTTCGCTTTACGCTCAATGTAATCTAAGCAACCCTTGATGTTCTCATCATCACCTACCATTGAATCCAAATATTCAACACATTCGCAAATTGTCATTTCATCTTGTTTCATATGCTTTCAATTCCTCTTTAAGCTCGTTTATAGCTTCTTTAACTTGCTTTAAATCCGTATCATAGTTACTTACTAAATCTGCCATCACACAATTAGAATAGCTTTGTAATGCGCTTGATAAAGTAGAGTGAAAGGAAACCTGTTTATTGACTTCCTTTACATTCCCATCTTTGCCTTTCTGAATTACATATTGAAACAATGTGTAGCTTTTTCCGTCTGATACGATACTGTATCCGTTTTTCAATTTAATCATATTTCATTCTCCTTCATAAACACTGTCCATCGTGTTTTACCTCTCTTGTCGCCAAATAAAGGCTTATAATCAATAACTTTTAAAATTTCGCCAAATGTAATTTGCTCATCACTCCATTTAAAGATAAGAACTCCACAATCTTCTAATACTCGCATGCATTCTTGAAACCCTTGCTTAAGATCTTTTTCCCAAGTATTGATATCTAACACACCGTATTTTTTGGCCAACCAAGAATTTTCTCCTGCATGAATCAAATGTGGTGGGTCAAATACAACTAATTTGAACGTGTTATCATCAAATGGAATATTTCTAAAATCGCCTTTTACATCAGGATTTACAGATAATGTCCTTCCATCACATAACGTATCTTCTAATGTTCGATTATCCATAAAAACTGTGTTCTTATTACTTTTGTCAAACCAAAACATTCTAGACCCACAGCATGCATCAAGAATATATTTATCGTTATGCAGCTCCTTTTTATTCTTCATCCTCTGTATCCTCACATTCGTGTTCTAAGCTATCTAAATCAATGTGTTGGCCACACTTCGGACAATACTCATATTCGTCATAACCGATTTCATATCTAGTGCCACACCGAGGACAAATCCATGTATCATACACAAGTTCTCCTTTGTAATATCCATCACCTTCAATATCAGGTGTTGTTGCCGTTTCTTTTTCGACCAGATCATATAAAGTATCAAGTAACTCGTGATAATAGTCTGCGCCACGCGCTTCCAATTGTTCAATTTGCTCAACATCAGGAGAATCTAGAGTTAACAGTTTATCGAACGCATATTGATATTCATTCATTTTATTTTTCCTTTAAACTAGCCATAAAATCATGAGTACAATATAGTGCAAGATTTGGTCTGTCTTGTAATCAATCTTCTTATATCTTGCTTTTAACAAATCAATAATCACATGAGTTGCAAATACAAATAGCAACTTTAACGAAATACCAAATAGGAAATAAAACGGAACACAATACAATGCACAATGTACAAACATGTGATAGAAATTATCTCCTTTTGACTTCGCAATAAAATCTACTTGTAATACATAATCGCCAACCAAATGGCATAAAATCAATTCAATCATTTTCTTTCTCCTTTTTTTCTCTATTTCAAAGTTTGGCCGCAACGAGAACAAAATTTATCCCAATCAAATAATAGCTTATTACAACATGGGCATCTTCTTTCTCTTCCAATATCAGGACCATAATCTTTGAAAGCAGCTTTTTTAGGTGTAGATTTTTCTGCCAACTCTTGCAATAAATTGAATTGGGCTTTTTCATTTTCGTTTAACTGGCCTTTTCGCTCTTCTTTCATTTCTCTGTATTTCATTTTAATATTACTTAAAGCTTGTTCGTATTTATTCATATCCTTTATATTCCCCTGTTCTTACATACTCAAGTGATTCAACAATCCGTTCTAAAACCATTAATTCAAAATCATATTTATCTATCCCTTTGAATTGTGTAAACATTTGTTCATTATGGTTTACTTCTAATTCATCATCTAAAAATGCTTTTTCAAGTTCATTTAATTTACGAATTTCATCCATTTTATTTTTGTATGCATCTATTAATTCGTTAAGTCTTAATTCAACTTTAGACATCATCTTTCTGTTTTCCCATCCTTCTTTTAAATTCATCGTAGGTAATGCAGAAAGGACATTCTTTGTCGCCTTCTTCTGCGCTACAATTCCATTGATTGAGCACGTCGCCAAACGGTGATGTATCTAATATACAACCTCCTTTTTCATATTCGATTTTCAAATCATTTTCCCAATCTTTACTAGCATAGAATGGGCAAGTTCGTTTATTAATTTCATCAACAATAAGTTTCATTTTCTTTATCCTTTCAACACGATTTTTTCCAATTTAAATCCATCTATATCACCATTACTTTTGATATGTTCAATAATGCATTCTTTTTCGTATTCACTTAAAGTACTGAATCTATATATAACAAAAATATACCTTTTCCAATTCACATCATTTATATTTGAAAATATAAATTTGTACATAAATAAATCATTCGATTTTTCATCAAGCGATCTATCTGTTTTAATCCAAAACTTTGTGCCCCCACATGTATTGGTTGTTACAATAACTGGATATTCCACTTCAATCATTTTCTTTCTCCTTTCAAAAAATATTCTTTCCAACATTCTTTGGACTTCTTTTCATATTCTTTATTAAAAAAATATTTCTCAGAGTCACAATGAAATTTACATAAAATACATTCTTTTTTCTTCTTTTTATCAACTGTTCCAATATCAAAATTTGCCGGGCAACCATTGAGTCCATTGTTATGTGTATATTTACAAGCTTTATCTAATGCTTTTTCAAGCTTTTTAATTTCTTTTTCATGTGTCATTAAATCCTCATCATTTGAATCATCATTAATAATCGCGTTGTATAAGTATTCAATACGCTCTTTGTATTCCTCTTTTGTGATTTCTGATAAAGGCTTTTTGAATGATGTAGGCAATTTAAATCCGAATTCTTTTTCAAATTCGTCTAAATCTTTTTCTTCCATTTTTTCTTTCTCCTATTTTCAAGAACATCTTGATAATCTTTTAATTTTTTTAATGCTAAACTATACTCTTTATTAACTTTATGAATCTCTGCTTGTTTCTCTTTTGTTGGTTCTCCATTATGTAGAGAATGACACAAGTTCATAGATTCATAATACTTTTCAATGCACTTATCGTTAAGTTCACAAAACTTTTTGGCTTCGTTGTATCTTAAATTACATCCTTCATCTGCTTCAAATTCTTCCGGTACATCATATCCAAAAATATTACAATAATATTCAGTGCCACATTCGCTTGATTGACAACGTTCAAATTTACAATTATCACACTTCATTTCTATTCCTCCACATCCTCATCTTGTGGCATTTGATAAATTTCTTTCCATTCTTTTGTAAAAAATCTCCTCGTACAATTTGCGTCATCAGTGTGATAATGATGCTCAGTCATAATACAAGTTTGAATTTCATCTAATACTTTTAAAGCTTTTTCCTTGGTTGAATATATTCCTAATGTACAACCATTCCCTACAATGTATATTCCAGTTTCAAATTGCTCAATTACAAAACGATTAACATCGTGTAATTGCATTCTATTCTGACTTCTAATCCACATATTAATAGCCTTCTTTCAATCTTTCTTTGTTGATTATAAACGTCATCCATATACCACTCCTTAAAATAATGTTCTTGTTTCTACTGCAATTCTTTTCTTTGCAATTTGACAATATTCTTTAGATATTTCATATCCAATATATTTTCTGTTTAAATCTTTGGCTGCAACTGCTGTTGTTCCACTTCCTAAAAAGGGATCTAATACAATATCATTTTCCTGAGAGCTTAGCCTGATAAATCTTTTAATTAAATCGACAGGTTTTTCAGCAGGATGGACTCCTTTTTTGCATGAAGTTAAATAAAATTTTCTAAAATCATCAATGTCTTTATGTTTAGAAAAATAACTGCCTTTTTCTCTTATCATAATGATATATTCTAAATCGCTTAAATGATGATTATTGTATGATGGTATAGGATTCGATTTAGCCATAACCAAAATATCATAATTAAATTTATTTTTAATCGCCCATTGAATATATGGAACTACTAATGTTTTATTGCAAAAGAAGTATCCATAAAATTTTTTCATTTTCGGTTTTAAAATATCCAATAACTCAGCAGGGTTAAACTCACAGCAGCCAATTTTTTTTAAAGAATCTAAATACATTCTTTGTGTTGATTTGTTTTTCACATCAAATCCACCACCTTGATTTTCAAATTTATATGGTGGATCAGTAACGACTAAATCAATACTTTTATTTGGTAAATCTATAAGTCCCCCCTTCAGAGCAAGGCAGTCAGTGTTATAAATAATATTTGTTTGCATTTTGTTTTTTTCTTTCCATATTAATTTCATATTTTCCTCGCGTTTTTAAAATAATCTTTTCTCTTCAATACGTTTCAATCTATAACCTATACGCCTATATTCTTGGTGAATTGGTTTCCAAATCAATTCACATTATGTAATCCATTATGATCTTTCACCTGTCACTAAATATTTATGTAATTTTTTGCAACCAATTTTTGTGGATTTATCCGATGAAACAAAACTTGCCAAAGCGCATGCTTTTTTTAAACAATCCAATTCTTCATCCGAAATAGCATATTCTTTAACAGATACCTTACAAATAAGATTTTTCTTTTCTTCAGCAACAACTTCAGAATTGTTATCTTCTGTTCTTCTATGTTTTACATGATCTTTACCGGTTAATAATCTATATAAACAAGCTTTTCCACCAAAGAAATCAAGATTTCTAGAATCGAGTTCCATTGATCGTACCTCTAAATCTTCATTAAAATACAGTGGGTTACATTGTTTAAACTCACCATCCACATCAAATGCATCATATGGCTCTAAACCATTATCTTCCATAAATTTTTCAATCACTTTTGATTCAATCATTCTATTTCCTCCAATTCCAATTCTTCACATATTTTTACGATTATAAATCCATTCCTTGAACGCTTTATTTTTCCTTTTTTCTGTTTGGAATACATGGATCTAAATGTATTGATTGTTGTTTCTAAAAACAATGCACATTCATCTTCTGTTCCAATACAAGCAGGAAGATCATCCTTGTATATTCCATATATTTTTCGTGCCATCAGTTCAACCTATAATTCTTTCCAGGCTCTTTCTCAATTTCAAAGAAGAAACCATTGCACTTCTCAACGATTCTTCCAGTAACTGCTTCATTGATATCAATCATTTCCTGGCTTGTTCTTTCGCAGGATATGATTGTCTGCATGTTGTTGTTATAGCGATAATCAATCAAATCAAAGATTGCTTTATCATCTAACCGATTGGCACTAGATTTGAACAAATCATCTAGATACAAGATTTGAGCGTGTTTAGCACGTTCTAGAAGCGAATAATCAAAGTTGCTAATAGAATTGCTCAGCTCAATATATCTGACGTAAAGAACACGTTTATTTTGTTCTAACAACCAATTACTGATTCCTGAACATAGATGTGTTTTCCCACATCCACTCTGTCCTAAAAACATCAACCAATTGCAAGGCATATGTTCTGCAAAATTGTTTTTACAATCGGCAATGTAATTCATCGCCATTTTTTTGATTGCTTCCTGCCACGGATCAGATGCTACAAAATCATTGATTCGTTTGTTTAACAAATCACCTAGACAACTGTTCTTTTTGTTCTTCTCAATCCATTCACTGCGATAACTTGATAATTTCTCACAGTCATTTCTTTTTGAACAAAATACCTTTGTTGCAGCTACCAAGTATTTCCCGTCATAATAAGCTGGTTTTTCCCAAATACCACAAGCGCCTGCTGCCATGCATTTGTCACAATCACTTTGACAATGTTTGCTTTTAAGATATTTCTCATTATTTGCTTCATTTTGTTTTTGGATTATTTCACTAACTGACTGCATTACATCTTCATTCCTTTCGTGATCACAAAATTATTTGTTTTTTGTTTAGGTGCTACACTGTTCAGATAAATTTCAAACTTAGAACCAAACAACGTATCTGGCCTTAAATATTTGTTCATTTTTGTATCGTTTAACCAATCATAAGCTTTCACATCAATCACAAGTTTAAAGTCTTCTAATCTGAATCCTTCATTCCACCTAGCCCGAATCTTCTCTCTAGCAATGCGATTACTGTGTTTGTAATGCTTTGAACATTTAGAATTCAAGTAGTCAATAATTTCAACATAAGGGATTGTTTCTGATGCTGATAAATCAGTGTCGTCGGAACTTTCTTTTATATTTCTTTTATTAACTGTGTTACTAACTGTGTATATAACTGTCTTAGATTGGTCATTTTTGACCATTGTACATTGGTCATTTTTGACTATTCTACAATTTCCATTTTCGACCGTTCGATTAGTCACTTTTGACCAATCTATACTTAAAGCACTTTTTAACTTTTCTCCTACTTCTCCAAACGCATACCAAGTTGTATGATTCCATGGATTTTCGTTATAGTTTCCCTTGACTAACAAGCCCAGTTCAACCATTTTATTTAAGATTCTTTTTATCTTTTGAACATTCCAATACGGGAACATTTTATGCAATCCTTCATATGTATTGAACGTCCAATATTTCCCGTCCTGGAAATTGTAATTATTTGCTTCGTTTTTGCTGATCCAAAAACAAAACATATCGAACATGATAGCTATTTCAACTCCATATTCATTCGCAATTTCTGCATCAAAACTATGTTTCATACTATCCTCAAAATAAAGATATTTCCTTTATTCTCTTTCTATTCCTTGTATTACTTTTAGGTAGAATCACAAGCTCATAAAGCCTTCCATCTACCTGATAAAAACGATATGCTGCACCCATGCAAGAAATGTTTTTTCTCTGTACAAGTACAGCCGTTATTCCATATTCTTCAAACATATAAACTGCATCAGGAACTACCTGTAGAACCTCATATGATGCATTTTGAACCTGGATAACATCACCTGTATTAACATTAGTAGCTTCTTTCATTTGTTTCTCCCGTCTTGTATAATTACCTCGAAAAGAGGTATATTTATATGAAATTTGATAATGATTTTTTAAATTTTGCTTTTAAATCGTGGCCTTATATAGTCGCGATAATTCCATCTTGTGTAGGCCTTCATAAGTCGATTAAAGTAGAGAAGATTATAGCTGCTAACAAGGAACTTGTTTCTATAATCCAAGCTCGTGCACCAATTACTCAAGAGCATTACAATCAATTATTAAGTGTTTTCTCTGATTATTTAGACAAAGCCGCTAGATACAATAGATCAGATGGGAACACTTTATTAAAAGAATATCGTGCTGCCTATTTAAAATCTCGAATGTTAATCCCTGACAAAGAACTACATGATAAAATGGATGAAGTTAATACGTATTTGTTAGATCATAAAAATTCAAAAATTAAATCTGAATTGGAATTCACAAACATGTTGGCTGATATATCTGACTCTTTCAGTCTCTTTCTAGATCAAATTGAAAGAAACGCATGACATAGTCCAAATGCACATGCATGTCCATAGAACCAAAATTTAAAATATTGGACTACATGCCTTTTTAAATCATCATCATAGAGTTCGGTTTCAATAAACTCTAAAATGAGTGCAATTGTAATTGTTACCATCCATCCAACATCCACTGCAAATTTAACATCCATTCCATTCCCTACTTTCTTTTCGCATAACTCAATGATTCAAGATTCTGCTTTTTCATTTTCCTTGTTGTACGAACATAGATTCTTGTAGTTTCTAAACTAGAATGGCCCAAAATGTCAGCTAGTTCAGTAATCGCATTTTCACCATTCTGCATCAAATACTGAATCGCGAACAAATGTCTGAATGCATGAGGATGTACTTTACCAAGCTTAATCCCTCTACATTTACCAGCAATCATCTTTAAGTCTCTAGACAACACACGAGCGTTTACAGGACTTTTCTTATCAGAAGATGTAAATATACACCCTTCTTCAATTTTGTTGTCCTTGCAATATTTTAGAAGCTCTCGTCGCAAGTCAGAACGGAGAATGATTCCTCTACCTTTTCCTTTGTTCATAACATATACAGTATCATCCGTTACACTTTCTACAGTGAAGAACTGTAATTCGCTCAAACGAATTCCAGTATAGCCAAAAACCTTCATGATCTCGTATAAGTCCATACGATTGATTTCGCGGGCTTTTTTCAGTAGCCTTTGAAATTCATTAGGCTCTAGAATATCATCCAAAGAATCATCTTTCTGGACTCTTACGTTCTTCAATAAATTCTTTGAATAATATTTCTTTAGCTTAAGAAAATTAAAATCATCATCCGAATCAATGATTTCGCTATATTTAATAAATTTATTAATTATCACAATATAGTTGTTTACTGTACTGATTTTATAATCATGCAGCAGTTTATCTTTAACACCAACTATATCGGACTTTTGTATTTCACCATCAGGCAATGAGTTAACAAACAAAGTAGCAACATGTTTGTATTTGCGGATTGTATTCTTACTTTTTTCATCCGCCTTTTCTTCATTTAAGAACCCGTTAATTTTTGTTTGTAACTCATCCTTAGTCATATTACTTAACTACCTGGATGATTGTTGTTACCAAAATCTTAGTAGACAAGAACACACATACATTCAATGCAAGTAAAGCGATATTAATGAATGTACACGGAACGACATAATTTTTTGGCTTAGGTTTCTCTTTAATGAGAAACTTGTCATCTAACTTATTGATCTCATACTTATCGAAATCGGGAATCACCCAAGTTTCCTTCTCTTTTTCTTTTGTCATTTTATATCTCCTTATATAATAGTGATTGGAGGTGAAAAGAAATGTCTGATTTAGCAATTCAAATCCACAAATTTGTCCTAGCAAACAAATATGGTGACGAAGATTTTAGCAACTTCGATGATGTAAAAGAAGCATTCCCAACTCATTCAGAAATGCAAATAAAGAAAGCACTTCATGAATTAGCAAATGCTGGTTACATAGATTCAGTCGCAAAAGCTGATGGATGTGATTACTACGTTTTCCATGTCTTAGGCTAAATCACTTACAAGCGGAGCTTTTATAAGCTCTGCTTTTTTCTCATTTCATTGGCTTGTCTCATCGAAAATGCCTTATTCATTTTTTCTTTTCTTTTCACTAAAATCCAATCCTTAGCCAATGCATCTTGTGGATTAATATACCAGCAGATCATTACATCCCCTGGAATATAACAACCATAACCATACTTCAATTCTTCAAACGGGACTAAATAACCATTAAATTGATTAATACGTGATTTCTTACGTACCATTCCCATTTTTCTTTTCTTTGCCAGCTTAGTGGCTTTAATAATATTCATTTTTTATTTCTCCTTTTAGAAACTGTGGTATAATAATCATGTGGTTAATTTAAGCAGGGCTCACTACCCTAGCACGCTTGGTCAAGCGTGCTTTTTATTTGTTCTTTCCAAATGTCATTAAGTGCACTTTTAGTCTCAGGAAAATACTCAACAAATATTGGAGTGGGGACCGCAAGAATCTTTCCTAGCATAGTGTCACGATATGATCCTTCAAACATTTCACCCTTTTTATTTTTTTGTTTGCGTAGATTATGTAAAATCTTTCTAGCCTGTGTATCCTTTACAGGTAAAACAAGCATCACATCTCTAACAGTCACATATGCTTTCATTTTTCTTCGTTCTCCTTTCCTTCTGAGCCTTTTCTTTTGCTCTGAGTCAAAATACATGCGATAAAACCTCGATCATACTCGTTGATGTCATATCCCATCTTTTCGAGCGTATCCAAAGCTTCTTTAGTGACATTTTCCTCATCAGTCATTACATCCCTCCTTTTAAAATACTTTTTGTATGCTACACATACATTATAAGTATGCGTTGCATACTATGTCAACTTTAAATTATTCAAATAATTTGTTTTTTTGTATACTCGGCATACTTTTTAATGTATAATCACAGTGTAAGCAGTTAAGAGGTGAAAATCGTGGAAGAACATATAGGGTCGAGAATATATAAAATACGTAAACATTTTAATTTGAGTATGGAAAAATTCGGTAAACAAATAGGTATCTCAAAAGGTTCAATCAATAACATTGAAAAAGGAACTACCAATCCATCAAGCCAAACCATCAATTCTATATGTCGAGAATTCAACGTTGACTATGTATGGTTAACTGAAGGTATTGGAGACGATATGTTCATTTCTATACCTGATTCAAAAATAGATCAGCTAATCGAAGATTATGGATTAAAGCCAGAAGATAAATGGCTTGTGCGAGGATACCTTGAAGCACCGCCGGATATAAAGCAACAAGTTGCAGATTATTTGTGGTCAATTGTAAATAGAGAATTAGCTAAAAGAGAAAAAGAAAAGAGTAACAAGAAATAACTTGTTACTCTTTGAAATTAAATATGTACAGAGCCTATTTATGGAGGAATAGTAATGGAAAAAGTAGTTTATTATTGCCCTAATTGTGGTAAAACAGTTTCTAGATTAAAAGGAAATAAAGACAATTGTTCTAACTGCAATGGGAAAATGGTTCAAACACCGATTGATGTAGAAAAATGGAAAGAGTTGTCTGATGATGAGAAAGCAAAAATCAAGTCAGAAATATCATCTTATGGAATGCCTGAATATAGTGGAGAACCATTAAGTGTTTTAAAGCATAGATATGACTTAATTCAAATTCAAAAGATTTCCGTCACTACAACAGACATAAAACGTGATTATGTTATTATTGGGCCTGTATTTTACCAAATAAATGATGCAGGATCAGGAAAAATGATTTTTCAAAAGCAAAAAGAATATCGTAGTGTAATCAATGCATTAAAAGATCAAAATCAACTAGTTAATCAAAACGCATCCATAACAGAGTCGATAGGAGCATTATCGGGGATGATAGAATTATTCAGTACAGGTGATATTTCAGCATCCACAAAAGATTTGTTAGGAAATGGCCATAACCAATTTGATGAAGCCTTTTTTATTTCGGTAGAAGAAATAAAAAAGCGTGCATATTATATGGGTGCAGATGCTATTATTGGCATGAAAGAAGAACTAAATCTAGACACTAACGGATTTCAGCATTTTTATATGCAAATGTACGGAACTGCCGTTAAATTTAAATAATAATGGTAATCCGCAATTAGATAGGGCTGACTAAAAGTTGGCTTCAAGAATTGTAGGGT
>OCRP01000558.1_pt1 | contig 33058 bp, 20 predicted proteins | sample 1538871 | NCBI WGS metagenome assembly OCRP01 (sample SAMN04571731, study PRJEB22368) | human gut metagenome | biome: human gut; material: stool | host: Homo sapiens | place: Luxembourg | collected 2012-09-20 | reverse complement strand
TTTGTTGCTCAGGTACTTATAAAATAAGTTAAACTAAAATGCTGCGGAATTTAGGTACAATAGAAAATGCGGCGGCAAGACAACTCAAAGAGCGTCGTGCCGCCGCATTTGCGGTTAAAAAGCTGAGGGGAGGGTCACTCCCTTATGCGGGAGATCGTTACTCCCACACGTCGTTGATGTGGAGCTTTGAGTTTACATCTTCACCTGCAACCTCTCCAGCTGCGCCAGGAGTAAATGTAACGCCAGAATTCGTTACAGAGTTGTCGAGCAGATTGCCTGCCTCCATCTTTGCCACCTCGATCTGTGGCTGCATATATTCTTTCTTTTCCATTGTTTTCATTTGTTTAAAATTCATTACACATGCGTTTGTTGTCTTTGCGCGGCGCTTTACTTGAGCACCTTCTTGCCGTTTACAACATAAACACCCTTCTTCAGACCCTCAAGGCTGTTGCCTACATACTGACCGTTGAGGTTATAAACCTTGCCTGTCATTACGGCCTCGCCGTTGTCGACAGCATCGATGCCTGTGAGCTCGCCACCGAAGTTGAGCTTAGCTGCTGTGGCACTGTTTGCTAACAGGAAGTAAGCACGCATGCCCTTGATAGAGGTGTCTTTCATTACCTTAGCCAGCTTGTCCTGGTTGTTGATGCCGAACACCTTGCCATAGCGCGAAGCGTCTATATTCAGAGGGCTGTAGATGCCGATAAGCTGATATTTCTCGTTACCGCTGCAGTTGGTAGGAGTAACGTTCTTAACAGTCACGCCGTTGAATGTGGGGTTCACGATGGCTGTAGCTGTGCGAACGAGATAAGCCTTGCCAGCCTCAAGGGTGGCAGGAGCATTCTCAAAGTTGATAACGGCGCCATCATCCTTTTCTGTTACGCTTGCAATCTGCTTGATGGTAGCGCCCTCCAATGGGCTGCCTGCTACGGTAACATCGAAGGGAACGCAGAATGTGTTCCAAACGTCTGCCTTAAGGGTGCGGGTGAGCTTGACGTTAACGGTCTTGTCAGCATTGCCTAAGATGGTCTCAGCGTTGTCTTTAGACTCGTCAAGACCGATAGAGGAAAGCTTGCTGTAGGTTACGGTCATTGTTTCGAGGACAGCAGATCCTGTAGCTGTTATCTGAACACTTTGTGCAGAACCAGTCCAATCTGAATTATCTTTATTTTCGCCAATAGTTACGAGTTTACTTTTTCCGTTATTATTATCGGTTATCGAGATTGCAGTAATAACATAACCTTGGGGTACTGAAACAGTGTTTATTGCTCCTTTATAAAGACGATATGTTATTTCTCCACGACTATTCCAAAATCTTGATTTTACATTAGAACTTTCACTTTCTTTGGTAACCGTTAACGAAACAATTCCAGAAACGATAGAATTTCCTACACCTATTACTGTTTCATTATTTTTCTCAGGAGTATCTTTGCCATATTTAGCTGGCTTAGAGAAATCAAACGTTTCCTCAGCAGCATTGGGGTCAACAACGGTGAGTTCATAAGTTGCGGTAGATGCTGCATAATTGTCGTTGCCAGCGAAATTAGCGGTGATTCTTGTTGTGCCAGCAGTAAGTGCCGACACCTCGCCTGTTGTCACATTTACAGTAGCCACCTCGGACTTAGAGCTTGTGTAGGTTACATTGCCAGAGATAGTCGCCTCACCAGCTTTCAGCGTAGCGGTAGCAGTAAATGTCTCGTCAATGTTTAGGGTCTTTTTAGTGAGGCCGAAATCGAGAGTTGTTGCGGTCTTGGCGGGGCCATCTTCGTAAGTTACAGAGATTGTTTTAATAAAATAAGCACCAGCAGTATTGGTGATTTTTATTAGAACATTACCTGTTGACGAACCTAAAAAATCGTAGTCTTTAGTGTTTGTTGTAAAAGATTTTGTACCATAAGAAGTTTGTCCTACTAAAACCTCAACCGTGGCATTAGCATCATTACTATTCCAACCATTGACTTTTACAGATTTTATAGTACCAGAAAAATCCGAAGTTGAAATTGTAGTGTTTGTTCCAGGTTTCCTTTTGCTACCTATCTGATTAGCACCTTGACTAAAAGCAAAATAACCTGCGTCTGTAGATATAGCCCAAGTTACACCATTAAAAGTTTTGCTTTGTACTTTTTCTGTAAACGTACCTCCAGATTTAAACGTATAAGAATACGTCTTTTCAGCAGCAAATCCGCTTGCACACACCACAAGCATGAGGAGCGTTAAAAATAAGCGTAAAATTCGTTTCATAATGTTTTACGAGTTTTAAATTAATAATTGATGATAATAAATTTTAGAAAAATATTTGATAGATCCATCAGCCGCCGCGATGAGGGGTAGGAGAATGGATGTGAAAAAAGAGAGAGCCATGGGCTTGTGCCTCGGGACGAAACCCGCTGCAAAGTTATGGCTTACACATTTCTGAGAAGTTACATCTTTAAGACAGTTTTGTTGCTTGGTCAATCGCAGAGATTGGGGTTAGGCGTTACGTTTTATGTCTTGAGCGTTACGTTTTATGTCTTGAGCGATAGATAGATGCTTTGAGCACAGGCAGATGCTGTGAGCACAGATAGATAGATGCTGTGAGCACAGATAGGCAGATGCTTTGAGCACAGATAGATAGATGCTGTGAGCACGGATAGATGGATGCTGTGAGCACGATAGTTAGATGCCGTGAGCACAGGCAGGTGCTTTGAGCAATAGATGTCTTTAGTGGGCAGATGTGTGTTTGCGATGTTCAGGTGCGTTTTGAGAAACGCGATATGCCCCACCCCGTCTCACAGGTGTGTGGACGGATGCGGGGCATATAGCCATTCGGTGCCTTTACTCGGCAGCCTTGTTGTCAGAAATGAGGTTCTCGCCCGTCATGTCGGCAGGTTGCTCCAGACCCATGATGTGGAGGATCGAGGGAGCCACGTCGGCGAGGCGTCCGTCACGCACGGTAGCCGAGTTGTTGTCGGTGACGTAGATGAAGGGCACGGGGTTGAGCGAGTGGGCGGTGTTAGGTGTGCCGTCGGCGTTGATGGCGTTGTCGGCGTTGCCGTGGTCGGCAATGATGATCGCCTCATAGTCGTTGGCCTTGGCAGCCTCAATCACGTCCTTCACGCAGTTGTCGATGGCGTGTACAGCCTTGGCGATGGCGTTGTAGATGCCGGTGTGTCCCACCATGTCGCCGTTGGCGAAGTTGACAACGATGAAGTCATACTCCTGTGTGTTTATTGCACCCACCAGCTTGTCCTTAACCTCATAAGCGCTCATCTCGGGCTTGAGGTCGTAGGTTGCCACGCGGGGCGAGGGCACGAGGATGCGGTCCTCACCCTCATAGGGTTGCTCGCGTCCGCCGTTGAAGAAGAAGGTGACGTGTGCATATTTCTCTGTCTCTGCTGTGTGGAGCTGGCGCTTGCCCTGCTTTGAGAGATACTCGCCGAGGGTGTCCATGACGTTCTCCTTGGGGAAGAGAATGTTGACGCCTGTGAACGATGAGTCATAGGGAGTCATGCAGTAATATTGCAGACCGGGGATGGTGTGCATGCCTTCCTCGGGCATGTCCTGCTGTGTGAGCACCTGTGTGAGTTCCTTGGCGCGGTCGTTGCGGAAGTTCATGAAGATCACCACGTCGCCCTCGCTGATGCGTCCGTCGACGGCGCTGTTGCAGATAGGCTTGATGAACTCGTCGGTCACGCCCTCGTCGTAGCTCTCCTGCATGGCCTGCACCATGTCGGTGGCCTGCTTGCCCTGACCCTCAACGAGCAGGTCGTAAGCCTCTTTCACGCGGTTCCAGCGCTTGTCGCGGTCCATGGCGTAGAAGCGTCCCACGATGTGGGCAATGTGGGCATCGTTCTTCTCGCAGCACTGCTGCACCTGCTCGATGAAGCCCTTGCCGCTCTTGGGGTCGGTGTCGCGACCGTCCATGAAGCAGTGTACGAAGAGCTGGTCCTTCAGACCATACTCCTTGCCGATCTCGATGAAGCGGAAGATGTGGTCGAGCGATGAGTGAACGCCACCTGTTGAGGTGAGGCCCATGAGGTGGAGCTTCTTGCCGTGCTCCTTGGCATAAGAAAAGGCGCTGACGATGCCTTCGTTCTTGAGGATAGAACCGTCCTTGCATGCGCGGTTGATCTTCACGAGGTCCTGGTAGACAACGCGACCGGCGCCGATGTTGAGGTGTCCCACCTCCGAGTTGCCCATCTGTCCGTCGGGCAGACCTACGTTCTCGCCTGATGCCTGAAGCTCAGAGTGTGCGCTCACGGCTGTGAGGTAGTCGAGATAAGGTGTTGGTGTGTTGAAGATAACGTCGCCTTTGCCATGCTGGCCGATTCCCCATCCGTCGAGAATCATCAATAAAGCTTTCTTTGCCATAATAAAATGAAATAATCTGATTTATGTTGTTTTTATTTTTTTATGCTTGTCGTTCCAACATTTAAGCTTGCCGTTCCAACGTTTAAGCTTACCGTTCTCTAAGCGTTTTTAAGCTTGTCGTTCCTTTTTCCGTTCGCGCTTTGGTGCGCGGACGCTCTTGAATCGCGTTCTATCTTGTTAGACAATGCAAAGTTAGCAAGTTTTTGGTTAACAGCAAACAAAAGCGCTGTATTTTATTTTTTCAGCTGTAAAAACAACAAAAATTTATAATCTTAATATTTTAAAAACAATAGGCATTAAAGCAAACTTCTTGAGAGGGTTTAAAGACAATAGAGACAATAGAGACAATTTTTTTATTGTTGAATTTTTTTTATTTGTCTGCCTCCGTAAAAAGAAGACCAAACATTTAAAGGCCTATCGGTTTTCCAAACATGTTGAAGATTTCGTTATTCTCGTCATCATAGAGATAGCGCTCTAACTCAAGGCGTTTTGGAGCAAAGTTTACAAGAATTCCATGGTTTATTCGAAGTAAACGCATATAATTATAAAGCTGAGCGCGATGATTCTCGCTAAGAAATGTAACTGCCTTACACTCAACAATGATATCTTTCTTACAAAGAAAATCTATGCGAAAAGAAGCACTCATCTTTTTTCCATGATACAAAGGATGGAAAGACAACTCTCTTTCATAAGCAACATTCATTTCCTTCAATTGCATTTCCAAGGCTTCTTGGTAGCAACTCTCATTAAGCCCTATCCCTAACTCATTACGAACTTCATATATGGCACCCACGATGTCATACATAAATTTTTTGCTTTCTTCGATTTCTACCATAAGCTCTTTCTATAAAAAATCAAGATTGTTCAATGAGTTAACGCCTTATTTGCTTCATTATTGTAATAAAAGCCCATATTTTCAATTTAAATTGTCTCTATTGTCTCTATTGTCTTTAAAACAACCGCTAGAAGGCTTTCAAGAACAAGAAAAAACATAGAAAAAAAGGAAGATGCTTTGCATTGTCTTTTAATTGCATTATCTTTGCAAAAAGAACACACAACAAGTTTTATCACCAACCCTCACCACAAAGAGGGCTAAAAACCAAAAACCAAAGATAATATGAAAAATCTCTTTATGACACTCGCCGTGATGGGCCTATGCTCAGCAACGGCAGCGGCACAAACACCCAAGACGGCAAAAGCAGCGAGGGCGGCAAAGGCAGCCAAAGCAACATTGGCCGACAAGGCAGCAAAAGCCAAAGAGACGGTGCCGTCGTTTACCGAATGGCACGACCTGCAGGTGAACGCCATCAACCGCTTCCCTCTACACTCTCATTTCTTCGCCTACGAGAACCGCGACGCGGCGCTGATGGGCGACATGAAAGGCAGCGGCAACTATCTGTCGCTCAACGGCGTGTGGAAGTTTAAATGGGTGAAGAACGCCGACGAGCGACCCACCGACTTCTTTGACCCAGCGCTCGACGACAAGGCATGGGGCACGATGGAGGTGCCTGCCGTGTGGGAGCTGAACGGATATGGCGACCCCGAATATGTGAACGTGGGCTTCGCCTGGCGCGGACATTTCGAAAACAACCCGCCAATGGTGCCCGTGAAAGACAACCATGTGGGTTCATACCGACGCACCATTGACCTGCCTGCTTCGTGGAACGGACGACAGGTCATTGCCCACTTCGGAAGCGTGACCTCAAACATGTATCTCTACGTCAACGGACAGTTTGCCGGCTATGCCGAAGACTCGAAGGTGGCAGCCGAATTTGACATCACGCCCTACCTGCGACCGGGCAAGAACCTCATTGCCTTCCAGACATTCCGCTGGAGCGACGGCTCCTACTGTGAGGACCAGGACTTCTGGCGCCTCAGCGGCGTGGCACGCGACTGCTACCTCTACAGCCGCTCACCCATTGCACACATCGACAACCTCCAGATAACGCCCGACCTCGACGCACAATATGTGAACGGACAGCTCAGCGTGAAGGTCAACATGAAGGGCTCTGCCATGTTCGTGTTCGACCTCATCGACCCGCAGGGCAACCAGGTCTCACGAAAGGTCATCAACGCATCGAAGGTGAAGAGCAAGACGGGAGGACCGGCGGTGCTGAAACACACGCTTAAGTTTGACGTGCAGAACCCGCAGAAGTGGACAGCGGAGACGCCAAACCTCTACACCCTCGTGGCAACGGTGAAGCAGAACGACAAGGACGTGGAGTCGGTGCCCGTGAAGGTGGGCTTCCGCAAGATAGAGATCAAGAACGCCCAGCTGCTCGTCAACGGACAGCCCGTGCTCATAAAGGGTGCCGACCGCCACGAGATGGATCCCGACAAGGGATATGTGGTGTCAAGAGATCGCATGATACAAGACCTCACGCTCATGAAGCGCTTCAACATCAACGCTGTGCGCACATGCCACTATCCTGACGACCCGGTGTGGTATGACCTCTGCGACCAGTATGGCATATACCTCTGCGCCGAAGCAAACCAGGAGAGCCACGGCTTCATGTATGACGACACGTCGGAGGCAAAGAAGCCGCAGTTTGCAAAGCAGATCATGGAGCGCAACCAGCACAACGTGATGATGCACTTTAACCATCCGAGCATAATCTACTGGTCGCTGGGCAACGAGACGGTAGACGGACCAAACTTCACGGCAGCACACGACTGGATAAGACAGACCGACCCCTCAAGACCCATCCAATGGGAACGCGCGTGGCTGGGCAGCAACACCGACATCTTCTGTCCGATGTATTACCCACACGCCGAGTGTGAGCGCTACGCCGCTGACCCGAAGAGCACAAAACCGCTCATACAGTGTGAATATGCACACGCCATGGGCAACTCAGGCGGCGGATTCAAGGAATATTGGGACCTGGTGCGCAAGTATCCTAAATATCAGGGTGGCTTCATCTGGGACTTCGTGGACCAGGGCTTGCGCGGAAAAGACGCTGAGGGACGCAGCATATATAAATATGGTGGCGACTACAACTCTTACGACCCGTCAGACAACAACTTCAACTGTAACGGTCTGGTTTCGCCCGACCGCGTGCCTAACCCGCACATGTATGAGACAGGCTTCTACTATCAGAACATCTGGACCTCGCCCGTGGACCTCGCCAACGGCGTGGTGACGGTGAAGAACGAAAACTTCTTCCGCACGCTCGACAACGTGTCGCTCTCTTGGAGCATCATGGAGGACGGCGTGGAGACAGCTAACGGAACAGAGGCCAACATCGACGTGAAGCCGCAGGAGACGAAGCAGATCAAGCTGCCGTTCACCGTGAGCACAGCCAAGGACGGCAAGGAGCGACTGGTGAACATCGAGTATCGTCTGAAGAAGGCTGAGCCGCTCATGGAGGCAGGACAGGTGGTCGCTTACCAGCAGCTCACCGTCGACGGATGGCAGGGCAACGACATCACCACACCATCTGCCGAGCAGAAGGTCATGATGGCGAAGGAAGGCAAGAAGGCGAAGATTGACAACGGAAAGAAGACTCAGGAGCTGAGCGTCAGGACACACAGCGTGAACGTGGCATGGGACAAGACAACGGGTCTGCTCACACGCTACGACGTGAACGGCAAGCAGCTGCTCGGCGAGGGCGGCACGCTGAAGCCCAACTTCTGGCGCGCCGTGACCGACAACGACATGGGTAGCGGCATAAACAAGAGCTACAAGGCGTGGTTCAACCCCGAGATGAACCTCAAGAGCATCGACATAAAGAAGGGTGACAAGGGCTCGGCTGACGTGGCAGTGGTGACAGCCACCTACGACATGCCTGAGGTTAAGGCCAAGCTCACGCTTACCTATAACGTGGCTGCCGACGGTTCAATGGCGGTAACACAGGCGTTGGCAACAACCAAGGGTGCAAAGGTGAGCCCCATGTTCCGCTTCGGAATGGTCATGGAGCTGCCTTACAACATGGACCAGTCGACCTTCTACGGCCGCGGACCGATAGAAAACTATGCTGACCGCAAGATGTCACAGAACATCGGCATCTATAAGCAGACGGCAGACGAGCAGTTCTACCCCTATGTGCGTCCGCAGGAGACAGGCACAAAGAGCGACATGCGCTGGTGGAAACAGACCGATGCCGACGGCAACGGCTTCACCGTGCTCTCTGACAAGGAGTTTTCCGCAAGCGCCCTCCACTACTCTATCGCTGACCTCAACGACGGCGACGAGAAGGAGCAGCGCCACTCGCCACAGGTGCCTAAGTCGCGCTTCACAAACCTCTGCCTCGACCTCGCACAGGCAGGCGTGGGAGGTGTGGACAGCTGGAGCCCCAACGCCATCGCGTTACCACAATATCGTGTCGACTATAAGGACATGGTGTTTAAGGTTCTTTTAAAGGTAAAAAAGTAAAAAGGTAAAAAGGTAAAAAAGGGCTGACGCCTTGAAAGGGAAAGCCCCTTTGTCGTGTCAAAGAGGCTTGATGGTCATCGTACCCCGACCGAGGTACACATGTACCCCGACCGAGGTACACACGCACCCCGACCGAGGTACACACGCATCACGACCGAGGTACGCACACATTCCAACCGAAACGCGGCGACACGTCAGCCCAAACAACCTATCATCATCTATAAAAAAAGGCACAGCTCTCTTCAAAGCTGTGCCTTTTTTTTGTTCTATCTTAAGCCCGTTCTATCCCTCACTTGCAATGCGCTTAATGTCCTCAAGGTTGTTAGCCACAGGAAGCGAGGTCTCGAAACCTGGGCGCAACATGCCTTGCTGGCGCATGCTGTCGAGCAGGGCGAGGAGCGGGTTCCAGAAGCCACCGATGTTGTAGAGCACCACACGCTTGTGGTGATAGCCTATAGAGGCGGCAGCAACGACGGTGAAGATCTCGTCGAGGGTGCCGACACCACCGGGGAGAGCAATGATGAGGTCGCTGCGCTCTATCATCAACGCCTTGCGGTCGTTAAGGTTGTCGCAGGCAATGTTGACATCTATACAGTCGCTCGCGCGACCCGTCTTCTCAAGAATGGTGGGAACAACGCCGATGACCATGGCACCGGCATCGTGCGCCTCACGAGCCACAGCCTCCATCAGTCCGAGGTTGGCACCGCCATAGACGAGCGCATGACCCTCATGGCCTATCCAGCGGCCAAGCTCACGGGCAGCATCAAAAAACTCGGCGGCAATGTTGTTATTGGCCGAACAGAAAACGCAGATATTCATTTTCATAGCACCTTTTCTCGCCATGGCAGAACCCGAGCAAGCTCGGTTCTACTCATCTGGCTTATCGAAAACGCTCATTCTTTTGTCTCCAATCCTTATCTTGCTGCATAGAAGCAAGCGCCGTTCATCGCCATGCGAGCCTGGAACAGGCCAGCCTCATCCTGCGAAACCTTGATGTCGGTGCCGTTGGGCAGGAAAGCCTGAACGGTGCCGTCGTCGTTGAAGCGGAACAGATCGGTCACGATGCCGTTCTCTTCCTCCTGCCAGGTCTTGGTGTCCTTGTTGTAGATGAACTTTATGACCTCGCCGGTGGGTTTCTTTATAGAATAGCCATCCTTAAGGGTTGTCACGGCATAATAGCGGCCGTCCTGTCCCTGCACCTCAACGGTCTTGCCTACACGCTGTGCCACGGGGTTGCTGCCAGACCAGAACTCGATGGTGTTGAGCACCAACGCGTCGACAACGCTACACACAGCGTATGCTGGAGAGATGATAAGGAAGATAAGCTCGTTGAGGAATCTCTCACTTGTAGCCGACTTATTCCATGTGGCCAACTTGTTAAACAGACTGAACGAACCAACGCAAGAGTTGGTGAGCAGCACGCCCGCAAGGAGCACAACCGCAACCTTAAGATGTCTCATTCTCATAATTATATGGTTTTAGTTAAAAAAATCAGTTTGAGTTGCTAAGTTAAGCATTTATCCTTAATGAGCATAGCATGTGAGAGTTTTTTAACATTATTTTTTTGAGAATAAACCGCGCTTTTGGCTGCTAACTCATTCTTTTTCACTAACTTTGCACCCGCAACGCTGCCGACAAGGCTGTCGGCGGAGCGTTTTCGGGAGGTTTCTTCACCCTGTTTATACATCTTTTTTAGAGATATTGAGGATTATGGCTGGGAGGGTGAGCGCACTTCCCCCTGAGAATTATTTTTTATTTTTCAAGCAGCACCGACATGCTGCATCATTGCGGCACAGACCGCACAGAAGAAACAACAAGACACATTGAAGACATTTGAAGAATTGGGTGTAAGCGAAGAGATTCGCCACGCCATTGAAGAGCTGGGATTCGAGCATCCCATGCCAGTGCAGGAAGAAGTGATTCCATATCTGCTGGGACACGGTAACGACGTCATTGCCCTCGCGCAGACAGGTACAGGCAAGACCGCCGCGTTCGGCATTCCATTGCTGCAACGCGTGGACCCTACGCAAAGACACACTCAGGCCATTGTGCTCAGTCCGACACGCGAGCTGTGTCTACAGATCGCTGACGACCTGAAAGATTTTTCCAAGTATATCAAGGGCATCAACGTGGTGGCTGTTTATGGAGGCACCAGCATCGTTGACCAGATCCATGCGCTGAAGCACGGCGCACAGATCATCGTGGCCACACCGGGACGACTTATCGACCTCATGAACCGTGGCGTGGCACAGCTCGACAAGGTTGAGAACGTGGTGCTCGACGAGGCTGACGAGATGCTCAACATGGGCTTTGCCGACTCTATAAACGCCATCTTCGAGGGCGTGCCCCAGGACCGCAACACGCTGCTCTTCTCGGCCACCATGAGCCGCGAGATAGAGCGCATTGCAAAGAGCTACCTGCACGACTTCAAGGAGATCGTGGTGGGATCACGCAACGAGGGCGCCGAGAGCGTAAACCACATCTATTATATGGTGAACGCCAAGGACAAGTATCTGGCCCTGAAGCGAATCGTCGACTTCTACCCGCGCATCTTTGCCATCATCTTCTGCCGCACAAAGAAGGAGACACAGGAGGTGGCCGACAAGCTCATACGCGACGGCTACAACGCCGAGTCGCTGCACGGTGACCTCTCACAGCAGCAGCGCGACCTCACCATGCAGAAGTTCCGCCAGCACCTCACACAGCTCCTCGTGGCTACCGACGTGGCAGCACGCGGACTTGACGTGGACGACCTGACACACGTCATCAACTATGGTCTGCCCGACGACATTGAGAGCTACACGCACCGTTCGGGACGTACAGGACGAGCAGGAAAGAAGGGAACGAGCATAAGCATTATACACACACGCGAGAAGCGTAAGGTGCGCGACATTGAGCGCGAGATAGGCAAGGAGTTTGTCGACGGAACGCTGCCCACACCTAAGGAGATATGCACCAAGCAGCTCTATAAGGCCATTGACGAGATAGAGAAGGCCGATGTGGACGAGGAGGAGATCGCTCCCTTCATGGACGACATCAACCGCCACTTCGAGTTTGTTGACAAGGAAGACATCCTGAAGAAGATTGTGAGCCTTGAGTTTGGCCGCTTCCTCAAATATTATGCCGACGCGCCCGAGATTCTCAAGCCCACCAACGAGCGCAACAAGCACGACACCGAGGGCAGAGGCAAGACAGGACGCACAGACCGCAGCCGAGGCCCGCGCAAGGCAGAGGCTGGCTTCAAGCGTCTGTTCATAAACCTGGGCAAGGCCGACGGCTTCTACCCCGGCGAGGTCATGCAGTTTGTGAACCGTCATGTGGACGGACGTCAGGAGATTGGACACATCGACCTGCTGAGCAAGTTCTCTTACATAGAGGTGCCCGAGCAGGATGCACAGAAGGTCATCCGTGCCCTCGACGGAACATCATACAAGGGTCGCAGCGTGCGCTGCAACGATGCCGACAGCCGCGATGGCGGTGCCTCAGGCCGTGGCTCACGCGGCGGCCGCTCCTCACGCGATGGCGGCAACCGTGGCTCACGCGACGACAGCCGTTCTTCAGGCCGCAGCGAGAGAACCTCACGCAGAGGCCGCGACAACGACGGCTATGGCAAGAACGACGGCTTTGCAAAATATGAAAAGAAGTCGAAGCGCCGCAACTATGACGACGACTCAACGTTCCAGGAGAGTGGCAAGAAAGACGACTGGAAGCAGTTTTTCCAGCACAACGACAACGTGAAGCTGAAAGGCACCGAGCCCGACTTTACCGAGGAGGGCTGGGCAAGAAGAAAGCCAAGAAAGAAATAAGAGTCTATCTGCCCCCAAAAGAAGCCAAAAGGGTCCCTGTCTTTAATCTTAGACAGGGACCCTTTTTATCTTTAACAGCCCTTAAGAGCTCTTATCTTCTACCCTCAAGCAGACGTTCTGCCATGGCCACACCAAGAGCCTCACACTGCTTGCGCACCTCAGGGGTGAGAGCCTGCTTCATGTCAACAGGTTCTCCCACAGCCTCAAACTTGAGGTGGGTCTCGTTCCACTCGCCAATCTTGGCAACAGCCTTGCTTGCCCAGCCATGGCTGCCGAACCATCCGAACAGGCGGTTCTTGATGTCGCGGTTAGAGATCTCGGAGAGCAACACCTCCATCTCGTGATAAAGGCCGGCGTTGTAGGTGGGAGCACCAACGATCAAGCCGCTGTAACGGAAGATGTCGCGGAGAATGAACGAATGGTGGGTCTTCGAGACATTGTAGATAACGATGTCCTTGACGCCTGCCCTGCTGGCAGCCTGGGCGATGATCTCTGCCATGCGCTCCGTGTTGCCATACATCGTGCCGTAACAGATCACCAGACCGGGCTCTGCCTCGTAGCGCGACAGACGGTCGTAGGTGCCGATGACGCGGGCGGCAAAGTCGTGCCACACAGGACCGTGGGTAGAGCAGATATAGTCGATCTGAACGCCAGCAAGCTTCTTCAGCGCGTTCTGCACGGGGATGCCATACTTGCCCACAATGTTGCTGTAATAGCGTATCATCTCCATCCAGAAAGAGTCGCAGTTGATATCGCTGTCCACAACGCCGCCGTTGAGGGCGCCGAAGCAACCGAAGGCATCGCCTGAGAACAGCGTGTGGGTGGTGGTGTCGAGCGTTACCATGGTCTCGGGCCAGTGGACCATCGGCGTGAGCACAAACTGCAGCTCGTGCTTGCCGAGCGACAGCGTATCGCCGTTCTTCACCTCATGCTCGCAGCCGGCTCCAATGCCATAGAAGCCAGCCATCATGCCAAACGTCTTCTTGTTGCCGATCACGGTGACGTTGGGATAATACTTGCGCATGAGAGCCAGCGAACCGCTGTGGTCGGGCTCCATGTGGTTAACAACGATATAGTCGATGGGACGATCGCCGATCACATCGCGGATGTTCTCTATAAACTGTGTGAAGAAATCGACCTCTACGGTGTCGACAAGACACACCTTCTCGTCCACGATAAGATAGGAGTTGTAAGACACTCCTTTGGGCAATGGCCACAGTCCCTCAAAGAGGTTCTTGTTGCGGTCGTTCACACCCACATAATAAATATTGCTTGTTATCTCTTTCATAATGTTTGAGCTTTTTCTTATTTGGTTTTATTTTAGAACTTTCGCAAGTGTATAATAAATACATTTTCAAGCGATTATTATCTCAAGCAAGCGACAAAGTCGAGCGCGAGGACGTTATGTTATCTTGCTGTGAAACCGCAGGTTACGTTCGCTTCGCTCTCTTCACCAGCGGTTATGGATATTCGCCGCCTTCGGCGACGCTTGCTTGAGAAAATTTCCATTTTAAATGCAAAAGTTCAGTTATTTAAAGACAACCCTCTTCTTTAAAGGCGTCGAGTTTTTTTCCGAAGTCTTTCGACACATAGTTGAAGATGTCCTTGCAACAGTCGGCAGAGAACATCTGGGCACTTTTCACCATGCTGTCCCACTGTTGTTCTGTGAGCCCACGCTCTATGTCGGCGCGGCGTATGTTGTTGCGAAGCATGGCGTAGATAAGACCGGCGTTGAAGTTGTCGCCAGCACCAATGGTGCTCACCGTCTCGGTCTTGGGCGTGGCATACTCCTTGCGCATGTGCCCATCGCTGAACACCACGGTGGGGTTCTCGCCATCGGTGTAGATGAAGCGTTTACAATAGAACGAGATCTCGGCGTTGTAAGCCTTGTCGGCATCGTCGATCTTATAAACCACGTTAAAGTCGTCTCTGCTGCCGCGCACGATGTCGGCAAACTCGAGGTTCTCAATGAGGTTTGGTGTGGCCCTCATGACATCGCCACGATGTGAGGGGCGGAAGTTGACGTCATAATAGATGATGGCGCCATGGCTCTTGGCATACTCCAGCAGTCCCTGCACCTGCGGGCGCACCACGGGATTAACGGCATAGAAGGAACCGAAGAGCACAATGTCGTCGGGCTGTATGTCGGGATATTCGAAGTCGAGATGCTCATGCGGTGTGTCACGGTAGAACACATAGTCGGCCTCATTGCGCTCGTTAAGGAACGCCAGCGACACGGGCGACTTGCTGTCGGGGTACACGTTCACGTTGTCGGCATTCACGCCGTTGTCTCTCAGAAAGTTGATGATATATTCGCCCACACGGTCGTTGCCCGCCTCTGAGAAGAAGGTGCATGGCACACCGGCACGGCCCAACGAAACAATGGCGTTGAACGTTGAACCTCCAGGAACGGCTTCTGTCGGTTTGCCGTTCTTGAAGATTATGTCAAGCACCGTTTCGCCAATTCCTATGACTTTACGCATGTTATCTTGATTTTTTATCTTTTAGAATGCAAATATCTTAAATATTTTGGAATTAGCAAAAAGATTATTCGTATTTTTGTAAAAAATTAATTGAGAAGTAAACAAGCGACGAATAATAAGCCGATAAAGAACAGTTCGCCGCTCCCAAAAACTGACAAGAAATGACGCAATATAACACCGCGATGCTTCCCAACGGGCTTCGCATCATACACCGGCCGTCAGCATCGCCCGTGGTCTACTGTGGCTACGCCGTGAACGCCGGCACACGCGATGAGCTGCCGGGGGAGGAGGGCATGGCCCATTTTGTGGAACACATGACCTTCAAGGGAACAGAGAAACGAAAGGCCATACAGATCCTCAACTCTCTGGAGCGCGTGGGAGGCGACCTCAACGCCTTCACGGGCAAGGAGGACACGGTCTATCATGCCGCCATTCTGCATGAGCACACAGCACGGGCCGTGGATCTGCTCACCGACATCGTGTTCAACAGCACCTACCCTCAAGCCGACATAGACAAGGAGGTGGAGGTGATATGCGACGAGATAGAAAGCTACAACGACTCACCATCGGAGCTTATTTATGACGAGACAGAGAACGCGGTCTTCGACCACTGCCCCTTGGGTCACAGCATTCTCGGCGAGGCACAGCAGCTGCGCACCTACACCACGTCACACGCCAAGGCGTTCACGCAAAGGCTCTACCGGCCCGACAACGCCGTGTTCTTCGCTTATGGCGACATAGCGTTCACCCGTCTGGTGGCCATGCTGCGACGCGCTCACGGCATCGACGCTGCCAGCAAGCTCCTGCCCTGCCCCGCCCCATCGGCGGTGACGGAGAGGAACCGTCGACCCTCGGCCCTCGCACCCTACACCCCGTCGTCTAACGTCAAGGAGATGAGCACGCACCAGACGCATGTGATGCTGGCAAACCGCGCCTACCCCATGGGCGACAAGCGCCGCATTGCCCTCTACCTCATGAACAACATCTTGGGCGGACCGGGCATGAACGCACGCCTCAACCTGTCGCTACGTGAGCGACACGCCCTGGTCTACACCGTGGAGAGCTTCATAACGAGCTATGGCGACACAGGACTCTGGGGCCTCTACTTCGGTTGCGACCCGCACGACACCTCCCGCTGTCTGCGTCTCGTGCGCAAGGAGCTGGACCGCTTCATGAAGCAGCCGCTCACCGACACCCAGCTGAAGGCGGCAAAGCGACAGATCAAAGGACAGATCGGCGTGGCGTGTGACAGCAGGGAGAGCTTCGCCCTCGACTTCGCCAAGACTTTCCTCCACTACGGACTGGAAAAGGATGTCACCTCGCTCTTCTCGCAGCTCGACGACGTCACTGCAACAGACATTCAGCAGGTGGCGCAGGACATCTTCAAAGAAGAATGTATAACGAGAATGATTATTAAGTAAACGAGCTCTTGCTTAGGCAAGAACTTCACGAGCGAAGCGAGTTATCTTCCTGTAACTTCCTATAACTTCTTTCACTTGCGAAACTTAAGTAAAAAGAATATAAACAAAAGAAAATTTTATAAAGAACAATCTTATGGCAACACCACACATTTCAGCAGCAGCTGGCGATTTCGCCAAGACCGTGCTGATGCCCGGCGATCCGCTCAGGGCTAAGTTTATCGCAGAAACATTTCTTACAGACATCAAGTTAGTGACCTCTGTGCGCAACATGCTCGGCTACACTGGCCTCTACAAGGGCAAACCGGTATCGGTGATGGCGAGCGGCATGGGCATGCCCAGCATCGGCATCTACTCTTACGAGCTGTTCAAGTTTTATGATGTAGAAAACATCATCCGCATAGGCTCGGCAGGCAGCTACCGCGAATGGCTGAACGTCAGGGACGTGACGCTGGCAAAAGATTCGGTTAGCGAGTCGTCATACGCCAAGGTGCAGGGCGGATGCAAGGACACACACATCAAGCCAAGCGCAGAGATCAACGCCGTGATCGAGGCTAAGGCCAAGGAGCTGGGCATAGAGTGTAAGCCCAGCGTGGTTCACTCAAGCGACGTGTTCTACGGCGAACCTTCACAGGGCACATGGCAAGACATTGCCGAGAGGACAGGCAGCGACTGTGTAGAGATGGAGAGCTTCGCCCTCTTCCACAACGCCAACATGCTTGGCAAGCGTGCCGCCTGTCTGCTCACCATCAGCGACTCGTTCGTGAGCCATGTTGAGCTGACAGCCGAAGAGCGCCAAAACTCGTTCACACAGATGATGAAGCTGGCGCTGGAAACAGCGATAGCACTGTAATGAGTAAGGAAAAAGTGAAAAACGAAAAGTGAAAAATCCAATTGCTAAGGCTGCACAAGTAATAAAGCACATGGATTTTTCACTTTTCGTTTTTCACTTTTCCCTTAATATGCCTTTAAATGCACCATCACCGGATAGTGGTCAGACGGTGCGCGGCGGTCATAGCGTTTAAACTTGATCTCGCTGGGAGCATCGTTACCCTTCTGTGCGTCGGCACTCTTCGGGGTCCAATAGGCGTTGGTGAGGATGCCGTAGCGGTCGACCTCAAACATGGGCGACACGAACACATGGTCAATGCGCGATTCGGTCCACATGTTTGTGTCGAAGGCGTTGAACGTGCCGTTTGTGGCAAAGCGCAGACGGGCAGCAGGATAGCTGTCCTTCAAGATGCCCGACGAGGTGAAGATCTTGAAGATCTCGTTGTTCTGGTCCACGTTGAAGTCGCCTGTCACCACCACGGGCGCACCCTTGGCGATCTCGCGAATCTTAGCCACAATAAGCTTGGCAGCCTCGCGACGGGCCACGATGCCCACATGGTCCATGTGGAGGTTGAAATGGAAGAAGCGCAAGCCCGTTGCCTTCTGCTCAAACTCGCCCCATGTGCAGATGCGGATGCAGACGGCATCCCATCCCAGCTTCGGCGTGTCGGGGGTCTCGTTAAGCCAGAAGTTGCCGTTGTGCAACAGCTTCAGGTGATCCTTCTTATAGAAGATGGCGGCATACTCGCCTGCCTCCTTGCCGTCGTCGCGACCTACACCAATGAAGTCGTAGTTGTCGAGCGCAGCACGCATGTCGCGCAGCTGTCCTACGAGCACCTCCTGGGTGCCGAACACGTCGGGAGCCTCAAAGTTTATCATGTCACACATAACCTTGCAACGTGTAGCCCACACGTTACCGTTTTTCTCGTCGCCGTCGTTGCGGTTACGGACATTGTAAGAGCCCACATACAGGTTTTGTGCGCTCATGACCACTGCAAAGAGCAGGGCAATAGCAGAAAGAATTATTCGTCTCATACTTTACTTAAATTGTTTTTCTTTATTTTTCCTTATTTTGCTTTACTTTTCTTTATTTTGCTTTGTTTTTCCTTATTTTGCTTTTATCAGTTTAGCCTCTTGGTTTCACAGCTTTCATTTTTGCTTTTCGCCGTTTTCACCTTTCAGCTTATGTTGTCTTCACCTCTTGAGATTAAAGCTTTCACCCCTTGGCTTTTGCAGCTTTCACCCCTTAAGGCTTGTTGTCTTTACCTCTTGGCTTAGAAAAAGTTATTATATTGTTCGTTTTCTTTTGTGAGAGTTTGAGCAGTAAGCTATTCAACCGCAAAGTTAATAAAAAAACAAAGACAAAGGTGCCAAAACCGAATAAAAATCGGTCTCGACACCCGTCCTATCACTTGAATTCTTTTAGACAAAAATCAGAGGTTGTCAAGCAACCTCTTTATTGTAAGGTTTTTTGTGTGATCATCGGGTTAGATTATACGTTTATTTATGGACAACCCATCTTATTATTTGAAATCTTTTAGACAAAAATCAGCGGTTGCCAAGCAACCGCTTTATTGTAAGGTTTTTTATTGTGATCATCGGGCTATATTATGCGTTCTACTCGTGGCTTGCTCTCATCTCCAACAGTGTGCAGCCGCTCACATGCGACGTGAGGGTTGTTGTGCCGACAACAGGTGTTGACCATGACGGGCTGAAGAGCAGGTCGTTCTTGTTCACGCCGTTGCGCCACAACACCTCGGCGTTATGGTTGAAGAACGTGGTAAACTTTTTCCTGTAGACCTCGCTCAAGGCCGGCTCGTCAAGCAGCTGGCGGAAATAGCGCATGAAGATGCCCTTGAACAGGCCGCCATCGGTTTTGCCCTCATCGCGGATGATGTTGTTGCTGGTGTCGATCATGCTGCCGTCGCTGATGGCAAAGTTGGCACACTTGCGGGCATCGTTAAGATAGGTCTCGTCGCCTGTGACCTTGAACAGATGGTAGGCAGCACCTGTGAACGTGCCTGAGTTGTAGCTCAGCGTTACCTTGTCGAGCTTGCCTGTGTTGCCGTTCAGAGCGTCATAGACGGCTCCTGTAGCGGGGTTGAAGAGATGTTCCTTCTCCCAGTTGTAAATTTTCTTGGACCATTCAAGATAGTCGGCATCTTTCGTTATCTCGTAAAGGCGCACGGCAAGCAAGGCAGCAGGACCGTTTGAGCAAGCGTTCTTGGAATGCAGATTGTCGTTTTTCTCCCAAGCAATGCCACCACCGCCAATGTTGTTCCATGCGGTCTTCACCCATTCCATAAGGTCTTTGGCTGTGGCCAGATACTTGTCTTCTTTCGTCACCTCATAGAGACGGACCATGGTAAGGCCAATCCACTCGGAGTCGTCATAGAAATTGTTGCGGTAGCCGTTGTGGTCATAAGAGTTTTGTTGCTTTATGCCCTCATACCAAAGCGGGAACATGTCAGAATATTTCTTGTCTCCTGTGCGCAGATAAGCGTCTATTATAACGTCCATGGCGTGGGCCTGAGGCCAGTAGGCATTGGTCGGTGCGTTCTCAAACTGGTCGGCATTATAGACAAAATAATGTTTGTCGACATCCCAGAAGCGGTTAACCAGCGACTGTGTGGCGCTGTCGGCCGCTGCGCTCCAGTTTATTGTGTAGGCATAGACCTGACTGGTCAGCGGCAAAGCCTGAAGCGACGACGCAAACAGCATCATTGCAGCTACAAGCCCTAAACAAAGCACACTACCTCGCTTGTTACTCATTTGTTTTTTTAGTTATTAACTTGTTACTCTTTTTAGCGTTTTATAGAAAGTTGCCATTCGCTGAACGTTTTCTTAAACAGATATTCACCAAATGTTATTAGTCTTAACAGACGAGAAGACAAAAATTCAACCACCCGCCACTTTTTTTTTCATGTTTTTTCTATTCAACCTCTTTCATTATTGCGCAAAATCCACTATCTTTGCATTACTTAAAATCGCAAAAAATATTTCATCCTTTATAAAGAAGAAATGCTACCCACACATAACCAAAAGCTTCTTGACGAGTTGAACGCTGGCAGCAAGGCGGCTCTGGAGACCCTCTTCAGGACATACTATCCGCGACTGTTGGCCTTCGCAAGAAGTTATGTATACGATGCCGATGCGGCACAGGACATTGTGCAGGAGATGTTTATCTACCTGTGGAGCCGACGCGGCACTATAAGTCAGTGCAACATTGCAGCGCTGCTCATGACGGGGGTGCGCAACCGCTGCATCAACTACATAAACCACCTATCGTCTTTACGGAAACATCTGGAGCGGCAAGACGGCAACTCCACACAACGGCTCACAAACATCGACATGTGCTCCGACACGGCTTCAGAGGTCGAGATGCGCGACATTCTCAACCAGCTCGACAGCTTCCTCAACACCATTCCGCCAAGACAGAAGGAGGCATTCACCCTTGTGCGCATGGACGGCATGACGTTGCGCGAAGCAGCCGACAAGATGGAGGTGTCGGTTGCCATGGTCGACAAACTGGCAAAGAAGGCTCTCGTCAAGGTGACACAACATTTCGGTTCCCTCTACCCCACGGGCTTTTTCACCACACTGCTCATTGCTGCCTTAGCATGGGAAGTGCCCTTAAAAATGATTAATTAAGATGTGAGCTGGTTGAAAATTTTTCCAACGCATTGTCTTTTCATTATAACATAAAAGCAACCACTATGAACAACAACCAACAGGACATCAAGGCTGCGGCTATACGCTTCTTCGAGGGATGCGCAACCCTCGACGAGCAAGCACGCCTACAACAATACATAGAGCACGACCCTCGCAACATGCAGCAGTTTAGGCTATGGGAGGAGGAATGGATAAAGGCAGGAGCCTCTCACACCAGCTCTACCGATGAAGCTTGGCTACGCCTCATGCAGACCATCGACGCACAAGAGGCTACCACAAGCGAAGACACTGCCTCACACAGCACCTTGCTGCAACATCATGAAACAGAGCAACACCGTGTTATAGGGCTGCGCCTCTGGCACAAGATTGCAGCGGCAGCCATGCTGCTCCTCATCGTCACGCTTACTGCCTTGCTCGCTACCGACAACACGGGCAGCGTGCAGACCTTCTGTTGTGAGGCACCAGCAGGCAGCCACACCCGTCTGACACTGCCCGACGGATCGGTGGTGTGGCTCAACAGCGCATCGAAACTCACCTACACCAACCGCTTTGCCAACGACAACAGACATGTGGAGCTGAAGGGCGAGGCCTTCTTTGAGGTTACAAAACATGAAGGCAAGCCATTCACCGTTCACACCGCAGGCTTTGACGTCACGGTGAAGGGCACACGGTTCAACGTGTCGGCATACGACAACGACAGTCTGTCAACCACCACTCTGATAAAGGGCAAGGTCGAACTGTCTAACGGCAGCCAGCACATAACGCTGTCACCAGGACAGGCTGCTACTCTGAACCGCACCACAAGCAAGATCTCGCTCTCTAAAGCCAACACACAAGCCGACGCATGGCGCACTGGAAAACTCATGTACAGCGACATCAGCATGAAAGAGTTTGCACAGATCTTGGAGCGACAATATGATGTTAAGGTTCATATCGCCTCGCCACAATGTGCCGACATGCGCATATCTGTGATGCTTCAAAACAACGAGACCATTGACGAGGTACTGCAGGCCATTGAGCAGATAACATCACACAAGGCAAGCCGCAACGACCGTAACATAACGATACGCTAACACCCAGATGACATTGCACGAACACATCTTGTCAGCCGCTCTAACGGCCTTGCTGTGCTGCCCGTTCAGCATGGCAAGGGCGCAACACGTCACACAGAGGTTCAAGGACGAGCCTTTGCGTGATGTCATACACGAGGTTGAGCGCCAGACACGCATGTCGTTCATATACAAAGCAGATGCCATAGACGAGTCGCAACATGTAACAGCCACCTTCAGCCGCACACCAATAAAGAAGGTGCTGCACAACATACTGCCCGAGGGCGTTTCATTCACGATAAAAAAACGCCTCATCATCCTCTACAGATCTGCTTCTACAGACAAAACAGAGAAGAAACCGTCGGCAACAGAGAGCAGCAAGGCCTTTATCGTGACAGGACGTGTGGTCGACAACAGCGGACAGCCAATCATGGGTGCCACCATCTACGACCAGAGAGTAAAGAGCGGCACCGTGACCGACTATAACGGACAGTTTGCCCTTAACGTCGAGCCCAACACCACGCTTCAGGTGTCGTACATTGGCTATAACCACGCCACCATAAACGTAGGGCACCGCCAGCAATTGCCCCTGATTCGTCTACACGAAGTTACCAACAGCCTCAACGAGGTGGTGGTCATTGGCTATGGCACAACAAGCCGTCTCACCCTCACGGGAGCCGTAGACAAGATTGGGCATGACGAGATAACACGTCAGAAGACGGGCTCGCTGGCCGATGCCATGCAGGGCCTGTCTCCAAACCTCACCGTGCAAAAAAGGAGCAGCGACCCCAATACCTTGCTCACCAACATCAACATACGCGGCATAAGCACGCTTAACAGCAACGCACCGCTGGTGGTGGTAGACGGCATGGTGTGCAACGAGGAGACGCTCGCCAAGATAAACCCCAACGACATCGACAACATTTCGGTGCTCAAGGACGCAGGAGCGGCTGCCATATACGGATCGAGATCTGGCAACGGCGTCATTCTTGTGACCACAAAGAAGGGTTCGCGCAGCGAAAAGCCGGCCATAAAGTTCTCCACAGCCGTGGGATGGCAGCAACCACACATCCTGTATGAGCCGCTTGCTGGCTGGCAAAACGCAGAGAAACGCAACGAGAGTTCCCGTAACGTGGGACGCTATGCCGAGTTTAGCGACGCACAGATTGAAGATCTGCGTAATCATCAAGACGAAGAGCGGTGGTTCATGAACCAGATTTTCAGAAACGCCTTGCAGCAGAACCACAACGTGAGCGTGAGCGGCGGAACAGCACACACGTCATACATGGTGTCGGCGGGCATGTTCTCCCAAGGCAGCAACTATGTGGGCAACAGCAACTACGGCACACAACGCTACAATCTACGCTCCAACCTTCAGGTAGAGGCAGGACGGGTCCGCCTGCAAGCCTTGCTGGCCTTCGTGCGAGAGAACAGCGTGGCAACCATGGGCTCCCTTCTGGAGAGCGACGCTTCGCGTGTGCCACCCTTCTACTATTACAAGATGAAAGAAGACGGCAAGTATCTTATTAACGACATACTCTCTGAGTTTAACCCGTTAGGTAGCCTTGAAGCCGGCGGCACGTCAAAGAGCCGCAACAACGATTTCACAGCCAATGCCACCGCAGAGATGAGCCTCGTCAAAGGACTGTCGCTGAAAGGATCGGTAGGCGTCAACATCACGGGTAACCACACCCTTACCCGACAACTCGCCGTGCCCTACTATCAAAGCAACAACATGACACAACCCTCACGCTACGACCACGAGGCAAGAGAAGTGAGCGACAACAACAGCGACAAATATCTTATAAACACCCAGATGCTTCTCAACTACGATTTGGCATGGCGAGGCAACAGCTTCAAGGCCATGCTCGGACTGTCTAACGAGAGCGCCACATCAAGCGAGAACAAGATGCGTCTCTACTACTCGAACGCTGACTTGGGAACATCTACCGACAACAACGCTTACATAACACCAGGGCAGGGCACAAAACTCAGTCCTGAGACACAGACACGCACAAGCATATCTTCGGCTTTCGGACGTGTGGTGTTCAACCATAGCAACCGCTATGTGGGCGAGTTCGACTTCCGCTACGACGGCACCTCAAAGTTTGGAAGTCGACACAGATGGGGATTCTTCCCTTCAATATCGGGTAGTTGGGCTATAAGCGAAGAACCGTTCATGCGCTCTTACAAGAAAAGCGTGGGCACACTGAAGCTGCGCTCATCGCTCGGCGTGCTCGGCAACCAAAGCATAAGCGCAAACGAACGGTTCACACGATATCTTCCTTACAACAACATCTATTCGTTCAACAACAAAGGTGTGGTAGGAGTGGGCTTCACTCTGGGCTCTGACGATCTCAAGTGGGAACGCACAAGCACATTCAACATAGGCCTTGATGCCTCTTTTCTCAACAACAGTCTAACGGTGAGCGCCAATCTGTTTCACAAAGACACACGCCACATCCTCATGCGCCCAATGTCGGCAACGGTCTACGGAACAGACATGGCGATAACCAACGTGGGACGGATGGCAAACAGCGGATGGGAACTCACATTACGATGGAAGGGACGCACAGGACAGGTCACACACGAACTGAGCCTCAACCTTGCCGACACCCGCAACTGGCTGCGTAGCTTCCCCGAAGGCGAAGAGGTGGCACAGCTTGAAGAGATGTGGGTCATCAAGAAGGTTGGCGTGCCGCTCAACTCCTATTATGGCTACCGTGTGGCTGGCATCTTCCAGAGCGAGGAAGAGATTGCTGAAGCAGCACTGCCTATAGGCATCACCGTTTATCCTGGCGACCTGCGCTTTGTCGACCGCGACGGCAACGGCATAATAGACGGTAGAGACCGTTTTGTGTTGGGCAACGCCTTTCCACGCTATGCCTTTGGCCTGACATACACGATGACGTGGAAAGGGCTCGACATGAGCCTGTTCATCAACGGTGTGGGCAAACGCGACATGATGGTGCACGGCGAGCTGGTAGAGCCGTTCTTCGGCAACTACTCTTACACGATGTACCGCCACCAAACCGACTATTGGACAGCCACCAACCCCAACAGCCATTATCCACGACTGGCGGCACCTGGCTCAACGTCTGAGAACAACAACTACCGCATGGGCTCCGACATCTACATCTTCAACGCTGCCTACGCACGACTGAAAAACATCACGGTGGGCTACACCTTACCTCCCAAGATCACACGATGGCTGCATCTGCAGCGACTACGCTTCTATGCAACAGGCCAAAACCTGTTCACTCTTTCGCCAACAACGTTCATAGACCCAGAGACATCCGAATTTGACAGCAGCATGACGTTCAGATCTGCCAACACCGGATGCAAGTATCCACCACTGCGCTACTGGGGCGTGGGCTTTGACATCGATTTCTAAAAAAACTCTGCAAAAAAGGGCATAACAAGAATGAAAAAATTATTATACATGGCAACTTGCATGTTTGCAACACTCGTCTTCAGCGGATGTAACGACATGGACAACGAGCCATCAGGAACGTATGGAGAGGATGAGTTCTGGGCATCCGTAGACAAGGCACAATACTTGCTCAACATGATCTACAACCAACACTATTCGGCAACGATGATGTGGAGCGACGAGACTTTGTCTGACAACCTCATGCGCACCCGCGACTATAACGACGAGCGCGTCATACGCAACGGCAACGCTGAGACCACAACACCCATATTCGCCTCCACATGGAAAAATCTGTACGGCGGCATCAAAACAGCAAACATGTTTCTTGCCAACATAGACCGGCTTAAGGCCGATCCGAAACAGATAAACGGAATGAAGGCACAGGCACGATACCTCAGGGCATGGATGTATCTGAGACTCACCGAGTTTTACGGCAATGTGCCTTATTTTACACACGAACTGTCAGTCGCCGATAGCAAGCGGGTAACACGCACTCCTCATGTACAGATAATGAGGGCTCTGCACACCGAGCTCGACAGCATTATGCCGCATCTGCCACGACGCGACGATCTCACCGACGACCAGCGCGGACAGATAACATGTGGAGCCGCAGTGGCTCTTCAAGCCCGAGCTTATCTTTATGACGGCGACTGGGCAAAGGCTGAACGCTATTGCAACAGGCTCATCTCACAACAGGAAAAATATGGCCACTATAGTCTGTTCCCCAACTATGCCGCACTCTTCACCCAAGAAGCCGAGTATAACGAAGAGATTATTGCCGACTGCGAGTATGCACCCAAGGTAAGGGTATGGGAGGACATGTTCAACATGGCACCGCTGTCGGTTGGAGCACGTCTGAACGAGATTGCTCCCACACAGAGCCTGGTCGACGCCTTTCTCATGCTCGACGGAAAGACAGCAGAGCAATCACCGCTTTATGACGCAAACAGGCCATACGCCAACCGTGACCCACGACTCACAGCCACAGTGGTGTATGACGGCTACAGGTGGAGCGACAATGTTGACGATGGAACGAAAGACAAAATCATCTACATCAACCCCGACGCTCTCGACAAGACCGATGCCTTCGCCGGCTTAAACAAGAACCAGACACCTACGGGCTACTATGTGCGGAAATATTATGATGCCAAGCACGAGCAGCGCATGCAGTCGTCTATCAATATCATCACCATGCGCTATGCCGATGTGCTGCTCATGTATGCCGAGGCAATGAACGAACAAGGCAAGATGAGCCGTGAGGTGTGGAACAAGACAATAAGAGCCATCAGAGAAAGGGCTGGATTCGACGATGAACAAGCGCTCGCCTACCCCTCAGACTTGTCACAAGCACAGATGCGTCTTCTTATACGCCGCGAACGCCGCTGCGAGCTGGCTTTGGAGGGCTTGCGATGGTTCGACATCAAACGATGGCGCATAGGCAAGGAGTGTCTTGACGGATATGTGCTCGGCGCTCGTTTCCTTAACAACTACACCGAGAACATACGTCTTGATCTCTACATCTTCGACAATGCGAGAGACTATCTTTGGTCTGTGCCGCAAACACAGATGGACATAAACCCCCATCTCAAACCCAACAATCCTGGCTACAGCGGCTCAGCAGATGAAAGCTGACGCAAAAAAAGGACAGGTGTGCTATCAAAAAGTGATTTTCATGAACATTATGAATTATTTCTAAGTATAAAGCTCCTCAAATTCAAACAATTTAAGTAATTTTGCAAAATCTATATTATTAGGTGGCGATTGTAAAAAAAGCTGCTTTAACAAAACAAAATTACATGGTACTCAACTACATTTGGATAGCATTCTTCCTCATCGCCTTTGCCATTGCTCTGGTGAAGCTGGTGTTCCTCGGCGACACGACGGTGTTTCCCGAAATGATGAACTCCACCTTCGACACGGCAAAGACGGCGTTCGAAATATCGCTCGGTCTGACGGGCGTTCTCAGCTTGTGGCTCGGAATAATGAAAATAGGCGAGAAGGGCGGCGTGGTGAACGCGCTGGCCAAGCTCCTCTCGCCTGTCTTCACGCGCCTGTTCCCGGACATACCGAAGGGACACCCCGTGACGGGAAGCATCTTCATGAATATGGCTGCCAACATGCTGGGGCTCGACAACGCGGCGACACCGCTCGGTCTGCGGGCCATGGAGCAGCTGCAGGACCTGAACCCCAAGAAGGACACGGCGACAAACCCCATGATCATGTTCCTTGTGCTCAACACCTCGGGGCTGACCATCATACCCATCTCCATCATGGTCTACAGAGCACAGCTCGGTGCAGCACAGCCCACCGACGTGTTCATACCCATCCTGCTGGCAACATTCTTCTCGACGCTCTTCGGCATCATCATAACGTCGACGTTCCAACGCATAAACCTCATCAACAAGACCATCTTGCTCACGCTCGGCGGCATGAGCCTCTTCGTGGCAGCCGTGATATGGGGCTTCGGACAGCTCAACAAGGAGACCATGAACCTGGTGAGCACATCGGTGGCCAACATCTTGCTGATGCTCATCATCGTGTCGTTCATCATCGCAGGAATGATCAAGAAGGTGAACGTCTACGACACGTTCATTGAGGGCGCAAAGGACGGCTTCTCTACGGCCGTGCGCATCATCCCCTATCTCGTGGCCATTCTCGTGGCCATCGGCGTGTTCCGCGCCTCGGGTGCCATGGACATGCTCGTGGACGGCGTGAAATGGACGGTTTCGGCATGTGGCGGCAACACCGATTTTGTCGGTGCGCTCCCCACGGCTCTCATGAAGCCGCTCTCGGGCTCTGGTGCCCGCGGCATGATGGTGGATGCCATGACCACATACGGCGCCGACTCGTTCGTGGGTCGTCTGTCGTGCATCTTGCAAGGCTCCACCGACACCACGTTCTACATCCTCGCCGTCTACTTCGGCAGCGTTGGTGTTCGCTACACCCGCCACGCCGTAACCTGTGGTCTGCTCGCCGACGTGTCGGGATCAATTGCAGCAATAGCAATAGCTTACTTATTCTTTTAAAACATAACAAAAAGGTATAAAGCTAAAAAGGTAAAAGAAGCAACATGAAGACGAAGCGAAGCTGAAAGAAGCAAAGGCAAGCTCAAAGATGCAAAGAAAAGCCCCACCCTTCTCAAGCAAGCAGATTTTTTTACCTTTTTACCTTTTTACCTTTTTACCTTTAAAATTATGGCCAGTTTAAAATCTCTCGCAAAGGAGACTGCCATCTATGGCATGAGCAGCATCCTCGGGCGTTTTCTCAACTATCTGTTAGTGCCGCTCTACACGGCAAAACTGTCGGCGGCAAGCGGTGGCTACGGCGTGATAACAAACGTCTATGCCTACGTTGCCCTGCTGCTCGTCATCCTTACCTACGGCATGGAGACCACCTTCTTCCGCTTTGCCAACAAGGAAGGCGAGGACCCACAGCGCGTCTACAGCACCATCCTCGCCATGGTGGGCACCACCTCCCTGCTGTTCGTGGCCCTCGTGCTCACGTTCATCACGCCCATCTCATCGTTCATGGGCTATGGCGACCACCCGTCTTACATCTGGGTCATGGCCATGACCGTGGCCATTGATGCCTTCCAGTGCATTCCCTTCGCCTACCTGCGTTACAAGAAGCGCCCGATAAAGTTTGCTGCCCTCAAGCTACTCTTCATCGTGCTCAACATAGCGCTCAACATCCTGTTCTTCCTCGTGCTGCCCGCCCTCTATGCCTCACACCCCGACACCGTGGGCAAGATCTACGACCCCACCGTGGGCGCAGGCTACGCCTTCTACATAAACCTGGCGTGCACAGGCTCCATAACGTTCTGCTTCTGGAAGGAGCTGACAAGCTTCAAGCCCGTCCTCGACCGTAAGCTCATGAAGCGCATGCTCTCCTACAGCTGGCCTATCCTCGTGCTCGGCATTGCGGGCATCCTGAACCAGACAGCCGACAAGATCCTGTTTCCCTACATCTACAAGGGCAACGACGCTCACACACAGCTCGGCATCTATGGCGCCGCATCAAAGATTGCCATGATCATGGCGATGATAACCCAGGCGTTCCGCTACGCCTACGAGCCGTTCGTCTTCGGAAAATCGAAGGACAAGGACAACCGCGACACCTACGCCAAGGCGATGAAATATTTCATTATCTTCACCCTGCTCGCCTTCCTCATGGTGGTGGGCTACATGGACATCTTGAGACACATCATCGGCCGCGACTACTGGAGCGGTCTGCGTGTAGTGCCCATCGTCATGGCGGCAGAGATCATGATGGGCATCTACTTCAACCTCTCCTTCTGGTACAAGCTCATCGACAAGACCATCTGGGGAGCATGGTTCTCGGGCATCGGCTGTGCCGTGCTCATTGCCGTGAACCTTATCTTCGTGCCTCGCTACGGCTACATGGCGTGCGCCTGGGCAGGATTTGCGGGCTATGGCACAGCAATGGTCATCTCCTATCTCGTGGGACAGAAACACTACCCCATCAACTATCCGCTGAAGGACATCGCCATCTACACCCTCATAGCGGTCGTCTTCTTCTGGCTCATGGTCATGGCCAACGGCCATCTCGGCTTGGGCGCCCTCGCCACAAACACGCTGCTCGTTGTTCTCTTTGCGGCTTTCATCGCGAAGAAGGAAGGGCTGAAAATAAGAAAGAGATAAGACAGCGACAGGACTGAAGCAAGAAGAAACAGCAAAACACAGCAAGAAGAAACATCTAAGAAAAGAAAAAGAGAAATCAAAAAATCAAGTATAAAACAAAAGAATGAAAAAATTATCTATCCTTATGGCTGGTCTGGCTCTTTCTGCCACAACCGCCCATGCTGATGAGGGCATGTGGACCCTCTACAACCTGCCGCAGGCTGTCTATGAGCAGATGCAGGCAGAAGGTTTTACGCTGCCCTACGGCAGTCTGTATTCTAACCCCGACGCAATTAAGAACGCTGTTGTCAACTTCTCGGGCTACTGCTCAGGCGTGGTGGTGTCACCCGACGGACTGGTGTTCACTAACCACCACTGTGGCTTCGAAGGCATACGCTCCCACTCTACCGTGGACCACGACTACATGCTCAACGGCTTCTTCGCAAAGAGCTTCGCCGAGGAGCTGCCTAACGAGAACATGTTCGTGAGCTTCATGAAGGAGCAGAAAGACATCACTGCCCACATGGAGGCGCTCCGCATTCACGACTGGAGCAACGCACGTCAGGAGGCGATGATCGACTCGGTGGCCAACGCCATGACCGACTCTATCAAGAAGATCGACCCCACGCTCCACATCACCGTTGAGCCGTTCTACGAGGGCAACAAATATTACGCCACCACATATCAAGACTTCACCGACCTGCGACTGGTCTTCACCGTGCCTAAGTCGATGGGCAAGTTTGGCGGCGAGACCGACAACTGGATGTGGCCGCGCCAGACATGCGACTTCTCCGTCTTCCGCATCTATGCCGACCCGAAAACCAACGGACCGGCTGCCTACTCAAAGGACAACGTGCCCTACCGCCCCAAACACTGGGCTCCCGTGTCGATGGACGGATATAAGGACGGCGACTTCGCCATGACCGTGGGCTATCCCGGCTCTACGGAGCGTTATCTCTCAAGCTACGGCATCGAGGAGATGCGCGACGCACAGAACGCTCCCCGTGCCCAGGTGCGCGGCGTGAAGCAGGCTGTCATGCTGCGTCACATGCGTGCCAGCGAGGCTGTGCGCATCAAGTACGACTCTAAATATGCGCAGAGCTCCAACTACTGGAAAAACTCTATCGGCATGAACAAGTGTATCGACTCGGTGGGCATCGTGCAGATGAAGCGCGACTATGAGGCTAAGATCAAGCATTATCAAGACTCGACGGGCTTCCTCAAGGGCAAGCTCAACATCAAGCACCTCGGCGACCTCTATGCCAACCGTCACAACGACATGAAGGACATGCTGCTCTTCAACGAGACCTTCCGCCGCACAAACGAGCTGACATCGCGTGCCATAAACTTCGCACAGGGTCTCATCGCCGTGAAGAACCCCAAGGCTAAGGCCGAGAAGCAGTATGCCATGTTCGACGACAACAGCGACACATGGGATGCCGACCTCGACCGCGAGGTGATGGCTGCGCTGCTCAAAAACTATGCTGAGCACGTCGACAAGGCCGACCTGCCCGAGTTCTACAACGACATCAACACCAAGTGGGGTGGCGACTACCAGAAGTTTACCGACTATCTCTGGAACAACTCTATCCTCATGAAGAAGAAGGCCAAGATCTTTGTCAACAGCGACAAGGTGAAGAACGACCCCGCCGTGAAATATGGCGAGCAGCTCCTCACCGTGATGAAGAACCTGCACAAGAAGCTTGCCGAGTCTATGGACGAGATCGACGAGCAGGAGCGTCTGCTCTGCGAGGCAAAGGTGAGAATGGAGCAGGACATGCCCCACTACTCTGATGCCAACTTCACCATGCGTCTGAGCTACGGTCAGGTGGGAGGATACCTCCTCGACGGCAAACCTTCGGGCTATTACACCACCGCTGAGAGCATCGTGGAGAAGATGAAGCGCGGCAAGGAGAACTTCGAGTATGAGACTGAGCCTATCATGCATGAGCTGATGTCGGCTTCCGACTTCGGTCCTTACACCGACAAGACAACGGGCAAGATGCAGCTCTGCTTCCTCACCAACAACGACATCACCGGCGGCAACTCGGGCTCACCGATCTTCGACGGCAAGGGCCAGCTCATCGGTCTTGCCTTCGACGGCAACTGGGACTCGCTCTCTGGCGACATCTGGTTCGACTCTAAGCTCGCTCGCTGCATAGGCGTCGACGTGCGCTACATGGTCTACCTCATGGACCGCTGGGGACACGCCGACCGTCTGCTCAAGGAGATGGGCGTTGTAAAGGAAAAAAAGTAAAAAGGTAAAAGGGTAAAAAGGTAAAAAAGGCTGACGCCGCATTTAAATGAAAAGGGAAAAACGAAAAGTGAAAAATCCTATAGCCTTTTTAAAAGGTAAAAAAGTAAAAAGGTAAAAAGGTAAAAAAGGCTGATGCCGCATTAGAATTATTAAGCTCCATAGGGTTTCTGAACCTTATGGGGCTTTTTTGTATGCTCGGCACGAGCATACAAAATGTCTGGCATAGGCTATAACCACCAATGCCAGACCTGTGTATGTTAAAAGTATTAGAAAAAAACTGTTTGCTTTTTTAAAATGCGGTATGGCTCATTTTAAAGAAGCTATGTCTTGATATAGAAGATTTATATCGTTTCCAAATTTTTGCTCTTACAATAAGATTGACCTGTCTTCTACATTTTTTCTTTTCATGTTTCCACATTTCTTTTTTCTTGCTTCTGCATTTCTCTTTTTTATATATGTGAGACATTTGTCAAAATGTTAAACCTGAATGACAATCTTTTGTCTCAAAAAAAACTGATACTTACAGCATGTATAAATCCAAAACCATAAATTTTGTAAAACTAACCATTTAATTATATAAGGGTAATTGAGAAAAATATGGTCAAATACGACCATCTTTCTTTTCCTTAAACTTAAAAACACTCATTTAGGATTAGCGTTTTATAGAAAGTAGCCATTCGCTGAACGTTTTCTTAAACAGATATTCACCAAATGCTATTAGTCTTAACAGACGAGAATGAAAAATTT
>OCRP01000553.1_pt1 | contig 33363 bp, 32 predicted proteins | sample 1538871 | NCBI WGS metagenome assembly OCRP01 (sample SAMN04571731, study PRJEB22368) | human gut metagenome | biome: human gut; material: stool | host: Homo sapiens | place: Luxembourg | collected 2012-09-20 | reverse complement strand
AATCAGATACTACAGCAAAGGCGTTCATCTGCAGGCAGTTGTAATCATGGAAGCCCAACGGCTCATGCTGAATTACGCGCTTGTCCAGAGTGTCACGCGGTTAAAGCCGCCTGCGCCGACAAGAAGAAGTTTTATTTTCATGAATTGTCACCTCGGGGTTAGAAAACTTCTTTAGTAAAATGTATATTTATTGACAACATAAAGCAAACACATTACAATATATAGTGAAAGGAGTGATTTTATGTCTACGTCAACTGTTAATCTTAATATACGTATGGAGAAGAATCTCAAAGAAGAACTTGATAAGTTATGTAAGGAACTTGGACTTACTACATCTACCGCTATCAATATTTTTGCTAAAGCTATGGTACGCAAACAAGCCTTACCCTTTAAATTAGCTTTAAACGCAGAAAACAAAAAAACGTTAAAGGCAATACAAAATGTAGAAGCTGGTAAAAATCTCAGCTGTAAATTTAAATCTGTAGATGAACTCATGGAGGATTTAAATGCTTGAAATCCAATATGAAAGAAGTTTTAAAAAGGACTTCAAGCGCATGCTCAAGCGAGGCTATAATCAAGAATATTTAAAAGATGTTCTTTCGCTTCTTGTTAATCAGGCAGTATTGCCAGAAAAATATAAAGACCACAAATTAAGTGGAAACTATGCAGGCTATCGTGAATGCCATATTGAACCGGATTGGCTTCTCATTTATAAAATTTATGACGATAAACTAATATTGGTATTAACACGTACTGGCAGTCATAGCGATTTATTCTGATTTTCACTTTCGTTAATCTGTTTTGCAGAAGAAACTCAAAGGAGATGAAATCACTATGAAAAAGATTGTATCGCTTGGTTTTGATGAAGCCAGAGCTGAAGCTAGAGCTGAAGGCAAAGCTCAAGAAAAATTTGCTACCGCTAAGCGTATGCTTGCTCTTGGTAAAAGCCTTCAAGATATTATGCTGATTACGGATTTACCCATGAGTAAAATTCAAGAGTTACAGTCTGAAATTAAGTCTGCATAAAATTGTTTAGTTTTAACACCGCCCTGCGCATAAGCGTGCGGCGGTATTTTTACATTTCATTACTTTGCACCTCCCTAAATTTTGACAAACAACTGTGTACATTTTAATTATAGCACTGCAATATGCTTATTACAATCACACCAGCACTAACACTCTTTCTCCTAACCTACTTCACCTACATCACGCCCATTTTGTTAAACACCCTATGTTGTATTTTACTGTAGCAGATATTTTAATTAAAAGAGAAAAAGTATACCGTTAACATCTTCTTTCTACGGTATGTACAGCAATTTGCAAGATCTTAGTTGTCTTTTGGAAAATCAGCCATTTTTACCAAAGACGTTTGCTGTCTTTTGGAAAATCGGCCTTTTTTACCAAAGACGTTAAAGACATTTCAGATGCAACTATTCGTTTTATAAAGAACATTATGCTCAGCGTCAGCTGTTCTGTTGAAAAAACTACATTCTATCTTTTAAGATTATCTTATATAACGATGGCTTACCGCCGCACCATAATATTATGTGATTTTTCAGAATCTTCGCTTGACTTTCGTTGCCCTTTTATTTATACTTAGCTTAGCTTCACATTTACAACAAAATAAGCAGGGCCTACCGGCTCATGTCGGTAGTATTTAGCAGTACCTATGGTATCCGAATTTTCCGGATGCTATGTGTACTGCTTTTTTCTTAAGCACCTCATGTTGTATTTTGCTGAAGCAAATATTATAATTAAAGGAGGAAACTATGACCAAAAAACTATCCAAAAGCAGTCTTTTGCTGACACAGGAAGAGCTGCAAAAGCACATCTTGGGCATGACCTTGTTCAACGACCTGCTTGCCAGAGCTGTTTTAGAGGACAAAGAGGCCTGCGAGCATATCCTGCGTGTTCTCACCGGTATCAAAACACTGGTAATCAAAAAGAACAAAACGCAGTATGTCATCAGCAAGCTCTCCTCGCACAGCATCATCATGGATGTACTCGCTGAGGATGCCAACAACAAGCTTTATGAAATTGAAATTCAGAAGGCAGATGGCGGCATTGCACACGAAAAGAGGATGCTTTATTACGCATCAACTATCATCAATGAATACTTTTTTAAGGGTGACCAGACTTATGCATCTGTACCCGAGCTGCACATTTTTTATATCAGCCAGACAGATATCTGGAAGCTCGGCAAAACCTGCTACCCTATTTTAAAGTTTTTAGGCGATACCAATACTCCCTACAATGACGGCCTGCATATGTGCTATATCAACGCAGAGGTTGACGATAACAGCAGTATTGCGCAGCTTATGCAATATTTTGCTACCGCCGACGCAGGTGATTTTAGCCAAGGAAAGCTTTCACAATGTATCAATAATCTTAAAACTACAAAGGAGGGACTCGCAACTATGGATAATTTCAGCAAACAAATTTATGAGGCTGGCATTAATGACGGAAGAGCTGAAGGCAAGGCTGAAGGCATTTCAGAAGCTACTATTCGTTTTATAAAGAATACTATGCTCAGCGACAGCTGTTCTGTTGACCAAGCTATGGTAAAGCTGCATATTCCACCCGAAGAGCACCAGTACTTCAAGGACCTGTTAGCTAAGGAGCAGTAGGCTCCTGTTCAAAAAGCGCCTGCCATCCGGCAAGCGCTTTTTCTATTGCACGATATTCAAGTATAATTCTCAAATACTAAAGCGATCAAAAACACCGGCATCTGCCGTACCCTCGGTACGGCGGACGTCGGTGTTTCACTTTATTCCATATTAATCTCTTCTGAACAAATCTCTTGTATATACTTTTTTCTGCACATCATCCAGGCAGCTGTCATAGCGGTTAGCAATAATCGCCTGGCTTTCAGCCTTGAACTTCTCGAGGTCGTTTACCACAACACTGCCAAAGAAGGTGCTGCCATCCTCCAGCGTAGGTTCATATACAATAACCTTCGCACCCTTGGCCTTAATGCGCTTCATTACTCCCTGAATACTGCTCTGGCGGAAGTTGTCGGAGTTGGATTTCATGGTCAGGCGGTATACGCCGATTACAGGCTCTTTGCCTTCCTTCTGGGCATCATATTCAGCATTAGCTTCATAGCCACCGGCAATTTCCAGCACACGCTCAGCGATGAAGTCTTTACGTGTTCTATTGCTTTCAACAATCGCTTCGATGATGTTTTCCGGTACGTCTGCGTAGTTAGCCAGCAGCTGCTTGGTGTCCTTAGGCAGGCAGTAACCGCCATAACCAAAGCTGGGGTTGTTATAATGGCTGCCAATACGCGGATCAAGGCAAACGCCGTTGATAATCTGCTGGGTGTCCAGTCCCTTCATTTCTGCATATGTATCCAACTCGTTGAAATAGGATACGCGCAGTGCCAGATAGGTATTGCTGAACAGCTTAACAGCCTCTGCCTCAGTGAAGCCCATGAATAAGGTGTCAATGTTCTCTTTGATTGCGCCCTCCTGCAGCAGGCCGGCAAAGGTATGCGCAGCCTTCACCAAGCGTTCATCCTCCAGGTCGGTGCCCACGATGATGCGGCTCGGATACAGGTTATCGTACAGCGCCTTGCTTTCACGCAAGAATTCCGGGCTGAAGATGATGTTCTTGCTGCCAGTTTTCTCGCGGATGCTCTTGGTGTAGCCAACGGGAATGGTGGATTTGATTACCATAATGGCATTGGGGTTATACTGCATAACCAGCTTGATTACTGTTTCTACAGCGCTGGTGTCGAAGAAGTTCTTTTTGCTGTCGTAGTTGGTCGGTGCAGCGATAATAACAAATTCTGCGTCTTTATAAGCCATTTCTGCATCCAGCGTAGCAACAAGGTTGAGGTCCTTTTCAGCCAGATATTTTTCAATATAATCATCCTGAATCGGGGATTTTTTCTTGTTGATCAGTTCAACCTTCTCCGGGATAATATCAACGGCCTTTACTTCATTATGCTGCGCAAGCAGCGTAGCCAGGGAAAGTCCAACGTAACCAGTACCAGCAACGGCAATTTTCATGTTCATCATACTCCTTTGTTTATATAATCAGCAGTTATAAAATTTCTTGTACCATTCAGCAAATTTGCGCAGACCTTCGCGCAGCGGTGTGCTCGGTTTAAAGCCAAAGTCGCGCTCCAGCGGCGTGGTGTCGGCATAAGTCACAGGCACATCGCCAGGCTGCATGGGTACAAGCTTTTTGTGTGCTTCAAAGTCATAATCAGCAGGCAGTACTCCTGCGCGCAGCAGCTCCTCCTGCAGGATGGTCACAAAGTCCAGCAGATTTTCGGGATGGCTGTTGCCAATGTTATATACCTTATACGGCGGCAGGGGCAGTCCGTCCTCGCCCACCTTGCGCTCTGGCGGTGCCTGCATTACGCGCTTTACGCCTTCTACGATGTCGTCTACGTAGGTAAAGTCGCGCTTGCAGTTGCCATAGTTAAAGATTTCAATGGTTTTGCCTGCCAGCAGCTTGTTCGTAAAGCCAAAGTACGCCATGTCCGGACGGCCTGCAGGACCATATACGGTGAAGAAGCGCAGTCCGGTTGAGGGAATGTTGTACAGCTTGCTGTAGGCATGTGCCAGCAGCTCGTTGGATTTTTTAGTTGCTGCATACAGCGAAACAGGGTTATCTACCTTGTCGTCAGTGGAATACGGCACTTTTTTGTTGGAGCCGTATACGCTGGAGCTGGAGGCATATACAAGATGCTCTACGCCCTTGGCGCCGTTGTCATAGGAGTGGCGGCAGGCTTCCAGAATGTTGTAAAAGCCAATCAGGTTACTTTCGATGTAGGCATCCGGGTTGGTGATGGAATAGCGCACGCCTGCCTGTGCTGCCAGGTTTACTACTATTTCGGGCTTGTAGTCGGCAAAGATTTTGTCGATGAGTGCTTTGTCAGCCAGGTTGCCTTTGATGAAGGTCCACTGGGAGTCGCTGTGTTCGGCAGCGCTGGCAGCAATCTGCTCCAGACGGTATTCCTTGATGGATACGTCATAGTAGTCGTTCATGTTGTCCAGGCCGATGATTTGCACCGGTGACATGGAGCGCAAGAGCTCCAGAACAAGGTTGCTGCCAATGAAGCCGGCAGCACCGGTTACTAAAATTGTTTGCATGATATACAATCTCCTTACACGAGCATAATAGTATGCTATGTTATATTATACCAATATTGAATAAAATGTTCTTTAATACTTTGTAAAAAATTACCTGCTATTATTGATGATTTATACTTTTACTTAAATTTATCCTCAGAACAGTCAAAAGGCTAATGTACTTTCGATAAAATAGGCATCGTCAATTGCTATAATCTTTATAAGAGTAACCTCCAGGAAAAGCTAAATGAAGTTTTCAGCTTTAAAATGAATATTTTTTATATTTATATGTTTTTTCGCAACACATTTAAATTTCCCAGGATCAAATATTGCATAATTAATTCCGCCTTCATTTATAGTGCTCTTATACTTTATTCCGTCATAGCCTAGGTTTTTTATATAATCAGCAATATACTGTGTTGGTACATAATCTATGTCTTTGTCAAACCTTCTCATGGGTTTTGAAATCTCTTTTGCTATTTGCTTGATAGCTTCTATATTTATCGCGAACCATGTAAGTTCAACATCCTCATATTGAAAAGGAGTTATGCTATCCAAATTACACAAATCAATAATATTGAGTGGCATTATGTTTTTAAATTTACCTAAAGTCACATGATCATAAACTCTAGCCCGCACCTCATGAAAAGTAGTTATATCGCTATCAGCCAAATATAAACAAGGAATACCTTCTGAATTAATTCTTCCCGCAGTCGCAACATTTTCAGGCGGAGCGCCTATATCCTTATCATTGGTATATCCTATATCATAATGTGTCGCATCGCATATTCTTGCACGATACAAGGATAGTTTATTGCTAGGAATTTCTATGTTTAAAAACCTTAGCAATTCCGATAATTGTTCAACGTTAACTTCTGATGAATGGAATCTATTATGATATTTAATATCATCGCAGAATTCTTTCCAGCTATATTTTTTTAATATACCAGATTGATTCATATATTTTTCACTTAAAAATTCTCTAATTATGACATTTTCAGTAAAAATCTGCGGATTTTCATCTAATTTCGCATGACATATAGCCTTTAAAATAGTCTCTATATCACTACTAGGTACACTAAACATATTCCATTTTTCCAAAATATCATACAGGCTAGCGGAATATTTTTCTACTCCCTGAATATGCTTCATGGAACTGACAGGTGTAAACAAGTCTAAAATTTGTTCTAAATAAGGCAATAATTCCTCATTTGTGTTACTATCATATACATTTTGATTTTCTGATTTTGTTATTTCGCAGGTTCCTACATTATGTAAGGAATCAACTATAGATTTGAATGTCTTATCAGAGAAACAGTTCGAACCTATTTTCATTTTGTTTCTCCTAAACGTTTACTCATTAATTCCAAATGATGCATAATGGAGCATTTTTTGACTACTCCTAAACCAGGAAATCTACCTTTATCACAATAATCATAAAACGCTTTTAATCCCTTGGTTTCTTGAATCTTATTCTCTATGCACCAATGCTTTAGCTCAGAAACAGCTTCACCAAATTTACCGGCAATATCTCTGTTATTAATATTGTGTTCCGAAACAAAATGGTGTACTCTTAAATCATCATCAGAGCTTAAATAGACTATATGAATAGCTACAGCTATAGGAGCAAATCCAGATTCACTATATTCTGAACCTACTATGGAATAATCCGAAAACCCACTATAGCCTTCTTCAATATACTCCCTATGCCAATCAGAAAAAAATTCATCTGTGTTGTTTTTGTAGTCAACATTACGCTTTTGCTTAATAAACGAATCTTCTAAGATGATTTTTTCACCTTTAACATTTCTCTTGATACTTCTTCTGTCAGGGATTATTGTATATAATGGTTTTTCGTTTTCATAAGCTTCTAAATAACTACTTATATCATCCACAGAGTCAATTATCGCAATACTATCTTTCATGTCACTAACAACTATTTCGTTATTATCTTGGAATATATACGCCTTTATGACATTACCTTTTTCTAATTCAATTTTTAATTTTCCATACAGTGAATTTTCATCCAACTTCTCTTCCTCCATACTTACTGGATAAGCACCCACAGAAGGATTTTGGACAAAAACAAGTTTATGATTTTTCTTATTAAATAACTCTACTGTTTTTAAAAGCGAGGAAGATAGCCTAACAGGTTCAATTATAGGTATAATATTATCCCCTATTAAATCATTTTCCAATAATTCTCTCAATGCAAGTAATTCAAATTGTCTTCCACGTAAAAAAGGAAAATACATATTATACACCTCCACACTTTTGCCTTAAATAAAAGTCAAGATTTTTATAATCTTCTTGACTGAAATTCAGAAAATATACTAGGAATTTTAGTTCTGCAGGAACTTTACTAAATTCATTTTTCGTCACTTTTACTCGTTTTTTTAGGAGTTTCAAAAAGTTACTATAAATATAATCGATAGGAATCTTTAAAAATTCCTTTTTACATTCGCTATAATGATTGAACGAATTAGTTTTTGGCAAACTACTAAAATAATTCATCAAAATGCTTTGATATTCTTCCTTTCTCAAAATCGAAAATATAGTTTCTTTGCTTAATCTATTTCTATATGCTTTAGGCTTCTTTACAGTGCTAATGGCCCCATTCTTCTTAATATAATATATTCCAACAGGTTTCTTCAAATTATCTATTAGCTTTTCTATCGCTCCTAGATTATCCTCATAAGTAACCACAGCTACATGGTCAAAAGCAAGATAGTAATCATTTATTTGAGATTCCAGGCGCTCCAAATTGTCTAATTCTGTCTTAATTTCATAAACCACCGCTTTACCATTTATCATTAAGAAATCAGCTTTAGAATTAGCTATAGGTAATTCAGTTAAAGCTGTAGTAGTATTAACACTATGAACCCCTAACAGAAGCTTGTTAAGCAGCGTATTTTTATAGTAATATTCATTTCTGTAACTCTTCTTTAAAACATCGTATATATGCTTAAATAAGTCTTCGTATGACTTATTATTCAACTCGTATTGCTGTACAATGTAATTTAAATTATCATTTTCTCTAGCAGATACAACATCCCTAAGAACATTGCGAGTGAATATTTTGTTTAGTATGCCCATATTTTTCATCATTTTAACTTCACCCTTCCATTGTTTCTTAGTGAAAATCTGCAAAAATCTATTCTTTCAGTATAACATAGCTAAAGTGTCTTGTACACCAAAAGCATGGTCAAAACAAGGAACCATAAAATGTTTTTCTTTTGTTCCTATCTCATTCAAAGACAAAAATTTATCAGAAAATATATTACGCTTATATAATTTATTATACACTACTCCAGTTAAATCAACAAATCATATATGACACACTAAAAGATACGTGCCTTCCACGCAACTCCTATAAACTCTTCTGCAAATTCCAACAAACTCTAAGATGTAGTTTCATATAGTTTCCTATGAAGCGCCTTGTAAATCATGATATATTTAGCGCCTGCCATCCGGCAAGCGCTTTTTAATCTTACTCCACTATCCCCTTCAGATATTCCAAAAACTTATCCTTCAGGTCCGGTCTGCGCAGCGCATATTCCACCGTCGCCTCTAGATAGCCTTGCTTATCGCCCACGTCATAACGACGACCAACAAAGTCATACGCATACATGGCCTGCTCCTTTGCCAACACCTTCAACGCATCAGTAAGCTGAATTTCGCCACCACGTCCAGGCTTGGTATGCTCCAGGATGGAAAATATTTCCGGCGTGATTACATAACGTCCCAGTACCGCCAAACGGCTGGGTGCTTCTTCTACAGCAGGCTTTTCAACCATGTCGTTTACTTTGAAGATACGCTCTGCATCTGTTGCTTCGCTTGCTACAATGCCATAAGATGAAACCTTTTCCTGCGGCACTGTTTGGCAGCCAAGCACGCTTGCTCCGGTATTGTTATATACGTCCATAAGCTGCTTTAAGCAGGGGTATTCATCGTTATATACTACGTCGTCGCCTAAGAGCACTGCAAATGGCTCATTGCCTACGAACGCTTTGGCACACAGGATGGCGTGTCCCAATCCTTTAGGCTCCTTTTGACGGATGTAGTGCAGGTTGATGTTGCCAATGTCTCTTACCATCGCCAGCAGCTCGTCCTTGCCATGCTCGCGCAGGTTTTGTTCCAGCTCAGGGCTGTAGTCAAAATGATCTTCAATGGAGCGTTTGTTGTGACCGGTGATGATTAAGATGTCTTCAATGCCGGATGCAAGTGCTTCTTCAATGATATATTGGATTGTGGGTTTGTCTACGATTGGCAGCATTTCTTTTGGGCACGCTTTTGTTGCGGGCAAGAAGCGGGTGCCTAAGCCTGCAGCAGGGATTACAGCTTTGGTTATTTTTTTCATCTTAAACAGCTCCATTTCTTTTTTGTTTGCTCTTATATCTAGTTTATTTAAGCAGTTCTTTGCTGCTTGCAATCAGGTCTTCAGCAATTTGTTCTGCTTGTGCTTTGCTTTCACCAATGGCGTAAATGTAGGTCTTTAATTTGGGTTCTGTACCGGAAGGACGCACAATCACTGAGCATTTATCTTCCAGTGTGAATTGCAGCATATTTTCCGCAGGCAGGCCGTTAATGCCTCCTGCATAGTCAAGCACAGAGGTTACTTTTTTGCCTGCAAACTCCGCCACTCCCTGACGCAGGTTGTTCATTATCTGCTGCATTTTTGCCAACCCAGTGCTGCCATCAAATTCGTAGCTACAGGTTAGGTTTATACTATAGCCATGCTTTTTATACAGTTCTGCCAGCTTTTGCAGGATACTGATGCCCTGCGTTGCATAGTAGCTATACATTTCACAAATCAGGTAAGCAGCATTTACGCCATCTTTATCGCGTACATAAGGTCCGCTCAAATAGCCACAGCTTTCTTCAAAGCCAAATATATAATTGCCTGCCATGCCTTTTTGTTCTAACAGGCCAATTTGCTCACCAATATATTTGAAGCCTGTCAATACGTTGATGGTTCTTACACCATAGCTTTGGGCAATTTGTTCTGCCATTGCTGTTGTTACAACAGTTTTTATCATGACTGCAGCTTCTGGCAGCTGGTGATGCTTGCTTCTTTGGCTACAGATGTAATCTAAGAGAAGTACACCTACCTGGTTGCCTGTCAGAATCTGGTATTCATCGTGCTCATCTCTTACGGCGATGCCTACGCGGTCGCAATCCGGATCGGTTGCCAGCAAAAGGTCAGCGTTGTTGGTTCTGGCGTATTCTATGCCTAAGTTCAGTGCTTCAGCAAGCTCAGGATTAGGATATGGGCAGGTTGGGAAGTTACCATCCGGTAATTTCTGTTCCGGTACTATTTTGATATTGGTGTAGCCTGCTTCTGCCAATATTTGGGTAACTGGCTTTAGTCCTGTGCCGTTCAACGGTGTATATACTATTGCAGCGTCCTTTTGCACTTCTTCGCCAAACAATACGGATTGCTGCTTTACTTCTTTTAAGAAGGCATTATAGACAGCATCATCTATATAGCTGATTTGTTTGCTGGCAAGTGCGGTTTGGAAATCTGCTTTTTTTACATCTTTAAAAATATCAAGCTTATTGATTTCTGCAAGGATGCTGTTGGCTGCTTCTGTAGTTATCTGGCAGCCATCTGCACCATATACCTTGTAGCCATTGTATTTTGCAGGATTATGGGATGCTGTTATCATGATGCCTGCAGCGGCCTTTAAATAACGTGTAGCAAAGGATACTGTCGGCACTGGCATCAGCTCAGGCCAGATATGAACCTTGATGCCGTTAGCAGCAAAGACCTCTGCTGTTATTTCAGCAAATTTGCGGCTGTTGTTTCTGCTGTCATAGCCTATTACGACTGCAGGCTGCGTCTGCTTTTGTTTCATATAGTTTGCTACGCCCTGCGATGCTCTGGCAACTATGTAGCTGTTCATGCGGTTGGTGCCAGCTCCCATTACACCACGCAGACCGGCGGTGCCAAAGGCAAGCTCACAGTAGAAGGCGTCTTCTATTTGTGCTTTGTTATTTTGCATTGCAACAAGCTCTTGATGAAGTTCTTGGTTATCTGCAGTTTGCTGCAGCCAGAGGTTGTATTCTTCGGTTATATTCAATTGCCTTTCAGCTCCTTTTGGTGGTATCTTCATAGCTCAAAATATTTTCTTCTACTATTTCTCCATATTGATAAAACTCAATCCGAATCTGTCGTTTTTTATGATTAATCTCGTAATAAACTCCCAATTTATATTTATAAGGGTATAAGCTTGTAAGCAAACTTAGTCTATTTTTATCTCTTTCTTTTGCGTCACCTCTAGCTGTACTCTTTTTCATTTCAAAAGCTAGCAGATTATCAGGATTATATTCACTGCGATTATGCACTATAATATCAGGAAAAATACGCTTAGGAGCACCTTCTTCATCAGGTAGCTGCTTAACTTTATTGGTAGCCTTTTTTATTACCCTATTGAATTCAATATCAGCATAATACTTCTTTAAATTCTTCTTCTCCAATTGCTTATTAAGCTCATACATCAAAGCACCACACAAGCAGCGTTCAGATAACTCTCGCTTCAACAAGCTTGCATGGTTTTCTAAGAAGGCTCTATTAGCTTCCCAAAACATCCCTTTTAAATTTTTTAGATTGATTTCTGATTTGGACGTGTCCATGGTTATTTTCCTCATTAGCGCAAGTCTTATCCGGTTATCTCTTTATCATATCAATCCTTCAAACACTCCATCTCTAGGGGCATTCTTTTCACATTCACTTATCCACTTGCCTAATTTGTTAATAGCTGATTGAACCTTTGCTTTAGTTAAACCTTCCTCTGCTGCTTTATTCCAAAGCCACTCAAAAAAAATATTTATCTGTTTAGGATAGCAAACACTATCATGCTCTAATATTTCATTTAGACCTGGTTTCATCATCTTGTCACATGAACAACTAGCTGCAACTAATCCTTTAATGTCCCATCCTTTATCCGTTCTAGTGATTTCATATTGATCATAATGTCCCCAACGCTTTGTAAATACCTTCATCGTAAATGTCTTTCCTATAGTTCTATCTTTTGGATCGTCATTAGCATGAACGTTTTCTATAAATGCCAACAAATCCTGTACTGGATGCACATGCTCATAAAATCGCTCATCCTCTGGTTTACACCCACGATTTTCAATCATATACTTATGATGCTTAGGCTCATGACCGCTGTCTTTTAAAGACATATGTAATTCATGGGCTTTTTTAGCCATTTCGTTATAAAGTCTACTAGCATCTTCGTCAGAAAGTAACTTTTGGTCGCTTTCTATATATTGCCAAATTTGGTTATGGAGGAATTCAAGTTCAGATTTGAGCTTTGTTTGAGAATCTGTTAAATTTAACCTTTTTAGCATGATTATCTCTCCATTCTCTTACACTTTTCTATCAATATATCCTTCTGTCGCATTCTCCCTATGCTTAATAATACAAGGATTACCAAACACAATAGAATGGCTCGGCACATCGCAGTTAACATAACTATTCGGCGCAATCAACACATCATCCCCAATAGTTACCTTACCAACGATAGCAGCGTTTATACCAATCCAAACTTCATTACCGATGACATGAGCTCCTTGTCTCCTTCCCCGATTGCTTTGTCCAATAAGTACACCGCGATGAATATTAATGTTCTTACCTAAAATAGCATTAGGATTAATGGTAATGTCGTAAGCATGGCCTATATATAATCCTGCTCCAATCTGTGTTACTCTTGATATTTCTACGTGGCGTATTTCCTTTAGCAGTCTAAAAATCACTTTATAAAGAAACTGTAATGGATAAAAGCTGGTGCTCTGAACCTTTCTAAAGTACTTTTGAAAAGCAGGCATATCCGAAGCTTTTGGATAGCGCATGTAGTCTCGTTCTAATATATTTTTAGCCATTTGTTTCCTCCAAACTATTACATCATGTATAATACTCATCATTCTAATCTATATTTAATGTCTTTTTAATGCGTCAAATAAAACCCTAGCTTCCTTTTTGTTTAGTAAGATGAAAGCACATCCATAAAGGAATACAACACTTATTCCTGTTAGTATTGCATAATAGAACCATGTCAGATAACTTGTTGTGTTAAGACTAATGATACTAAAACTTGCAAATGCTACAAGAAAATAAATTAAAAAGTCAATACCAACATTCTTAAATTCACCAAATGGTGAACGATTTAAGACATACCTGTTAGTATAATAGATAGAATCTGTTGTTCTATAGAGTCCTGCCAAAGTAGTACCTAAAAGAACACCCTTCATACCTATAAAATTAACCAATATTAGAGAGCTAACTAAATTAATTGCAGCTTCCATTATATAACGCCATGTTGTTTCAGGTGCTTTACCAGCTATGTTCGCTGAAGCAAGACTAGCTCCTCTAGAACATTCCAACATCAGATTTAATGAAAACAAAAACGCTGCAGCATAGTCAATATAATTAATATCCGTAACACCGTCAGTATATATCTTGATAAAATTGATAACAAGAACAATACTAATAGATGCCATTATTCCACCAGTCATTGATTGCATTGAGCTATAAGCATCATATACTTTTGTGAATAATTTACTATCCTTATGAAATGACTGTCCTAAGACAAAATTTGTACTACCGCGGATTAATGAAATAACCTGCGCCAATGCAATATAAACTAAATTATATACAGCATAAACACTTGCAACCTTTAAACCACAAAAAATAGAAAGTACTATTGTATCTGTGCTATTGAAAATAAGTCCAGCAATTTGCTGTGTGAAATAATATTTTCTATTTTCAATTAAAGATTCATCACATTGTGCATTTTTATTAATCCACTTGTAATGTTGACTGAAGTAAACAGCATATATTGCTACTTGAATTACAATAACCAAAACACTCATAACTTGCATAATGATTACGCTATCAAAAATCTTAATAGCTGCTATTTTTGCCGTATAAGTCAAAACTGTTGTCAAAAAAGTAATTAAAGAAATTACGTAATATTTTCCTTCCGCATTCAATAACTGCTGATATGCTGCCCTGAAAGCAAAATTTATAACCTCGACTAGTCCCTGCAAAACAATAATTGCTACTATTTCCCAGTATGAAATAGCAGTTTCTACAACTAGAGGATATAAGAACGCTATTCCAACAACCATTGCTGCATACACTATGGAAATTTTATAGTAATAGCGTTGCGCAGTTCTGACTACTATAGATGTCTGCTCCCTGTCATTTTGGCCAACAGTTTTGTATAATGCCTGTAGCATTGCAGTATTCAATCCTGCTTCCAACAAGGCAAGATAACTCATAATATTAGTCACAGAACTTAATAATCCATTATACTCAGATCCCCAAGTTAATAATATTAATCTCGGCAAAAACAAACCTAGAGCTAGTGTTATTATTTGAGTAACTGCTGAAACAACTAGATTAATTACAACATCTTTTTTCTGCATTTTTACCTCAAAATCCATTTCTATATAAAAACTTTTTCGCTATCTATATCTATTTAATACCTTATTTATCTTTGTCTCTACTTTGTAGTGAAGGAATGTTGCTAGCAAAACTGCATGAGCAATTGGCAGAAGTACCCAAGCCTCAGCAGTAAAACCGTTCGTTTCCATTTTGTGTATTAAGCCAAATCCTATAAACTGATGTGTCAAATATAGCACATAAGAAATCTCAGAAAGGAATAATACTGGTCTAAAAAAACTTTTTACACAAGAAAGATTACTGTTTAAATTCTCCTGTGATCCGATAAGCAACGCACATAGCGATAGCACAAAAACAAGTACGATATCCATAGAATGCATTTTTGTACACAGCAAAATACAAACCAGAAGATAAACTGTCAGAAAACCTTTTTCTTTTCTACTACAGCTATGATTAAAATAATAAACCGCAGAACCTGCCAAAAAGGCAAATAAATACTCAGGTATCAAAAGCGCCGAAACAATCCACCGGGGGGGGATAATTGTGCAAATAATTTCAAGCATTAACCAGCACCAAAGCCATAAGTACCTTTTGCTTCTTATACCATAAAATTGAATAACTGCAGCAAAGCCAAAGTAAAACATTAATTCCTTAGCAAGTGTCCAATAAACACCATCCACTGCTTTAAAGCCAAAGAACGAAGGAATCATGGTAATGTTAAAAATAAACTGTTTTAACGATGGCACCCTATCTGGCAAAAGTAAAACAATATACGCTGTTGTAACTACCATGCATACCCAAAACATTGGATACAAGCGCAGAAAACGTTTTTTTAGAAATGCTAATGGCGTTGTTTTTTCCTTATATGAGTATACTGTGAGAAAACCACTTAAAAGAAAAAAAGTATACACTGCGTGACAACCCCAAGGAACTTTAACAGCATACGGAACAATATGCCCTATTGATATGTCATACTGCGTTGTATAGTGATATAACACTATTAGTAAAGCTGAAAAACCGCGAATTACATCCAGTAGCCACAATTTTTCTGTTTTTTCCTCTACCTTTATTTTATCCCCAGTAGACAACATAATCTTTCCTTCCAATATTGTAATTTTAGCTTTCTCTCCATACGTTTCAATTCTCTAAGTTCGTACTCTTCTCCATAAAACGGATTAATTCTCTCCACATCATTCAAGTTTACCTTTGCCGTTTTTTCTGTGAATCCATCAGGTCCAATAAAGAAGGCTTTAACGGATGCTGCATCAAATGTTTCTTTTCCAAAATGTCTTTTTTTGAAATGAATATAAATAAATTCATCTCTATGCTCTTCTCCATCTACCCAGTAAGAACGATATACATGTCCGTTCTCCCAATAAAAAACCTGCTTATCATAATTAATGTCATCTAAAGCCAATCGAAAGCGAGAATATAACATTGAGATATCTGCAAAAATACGTTCTTCAAACATAGGTAAGTTGTTTTCGTGAAAGATACCATACACGCCACTCCATTCATCAAATAAGCAGTTTTTTGGCGTGCTGACAACTTTTTCCCATGAGCCACACTTGCTGCCAGGCAGTTTAAAAAAAAACCTACATTCAGGCGTATTCTTATACAACGACAAGTGTCCTAAATGCAAAAATCTGTCATAGTTTATCAATTTATATTGATCAAAGTACTTTCTTAAATCACCAAATACTAAATCCATATCGCAATGTGCCCAATAATCATATTTAGAAAGATAGTCCTCCAAAATTTCACCGTATAGTGGCTTATAATCACAAAGTTTATAAGGGGCATCTAAACAAACCTTACGTCCTAGCTTCTTCTCTGCCAATGCATGAAACTCTGTAAAGGATAGATTAATTATATGAACATTTTTCGGTAAGTTTTCCACTTCAATATCTGTAACTATGTAAAAATCTATTGTGGAATTATACTCACAGGAACGTAACCACAACCTGTAATAGGGTGGAAGCATTCCGTAATAAACAGATACTACCGCAATTTTTTCCATGTTTCGATTTCTCCTTTAGTTTCTTTTTATATAATAATCTTTTATACCCTTAATTAACAACTCACGATGAGCTTCACATTCAATAAAATTCTGTATAGCTAATAAAGCCTCGCTAGAATAACTATAATCAAAAAAGTGCTTAGCAAATCTGTGCCCAGATAATTTATTTATGATTCTAAACAAGATGTTTTCTGATATTCTACCGGCAAAGCGACTTCTATATGTCATAAACATTACTTCAGCAAACTCTTTATATTTAGATTCCACTAAATTTATATCAGCAATCTGAGCGGATCTAAAATCAAAATCCTGAATTATTTTATTCTTAACTTCTTGTTCAGCTAATCTTACTTTGTTTTTATCCTTACATAAAGGAATATAATTAACTTTAATATTTTTATCTATTTCTAGTTCAATCAACAAGCTAGTATTCCAAAATTCATTATCACAATCATCAAACAAAAAGTTTCCCTGTCCATAAACTATAGTGCCTTTATGCCACTTCTCTTCGCAGCCTATGCAATGGCTATGCTGGCAAACAACAATGTCTGCACCCTTATCCAAAATCTTCCTACAAACCTTTTGTAAATACGGTGACGGATACCGGTAATGTTCTTTGCCACCATGATATAAAACTATAACATAATCACATTGTTTCTTTAACTCCATTACATGATCCAAACTATTCAATGAATCAAAAGGATTGGCTCCAGAAGTAGTCTCTGTAGCAATGGTAAATTCATGTTCTGCACAACAATAGATGCCTATTTTCTTACTATCTTGTTCGAAAATATATGGTTTTGCTGCTTCTTCTAAATCTTTACCTGCACCTGCATAAGCAATGCCATATTTATCCAAAAGGCTCATGGTGGAATTTAAACCTTGTTCCCCCTGGTCTAAAATATGGTTATTAGCAAGCGTAAAAAAATGCGGATTAATTGTTTTTAAACCAGCTATTGTTTTGGTGGGTGCAATAAGATTCGGTCCACATTTTTTAATCGGCGTACTCAAATCAGTCAAAGGAACTTCTAAGTTAAAAATTGTGAAATTCGCACTATCTAATAAATTTTTAATATCTTTTCCAATTAAAGTTTCTACGTCTGCGTTAGCAAACAAACTAGCATTAGACTCTGTTGGCACTATATCAGCACCAATTATGCACTTAAACATAAAAAATCTCCTTTTACTTAGGCAGTTTAATCCAACTGCCTAATAATTCATCAGCATCACCACAAAAAAGATTGTAACCAGAGCCATCAAAAAAAGTTAACTCGCCGAAATATAACCTGTTATTCGTGAAGTACCAGTCAACTCTAACATGAATTAAATCTTTCGATAATAATCTAGATAAATGCAGCATTTCTTCTAAAAATGCCGGTTTTGGCATTATGTCATCCGTTTTTGGCAAATCATACTGTTCGATATCTGTTTTATTCCAAAATATATCATAATTATCAGCCGTATGTTGACCATTGAATCTTCCCTTATGAACCTCAATGATTTTAGGTTCTCCATTAAAGCATAAAACTTTATAGTCGGACAATTCTTCTTTACCTTCATCTGACATATATTTTTCAGCAAGAATTCTGCGCTTTACATTTTTATATGGCCATTCACGACAAGTCAGATAATAATCCTGTTTTAATCCTTTTCTCAAATCGTTTTTAACATTTTCTATGTTAAGATTACTTTTATCCTTGCATATACACATTCCCAACCCGGAATTGTGATTGCACTTCAAAACAAATTGATTAGGCAAAGCCACAAAATCAATCTCATCCGGATTATCCCAAACACCTAACAAAGGAATAAGATAATCTTCGCCAATGGTATCAGCAATATACTTACGCACTGCATACTTATCAACCATCATAGTGTATTCAGGTTTTCGATCATTTAGCTTAAGCCACTGAAGTTTTTCATTAAAAGTCTTGGGATTGGATAGATTCAATGAATAGCCCATACACTGCTTATATTTCATTCGTAGATACCATGAATCAGGCACCCAGTCAAAACAATGACGTCTATCTAAACGTTCAAACCATACATTCATATTCCACCCTCCTCTTAATTTTTTTACATTTTCAAAATGTATTTCTTTTGCATACAACCCTAGTATACGTTATATAAAAGAAAATAAAGACACATTGAAGCATATCTAAAATTGTAACCATAGCAACATGATTAATCAAGTATGCCATTAAGATTATAAATAAAAAAGTTTTCATTTCTTCATGTCTTTCGCGACTTTTAAAATAGTCAAAAATAATGTAGACAAAAATCCAGTAATATGCAACAAATCCAATTATTCCCAAATCTGCTGCTATTTCAGCAAAATTATTGTGCGAATAGGTTAGTCTAACTGCATTAAAAAAGCGGAAATTATCTAATCCGACACCAAATATCGGATTACTATAGAACACATTCATTGCAGACTGTAGCATCAATGATCTAGTTATTGCACTAGAGTCTGCGTATATTGTGTCACCTCTTAAAAGCGCAACCATACCTTCCATACGCCAACCAATTAATTCGTAAAAAAAAGGTACTTCAAATATTACATAAATTGTTAAGCAAACAACTACAGCAATAAACAATATATTTTTGACGACTTTAGTTGGATTATTTAATATACGCATTCCACAAAGACAAATTACCAGCATAATAATTGCTTTTCTTGACGCAGCCATAATATCTAAGTACAAAAGAAATGGTATTGAAAATATTAACAATAGTTTCATTAACCTATTCGTATCACGAAAAAGCATTATAGCTATTAAGATTCCAATAGATGCCATTATTCCGATATCATTAGCATTCCATCTACCAGTATTTGCTTCACCAATTCTAGTCAAAGCAAATAAGCTGAAATCAACATATAAGTAAAGATATACGGCTACAATTAGTAGTGAGAAAAACGTAGTCCATAATAGTTTCCGAAGATCTTTTTTTTCGTAGATTTCTTTGCCAATCAAGAAACAAACAAAAAACATGACTATTAATGTCTTTAAAGAATCAATAGTCGCTTCCCTATTAGCTGCATAAAGTACCGATAACGAAGATATTAATAAAAAACCAAGCATCCATTTATCCGCAGTATTAAATTTCATGCTTATCTTAAAATCTTTGTAAAATGCATATACTATACCAAAAAAAGCAACACTACCCCACCATATCATACTGTTTGAATTCCAATCAGAATTAAAAACCACTGCTAACATTATGCATGTAGCTAATAGCCATAGCTTCTTTTTTATTATGTTTAATGACATTCTTAATGGCATTCTTTCACCTCTAACATATATATCCCAACCAATCTTCACTTATCTTCCTAACATCTGTCTTTTCACGTATTTTTAAAGCTTCTATACCACAAGCTTTTGCATATGCTTTGTTACTAAGTAGCATACGCATAGCATCTGAAAGCTTGTTAGCATCACCACAAGGAGTTATCAATCCATTTACACCATCTTCTATTAATTCACGCGCTCCACCCGGAGAACAATCGGTAGAAACGCATGGCAAGCCAATAGCCATCGCTTCAATCAAAACATTAGGAATGCCTTCATAATCCGAACTCAATACAAAAAGTGAAGCATCTTTTATATGCTCCTGAATGTTGGTTTGGTTACCTAGCAAAAAGACTCGTTCTTGAAGTCCTTTTGCTTTTACATAGTCTTCAAGCTCTTTTCGCAGACTGCCTTCACCATATATAGTTAGTTGATATTCTGGAAAATCACTAGCTATCAATTCAAAAGCATCTATCAGCAGCTTTTGATTCTTCTGAGCTTCTAATCTACCTACTGATACTATTTCGCTTTTTTCACAAGAAAAATCATGGCTTGGAAAACCATAGGTATTCAAAGGATTTAGTATAACTTTACTTTTTTCTTGCACTCTTTTTGAATAGCATCTTTGTGCACCAGCAGTCTGAAAAACTATTTTATCTGCCATGGATTCAACAATTTTTCGATACAACAAATCAACCTGTCGTTGATTTGTCCTGTTTGGATCATTACGCTCAGAATATATTAAAGGTATATGGAGACCTGTAATTGCTAAAGCAGTCAAAGCACATAAATCATTATAAAATGAGATGACCACATCTGGTTTCCACTCCTTGCATACATCACGTACTTTCTTTATTACAGTAAATTGAGGAATTCTAGCTCTTTCTTTCTCCTTATGGCAACCGATTATGGTTACTTTATCTGATAAAGGATACTTGCTTATTGCCTCCGTTTCGGTCACTAATATCGTGGTTTCTACATTATTTTTCCCCCACTCATTAGCTAAAATACTCATTACCCGTTCTGCACCACCAAAAAGCATTCCTGGTGCTACAAATAAACATCTCATCACTTATCCCCCACTAACACCTATATATATTCATATAGCTTTTTGCCATTAAAGCTGATGAAAAATCTTCAGATCTTTTGCTAGCTGCCTGACCAAACTTAGCTCTCAGTTCTTCACTGCTATATAAAGTTTCCAATGCTGTCTCTATCTCATTGATTTTAGGCTCAATAAGAAGTGCACTTTTCCCATTAGCAAGCATATCAGGAATTCCACCAACATTACCTGCAATTATCGGCAACCCTGTTCCCATTGCTTCAATAAGTGTCATAGGAACGCCTTCAAATTCTGAGGGAAGACAAAACACATCCGCATCATGTAAATAAGGATATACATTTGATTGAAGACCTAGAAACTCCACTTTATCAGAAACGCTAAGCCTTTTCGCCAAGCATTGCATTTCAGCAAATAATTCTCCTTCACCCAAAAGCTGCAACTTAGAGCACGGATGTTTTTTTACAAAAGTTGCAAAAGCACGTATCAGTATTTCATGATTCTTTACCTGCATAAAACGACCAATATGGAGAATTGTAAAAATCTTATTTTCCTTGTAGTTAGTCTTAGTTATACACTTAGATAAATCAATCCCATTAAAAATTGTTGGTACTGAATCCTTGCATAATCCATAAACATCACTAATTGATTTTCTTACTTCTTGGCTAAGGGCAACTGGAACAACATCAAAGTGTTTGTACATAAAACTATTTACCTTCTTGCCCAAGTTTCCTTGTTCTTTTTGTGCTACATTATGTACTGTATGAACTTTCTTCTCAATTCCTGCTAAGACCGCTGCAATCAAGCCATACTTAGAAGCATAAATATGTGTATGAACAACATCCGGTTTTTCTCTTTTAAAAAGTCTAACGAGCTTGAAAATGATTGAAGGATCAAACCCAAGTTTTTTATCAAGGTATTCTATGCGAACCCCTGCTTTTTCCAATCTATTTGTAATTGCTGTTTTTTCCGAATACAAGCTAACAGCTATTACCGTTTCTCCAGCATTTTTTAATGCAATGCAAAGATTCTCACACATTACCTCTGCTCCAGCTAACCTAAATGCTGGTATAACTTGCATGATCTTCATCTATTCTGCCTCCATTTTTACGCTATTCCCAACTCTTTGGCAATTTGCTTCATAACATAGTCTTCATGTTAACTTGTTGATTAAAATTTCTAATACTTTCTCAGGCATATATTGTCTACTTTTTAAGATACAAGCTTTCTTCATTACTGATATCTTTTCAATATCTTCTAAATAAATTTTTCTCAATACGTTCTCTAAAGCTTCTTCAGAACTAAATTCATATCCATACCCTACAGTATCATCAACTAAATCAGAAAAGCTTTGCCACTTGCTACATACTACAGGTACGCCTGCCGCATATGCATCTATTATTGTTCCAGGTATACCTTCTGTGTAAAATTTTGTAGGGAATAAAAGCAAGAAATAATCTTTTAAAACCTCTGTTGTCTTATCAAAAGAAACTAATCCTTTGTATTTCACGTAATCAGGAAATTTTGTTTGCAAATTAGCAAACCAGTCAGTCTGTTCTTTATCTATCTGTCCATAAATATCCAACTTATAGATATTTTTTCCTAACTTATCATTTACAGCCTTAACTGCATTTACAGCATCCTCTATGCCCTTCTCCTTCATAACTCTTGAAAAAGTGCATATTTTAAAAGGTTCTTCTTTGCTATAAACAAGTTCGTTATCTAGTATAATATCCAGCTCTTTACAATTAGGTAATATAACTATATTGCTAAATCCCATTGCTTCAAGCTTATTTTTCATTGTATTAGTTTCAACATATATAGCATCAAAATTCATCAACGCATTCTGCAACCATTTACGCGTTGATACAAACTCAGGCAACCAACCACCTATAACAACATAATGCAATTTTCTATTGTAAAAATAATTTACAAATGCCAGCATAGGAGCAAAAATACGCAAGCTATTATGTGCAGGCAATATAATGACATTTTTACACTGCATTACCAATTTAATCAAATTAAAAACAATCGGAAGCAACCTTTTTTTGCCACCATAGGTATCTACTATTTTTACCTCATTACTGCCAAAGTCCTTTTGCAATTCTTTTGTAATAATTTTTGTCTTGACAGTTTGTCCGTCAAGACAGTTCTTATTACCACCATAGTGACCACATATTCCTATTCTATTCATAATATCACCTAACCAATTATTTCTCTTACTTATAATCAGCTAAATACGAAATACCATTGCAAATTTTTCTAAACTCTTCTCTTATCTCACGATTTACCAAAATACGCCCAAACCTAATTGATTTACTATCAGTTGAATCTCCAAGCAGTGCTGTATATAACTGCTCAAATCTGTCTTGTAATGATACTCCATCTAGAATAGTTCCATTACGTATTTTCTCAAATCTCTCGCCATCACTTAATAAATCACCAAAATGAGGCTCATAACCTTTTATTTGCAAATCATAAAAATCTTTATAATGCTTGAACCCTTTACCATCAATAAACTCTCTATAACTTGATTCATTATGAAAGCGTAAGCCAATAATAACTGGTAAAAACCATATAATACAAAACTCTAAGCTTTTTTCTGAAGAATATATATTATTGCTTATTATTTTTTTTAACATGGCTATTTCCTTGTTTATACAATCATTATATTTCCATACTTCGCGCATTTGGAAGCTGTAAAGTTTCGCGATAGCACACATGTTAAGATGTATAATATTGCTGTTTCCTAAGATATCCATATACTTTTCGACATCAATAGTACTCAAGCCAAACTCATAATCAAAAAATCTTTCAAGATACTTATCCGCGCTGAATTCAGAACCATATAAAGTCTTAATAGAATGCTGCAATTCTGCTTTGTTATAGCTGATTACAAATACAACCTTGGGATGATTAAAGTAATGCTTAACTCTTTCTAAAAGCTTCACTGCGTATTGAGGGTTACATCTGTCCAACTCATCAATAAAGATGATAAGCTTTTCTTCATCATATCGTATAATATTTGACAAGAATTTTCTTACTTGTTTCTCAATATCGTTTTCCTTTTTAATCTGCTTAAACCAATCTTCTTGAGTCTCAAGGATATTTTTTAAACCTTCAAGAATTTCCTTTATATCTAAGCCAGTTACTGATTTTGCCACTTCATTGAAGAGTGGTAGTGATTTTAATAAAGCAGCCTTCATCCAAGAAACTTTATCAGGATTTATATTTTCCCCATAACGAGTTATTATACAATAAAGCAGCGATAGCAAAGGATCCTCTGTATCATCATACTTCCATGCATCATAATATACTGTCGCCATTTTAGGCATTTCATACTTTTCTGTACCAGAGTTATGCTTATTATAAACATCTTTTATTGAAGCAATCTCTTCTTGATTTAAGCATTCTGTAGCAATATCACTATTAGGATTATGTATATCAATGAGCATTTTTGCTTGTTTAACAAAAAATGTTTTGCCACTTCCCCAAGCAGCATTTAATGCTAATGCACTACCGGAATTTAATCCAGAAAGTATACGTACAAAATAAAATAAATCATCATTTCTGCCAATTGTGTCATGTAAATAATGCTTCATTAAATTTTCGTATGTTGGTTCAAGTGCCATATTGCTCATTGCTATCCCTCCTAACTTCAATGCAACTTATATCCTCTTCTCGTAATTTTTCTTCTTCATCAACCCATACCACATATTCCAGCAAGCATACCAAAACGCTACCGGTGCGCTCTGCTCATCACAAAAATGGAATAAATCATAATGGCTTTTAAGCTTCTTAGTAATCTTGTCATGAGAAATAGACTTCTTACGAATACGATACTGTGCTAAGTTTTCCTTCAATAAATAACAATCTGCTATTTTACACAGCTTCAGTAAAATAGCATAATCATTATTCTTCTTGATATCCTTAATCTTGATTAATCCCATCGCCTTTGCGCTATACATAAACGTAAGGCAGCCTGGATAACCATAGTTATACATTTTGCTTTTTGTAACAATCTCAGGGCCGGTCACATAAATATTTAGCGGCTTTGACTCCTCATCAATCTTCACATAATCATGATAAGAAAAAACATAGCCATGCTCCTTCATAAATCCAAGCTGTTTTGTCAACTTTTCAGGTGCCCAAAGGTCATCTGAATCAAGGAACGCTATCCATTCGCCCCTAGCTTCACGTATTGCCCTATTTCTGGTAATCGCTGCACCGCTATTTTTCTCATTCTTAAAATACCTTATGCGCTTGTCATTAAAGCCTGCAACAATCTCATCCGTATTATCCGTAGAGCAATCATCGACAATGAGTAACTCCCAATTTTGATATGTCTGATTCAATACCGACTGAATAGATTCTGCTATAAATCTGCCTGTATTCCAGGACGGCATAATAATTGAAACTAACCCGTCTACCATAAACTCTTCTACCTCACAACTGCCAAAACAGTCTCAATCATAATCAGCAATTCCTTCACAAAACTAAACTCTTTAATGCTTTGCAGATTCCACTGCATCTTTTGCGGCAGTACAACCTCAACATAAGTCTTGTCCGCATTTTGTGCATCTGCAAGCAATCTTTCCTCATCCTTATACTCAATACTTGCCTCACTGGTAACACCTGCCGGCAACAAAAGTGTTGCCAGCATTTCCGGTGTATACTGTTCGACATATTTAGTAACCTCAGGACGAGTACCAACAAAGCTCATATTACCCTGCAGAATATCAATCAGCTGCGGCAGTTCGTCTAAACGGCAGCCGCGCAGCTTTTTGCCAACCTTAGTAACACGCATATCACTTTTAGTTGTCACCTGCGTACCAAGTGCTTCGGCATTCTTCACCATCGTGCGAAACTTATGGATACGGAACTTTTTACCGTATTGCGTAACGCGTTCCTGTCTGAAAAAAACTTCGCCCGGACTATCCATTTTAATCATAATAGCCAAAAGCAAAAAAATCGGTGACAATCCTATAAGCATCAGTAAAGACACTACCCTGTCAAAAATTGCCTTCAAAAGCAAGCTGAATTTTTTCTCCTGCAAGCTGTCAAAATATGGACGCACAGCGTCATTTTGCATATTCTGTGGTAACTCTTCCCATTTACAGAGCATCAAATATACTCCTTCACAATCTTGCAGTAGTTTTCAATAATATACTCAACCTCTTCATCCGTTAAGCAGGTATGCAGCGGCAAAGTAATCTCGTTAACAAAACGCTTGTAAGCATTCGGGTAATCCTTAATATCAAAACCCAGATTCTTATAAGCAGTCATCATCGGCAGCGGTTTGTAATGTACATTTGTAGCAATGCCTGCTTCCGCCATTTTGACAATAATCTCCTGACGCTCCTCCAAGCCTGCACCCGGAATACGGGTAATATACAGATGGCCGGAAGATTGATGGTTGTCGTTATAATGGTCAAGTACTTCAATACCCAGCGGCTTGAACGCTGCATCATATCTGCTGATAATCTCTTTACGTCTTGCCAGCATACCAGGATAGCGTTTCATCTGTGCCAAACCAATACCTGCCATAATATCAGTCATATTGCATTTAAACCAAGGACCGACGATATCGTATTCCCAAGCGCCAAGCTTAGTCTTTGCCAAAGCATCTTTAGATTGGCCATGCAGGGAAAGCAATTGCAGCTTATGGTAAATCTCCTCATCATCAATGCCGGGAATAGATTTCCAGGTCAGTGCACCACCCTCAGCAGTAGTAAAGTTCTTTACTGCATGGAAGCTGAAGGAGCTAAAATCGGCAATAGAACCACACATCTTGCCCTGCCAGCTTGCACCAAAGGCATGCGCGGTATCTGCACAAACAGCAACTCTGCCAATGGCCTTTTGAATTTCATTCTTGGGCTGGAACAAAGCCTTTTTCTTTTCTACAATTGCAAAAATCTTGTCATAATCGCATGGAACACCGCCAAGATCTACAGGAATAATAGCCTTAGTCTTTTCAGTAATAGCTGCTTCCATCTTGTCATAATCCATTTGCAGGCAGCCTTCCTGCACATCTACAAACACAATCTTTGCGCCAACATGGTCGACAATAGAAGCGGATGCAGAATAGGTATAAGCAGGAACAATAACCTCATCACCTGCACCGATTCCCAGCACGCGCAGTGCCATTTCACCGCAGGCTGTCTGGCTGTTCAGGCAAACGCAGCGATTAACGCCAACATATTTTGCAATCTGTCTTTCCAGCTCTTTTGTTTTCGGACCGGTAGTAATCCAACCGCTTTTAATAGTATCCGCAACCTCTTGGATTTCCATATCGCTCATATCAGGGGGAGAAAAAGAAATATTCATAGCCTTCATTTTTACATTGCCTTCTTTCAAAAATATATCTAAATTTTATTTAACTACAACCTTCGCATTCTGCATCTCCGCCGCCTGCGCAGCCTTGCAGTTAACCTCTTCCGGCGTCTTGTACGTCGGCACAACCCTGCGCATCGCAGCACGCACCGTCTCATCATCATTAGAACGGATAGCCTCACGCAAAATATCTAAGCGCTCCTGCAAATCCTCCATGCTGATTGGTTCATCCTTCTCGATAAAGATTAAATCATTATCCGTCTTGCGCAGCGTTTCGCTCTTCACCAGCAGCTCCTCATAAAGCTTTTCACCGGGGCGCAAGCCTGTCTCGATAATATCAATATCGCGGAAAGGCTCCAGCCCGCTAAGCTTAATCATATTCACCGCCAGATCATAAATCTTAATCGGCTGGCCCATATCCAGTACAAACAGCTCGCCGTTCTTGGCGATGGCACCACTGTGCAGCACCAGCTGGCTGGCCTCCGGAATCGTCATAAAATAGCGGATAATGCGCTTGTCCGTCAGCGTAATCGGCCCGCCATTGGCTATCTGGCGTTTAAACAGCGGTATAACACTGCCTGCGCTGCCCAGCACATTGCCAAAGCGCGTATCACTGAACACAACACTGCTGCCGGATGCACTGTGCGCCCTTGCGATAATCTCACACATACGCTTTGTCGCGCCCATAATATTCGTGGGGTTGACCGCCTTATCTGTAGAAACCATCATAAAGCGCTGCGCACCATACTCCTCGCACAGCTTAATCACATTCAGCGTACCAAAAACATTGTTTTCCACCGCCTCAATGCAGTTCTTTTCCATCAAAGGCACATGCTTATGTGCTGCAGCATGCACCACAATCTGCGGATGGTATTCCTCCATAATCCTGCGCATGGAACGCTCGCAACAGATATTGGCAATTTCTGCCTTAAAATCCAGTTCATCGCCATAACGCAAACGCAGCTCCTGCTGCAGGTCATAAACGCCGTTCTCATAAATATCCAGCGCCACAATCTGCTTAGGCTGCATCTTCGCCAGCTGACGGCACAGCTCGCTGCCGATACCGCCGCCAGTAACAAGAATAACCTTGCCCTTATAATAATCAGCAACAAACTCATTGTTTACTGCAATAGGCTGGCGGAACAGCAATTCATCAATATCAAACTCACGCAGCATACGCTTGCCGCTCTTGGCAATATCAGCCACGGAAAAGTCATAAACCTTAACCTTGTAGCCTGCCTTACGATAGAAGTTGAACAGCATCTCCTTCTTCGTATTCACGATATTGGTAATAGCAAAAACAATCTCCTGCACGCCCATATCCTTAAGGTCATCCAGGGTATCTTCGCCTTCCGCGTAAATTGGCAGGCCCATAATCTCGCGTCCCACCTTTTCCTCATCCTGGTCGATAAAGCAAACCGGCACATAGGCAGCACTGTCATTGCTAAGCAGCTCATCCGCCAACACAGCGCCCAAACGCCCTGCACCCAGCACCGCCACACGGATACGCTTATTTTCATTGCGGCGCTCCTTGATAACAGTTTCACCGGCACACAGCACCAAAAGCCAGCGCAGGAACTCACCCTTCTTGTCCTTGCGCACGCCGTAGCGGTAGCAATAACGGTACATCAGGCGGATGCCCACAGCACCCAGCAAGTTCAGCATAATAACAATCAGCCAGGTTTTGCTTTCCATATGCTGCAGTCCGGCAACATGCTTCAGCGGGAAGTAAAACAAGAGCGCAACCAAATCTGTAGCGAACAGGCGCATATACACGCCCACGCCGCCATAGCGGATTACCATATGGTAAACATTGCCCACGATACGGCAAAACAACAGGCAGATAAGTGATGCTCCAATCGTCGCCACAAACTGTGTCACCGTCTTGGCGTTGGTGCCATAAGAGCTCACCATAAAGGCAACCACCAGAAGGAAAATTACGCTGTCATAAGCCATCAGCAGCCATCTTATTCTAATTCTCTTGCCAACTTCATTAATCCTCATCATAAAAACCTATCACAAACACTTTCTTTAAAACACTTCAATTAACAAAACAGCGCAAATCAAAAAGTCAGCCATTCAGCTTACTTCCTTCTTACTTCCCAGTGTCCCCCCCCGATGAACTTTTGCTTCCGTAATAATAGTAATAGCCATAACCATAGCCATGGTGCTCACTGCGCACCTTGTTCAGCACAACGCCCAGAATATTGGCACCGGCATGCTGCAGCTGGTTCTTCACATCGCGCGCCAGGTCAACCTTCACCTCTCCGCTGTCAATAACCATCACAATGCCATCAACCACAGCGCCCAAAATCAGTGCATCCGCAACCGGCAGCACCGGCGGCAGGTCAATCAACACATAATCATAAATCTCTCTGGCCTCCTGCAGCAGCTCCCGCATACGCTCGCTGCCCAGCAGCTCGCTCGGATTCGGCGGAATCACACCGCATGTCACCGCATACAGGTTTTCCACCTTCGTAGCCTGCACCACAGCGCTCAGCGGTGTGCCCATGCTGATGCAGCTGGAAAGGCCCAGCTTATTGGAAAGGCCAAAGTTCTTGTGCACAGTCGGGTTACGCATGTCGCAATCCAACAGCAGCACGCTCTTGCCTGCCTGCGTCAGCACCACCGCCAGGTTGGAAATTGTCATACTCTTGCCCTCGTCCGGTGTGCAGCTGGTCAACGCAATTGTCTTCAGCTCCTTACCGGCCTGCGCAAACTGTATACTGGTGCGGATCACGCGGTATGCCTCCGTCGCCGGGTTCTTCAAATCATTATGAGCAATCAGGTTTAAGCCTTCCATATTTTCCTCCACATTCTCACAGCCAGGCCAGGTTTTTTACCATTCTCCTGCATATTCTTCTGCAAGTCCTGCAAATCAGGTACACTTCCCAAAACCGGCAAGTCCAGGTATTGTGCCACATCATCGGCAGTCTTGATAGTTCTGTTGAGCAGCTCGCGCACCACTACAAAGCCACTGCTTGCCAAAATGCCCAGCAGTGCTGCCAAAAGCAGTGTCATCGCCTTACGCGGCTTCACAGGGGCTTCCGGCAGCGTGCCGCTGTCCACCACCTGCACCTCGGTAGCAACGCTTGCTTCTGCAACCTTTGCTTCCTCCAATCGTTTGGCCAGCATAACGTAAATTTCGTTAGCCACCGTCACATCACGCAGCAGGCCGACAAACTGCTGCTCCTTATCGGAAAGCTCCTTTAAGCCGTTCTTGTTTTCGCCGTCAATCTGCGCCAGCTTGGCCAGGTTGCTTTGTGCCACGCTCGCCTCAGCCTCGCTGCTGAACTTGCTGGCCAGCAGCTGCTGGTGTACCGGGTTATCACTGGGAGCCTGCAAAGCGGCAACCTTGTTAATCTCGTTCTGAATTTTAGCCTTCAGGCCGGCAATCTCCTGGTTCACCTGCTGCACCTTCGGGTGGTTGGCAGTATATTTATCCATATAGCTGATGCGCTCGCCCTCCAGCTCTGCCAGCTTCGCATTATAGGATTGAATCGTTTTGTTATCCGCAATGGAAACAGCCTCGCCCTGCAGCTGGCCGTTAGCCGCTGCCAGACGCGCATTGGCAGTAGCCAGCGCCACCTTGTTTTCCGCGCTCAGCTTATCCACCATGCTCATCTTTTCGCTCGCCAGCTTCACAGCATCATCAGGAGCAATAATATTATTTTTCTTCTTATAATCCGTCAGCTTATCTTCCGCCGTCTGCAGCTCATTTTTGGCAGCCACAGCACGCTCCTCCAAAAAGCCGCGGGTAGCCTTCTGCTGGTCACGCGAAAGGTCCGTCAAACGCTTCAAAAAGCCGTCCACAATCAGCTTATTAGCCTGCTGTGCCTTTTCCGGCGTATTCGCACGCACCGTCAGCTGCATGATTTCAGTATCCTTAAAGGGCGCGGTAGTAATGCGTCCCTTCACATAAGCATCATAAGCAGGATACCTGCCTTCTTTATTAGGCTGCTCCGTCTTTTGGATTACGGGCACCACAACACTGCGGCTCTTCAAAATCTCCGCATAGGTGTTCATCAGCTGGGTGTTGGCCATCGCATTGCCCATCGGCATAGATTCCAAAAGGCTGGTGCCAATGCCCTTAGGCTGCTTAACACGCAGCAAAGCCTGCGATTCATACACAGGTGTGGCAGTAGCCAGGTACACGCCTGCTGCCACCACAAAAATACCGGTAACGCGGGCGATATTGCCTGCATTGCGCTTCAAAATATTGGCTATTTCCAGCAGGTCTATAGTAATCTCTTCGTCATTATGTAAATCCTTACTCACATCTATTCTCCTCAATCATCGTTTTTAATTTCGTTGATGTAATATGCACCGGTCAGGAACGGCATAATATCCTTGCTGAAGATAACCTTATGGTTGCTGGTCAGATACAGGCAGTCGCCCTCATGCAGCTCCAGGTTCGCGCTCTGGTCAGCCTTTCTCAGATAATTGTTGATGTTCAGCTGCTGCACCTCGGTAGAACCGGCACGCACCAAAAATACATTCCTCTTGGCAGATTTTTCGGTAAAGCCCTCCGCCTTAGCCAGTGCATCCAGCACGCGGTGGCTCTTTTCCAGCTCAAACAGGCCTGGGCGTTTAACCTCGCCCAGCACATACACACGCGTAGTACCCAGCTTCACCACATTCACACTGATCTGCGGCTTCACCAGGTAATAACCGAAGCGGCTCACCAGCTCCTCACGGAACTGCGTCACTGTCTTGCCCGTAACATCCACATCGCCAATCAGCGGAAAGGACACCTTGCCGTCGGGGCGCACCACATACGGCGAATTCTGCGTATTACCCGCCAGCGTACTCAAATCCTCATGACCATATACCACAACCTGCAGCACATCGCCCGGGCACATCACATAATCCTGCACCTGCGCCTGTGCAGCGCTGCCTGTCCCTAACGCCAGCGCCAACGCCAATACTACTAATGACTTTTTCATTTTATACTCCTTAATAAAAATTTTTAAACAAAAAAAACGGTATATTTATTATTTAAATAACCAGTTCCACCACTTAGATTTCTTTTCCTTTGCAATTAACTGCTGCGGTGCCTTAACTTTCAAAGGAGTACCGTCAATAATCCTCTGCGGATTAATCTGCGTCAGCTGCTGCAGCACAGCCTCACCGGCCAGCTCCCTGATTACAGCAGCACCGGCGCGCATATCCGTATCGCGCCCACTGTCCCTGTGCGCATCACTGCCCACAAAATCAACCAAGCCGTTCGCCAAAAGCAGCTTCGCTGCCTTCTCGGCCTGCGCGCCAAAGCTCCCTGCAAAGCTGCCAATATTGCATTGCAGCAGCAAGCCCTCACGTCGCCAACGCAACAGCAGGTCCGGCTTCGTCATTAACTCAGTATAACGCTCCGGATGTGCCAAAATCGGCACAACCCCCTTCAAACGCAGCTCATACCAAAAAGCATCAGCATAATTCGGTACGGAATACATGGGTAACTCCACCAGGATATAACTGGTCCTCGCTGCAGCAAAATTTTCACCGTTCAGGCAAAAGCTGCCATTCTCAGCAATGATGTCCAGCAAATCCCAATCCATAAACACTTCACAGCCGGAATAAATAGCCAGCGGTAAATTGTGCTCACCCGCCAGCTGGCGCAGCCTTTCTGCACCAACTAAAAAATCCTGCCAAGCAGGATAATGTGCAGCCTGCAGCAAATGCGACGTTGCAAAAATGGAAGTCGTACCGGAAGCCACAGCCTTCTGCAGCATTTTCAGGCTCATTACCTCGTCCTTGCTGCCGTCATCTATTCCGGAAATAATATGAGAGTGAATATCAATCAAGAGAAATCTTACCTTTGTTCATACTAGAGCCTGATTTTATTTTTCGTAATACTAATATACAAAAATCAGAAGAATCAAACTCAGTTACATTTAAGAATATTATACTACTTTGAAGATTTATAGTCAATCAGTCCAAATAAGATTTTTTACTGTATACATCACACAACTCACTATTGCGCCTTGCATTTCTTAAAGTAAACTTCATATGATATGTTTTTATTTAATGCATTTAGTACCAGCAGTATACATATATAATATGACGGATAAAGTCAAAAATATTCTAAAATACAGGTTAGGTTTTTGTAAGATAGCGGTAAAAGTTTTTCGCGGTTCACAGCCCCCTTCCGCCTCACTACGTTC